>Ga0334888_1001452_pt1 | contig 30740 bp, 24 predicted proteins | sample GraSluR1_MG_FD_207227 | JGI IMG/M metagenome (GOLD analysis project Ga0334888, IMG submission 207227) | Sludge microbial communities from methane-producing bioreactor in Wageningen University, Netherlands - Granular Sludge_3_08-R1 | ecosystem: Engineered > Bioreactor > Anaerobic > Unclassified ...
TGGACCAGGTGACGCAGCGGAACGCGGCCACGGCCGAGGAGTCGGCCAGTGCCGCGGAGGAGCTCAGCGCGCAATCGGCGCAGCTCAAGAACCTGGTGGGCGGCCTGGGGGAGATGGTCGGCAACACGCACCACTAGAAGGGGGCGTGGCCCGGGGGTGGGTCTGGACGTGCCCCGCCGCACCAAAACAGCCGAGGCCCGGTTTGCGGAAAACCGGGCCTCGGCTTCTGTTTGTACGGCTTTGTCCTGGCCGATCGTCACGGGCCGGTCATGTCGGCGGCGAAGCCGGGCAGGTCGTCCGCGTCGATCACGTTGTCCTGAGTGTAATCGAACCGGAAGCAACCGTTGGTGTTGATGTCCGCTTCGAAGCAATCCTGGAAGGCTGCGAAGTCCACCAGGTCGCGATCGCCGTCGTAGTCGATGTCGCCGCGGACGAAGTCAAAGTGGTCGTCCGGATTGAAGACGTCGATTTCCTTGATAATGGACGCGACGAAGGCCTTGCGCTTGCCGTCCAGGTCCTGATCTTCCACGGCGGGGCACTGGAGCTGGAAACTTTCGTCCTCCGCAAAGTTGCCCTGCCACGGGTCCATGAACCGGTTTTCCGTGTCCGCGACGCAGTAGAACACGAACCGCAGGTCCGTGCAGCCGGGGATCATGACCTTGGCGTCACGATTCATGACCTCCGTCAGCGACGCCTGCCAGATGCCGCTGTTGTAGATGCCGAAGTCCCCGGTCCTGACGCTCAGCGCCAGGGGCACAAACTCATCGAACCCGACCAGCCCGGAGGACATGTCGCCGTGCGCCGGACAGATGCCGTCGCCGCAGTCTCCCTGCCGGTAGTACACGTCATAGTGCTGGAAGACCCGGCAGTTGCGGTCTTGCAGGTTTGCGGCAATCACGCGGATGTAGCCGATGTCCGTCGGCTGGCTGAACCCGTAGCGGACCACCAGCGAGGCCCGGCCGAAGTCGCGCAGCACGCTCTTGAGTGCCGTCCCGGCCGCGCCGTCCACCAAGTCGGGCATACCTCCGTTGCCCGTCAAAGGATGAAACCCGTCGCTGGCCAGGAACTCCACCAGGCCCAGGCACCCGGACGGACTCGTGTCCATGAGCCACGAGACCACCTCCTGGCCCGGGGTGAGGTCGATGACCCCCTGGGTCCACGGCGCGATGGCGCTCTCGTTGATGCCCTGATCGAGCGGCGTTCCGTCTGTATTGACGCCGAACCCGTTGATCAGGTCCGTCGAACTGATGCCGTTGCTCAGATCATTGAAATTGACGGCGAACTCGTAGCGGCTGATCACGTCCGCCTGAGCCGACGTCCAACACGCGGCCAGTACCAGGACCGCTACGCCCCAAGATGATTGTCGCGAGTTCATATTCCTTCCAGCCTCCTTTGACGAAGTGAGTTACCACCAGAGTGAGTCTACGCCGTAGTTCAGGGTCGCGTTTGCCTTGACGCTGATTGACCCCTGCATTCCGCCCGACACGCCCGTCAGTTCACGGAAATAGGTCCCCTTCTTCCATTCCACGTGGCTGTCCCCATACATGACGTTGGCCCCGTCCAGCCGCGGAGGGCGGAACGAGGAGGCCGAGGGGATGGCCTTACCCCACCCCTCGCCGTGGTTGATCCGCCACTTGCCGCCGCCGCGCCAGGCCGAAACCATGTCCGCCATCAGCACGCGGGTGGAATCCGGCTCCGTCTTCACGTAGAGCCGGCGCTTTTTGAGGATGTGGTCCTTCAGTTCGCCGGTGACGCCCGGCCCCACGCCCAGCGTGTGAGCGGGGTCATTGTTGCATTCGTGGAGCCCGCCGGCGTACGAATAGCCGATGTGGATGTAGACATCTTCCACGTTTGCAATCCCATAGCCGGTGCCCGGACCGGACAGCACCTGCGAGAAGTCGATCTTCTCGGCCGGCGCGAGCGGGCAGTAGAACACCTGGTGGGCCATCGTCCGCTCGCCGTTGTCGTTGGCCCGAAGGCCTCCCATGTAGGAAGCGATCTCCCGATGCACGGCATACGCCCACATCCCGGTGCCATCGCGCACGCCATCAGCGGGGAGCATGGCATTCTGCGACGGGAACCGGTTGTAGCTGTGGTTGTAGCTCATGAGGGCCACACCGATGTCGTGTAACCTCGTGCCGCAGACGGTCAGCTTGGCCTGGTCCCGCGCCTTCTTGAGCGACGGCAGCAGGATGGAGATGAGCAGGGCGATGATCGACACCACCACCAGCAGCTCAATCAGCGTGAAACCTCCGGGTTGTCTGCGAGCGGATGTGCCGCACATGGAGCACCACCTTGTCATTGAGTTGTGATGGCGTGCCTTGCCGATGGACCGCAGGTGTCCTCGGCCCGGGCTTGTCTACGCCGGCCTATTCTAGTCGGTCGCGTGTTTCCCTGCAACCGTTTGTCCCGGGAGCGAACGTCTGCTGCCTTCCGGAGTGTCACCGCGAGGCAGCATTCGTCCTCCTGTAGAGTATATCGGGCCTTGGGGCATAAAGGCCAGAGCTTGCCGCGCCTGCGGAGTGAGAAAAACGCACGAATCCGGAGGAATGCGCCGTCGCCCCTCCGCCGGGTTGATCGTATCCTGTCACGGGATTGCACCGGCGCGAGTTTGGAAGTGCGACAAGATGTGCCACCAGGGGCCGCCAGGGCCGGTGCGGCGCCGATTTTCTGACCGTTTCCGGTCACGTCTGTCCGGGAGCGGCGCGGGTCGGTCCGCAGGTCCACGGACGTGAAACGCCGCCCGGCCTCCGTCCGTCGCCGAGTTTTCGCGCGATAGAGACGCTTCGGGCAGCGTTTCGAAAAGCGGTTCAAACACCGGCAGGCGGTCAAAACACCGGCGTGTTCGGTGGGATACGCTTGCGTCAGCCGTCGCGCAGAGCTACAATGCATGTGTCGTTTGAGGGTCGATGTGCGAATCACTATCGGTCGCACTCGCCGACCGCAGAACCAGTTGTTGTGCGGGCGAGGAAGCAAGTGTTCTCTCTTTCGTTTTGTTTGTGGGAAAGCAGCGACGCATCTGTGACAGGCTCTGTCGTTGCGAGGTCGTTGGCTCGAGCACCGGTGACACGTCGTCATCAGGCACGTGAAGTCTGCCTGTCCCAGGCGCGGCCGGCCCTGGGGTGGTGCGTTTTGCTTACCTAGGTAAGGAGGAGGTTGGATTATGAGAGTGTTTCTGACGGGTGTTTGTGTGCTGGCGATCGCCACCATCGCGACCGCCGCGCCAACGTACGACAAGGACTCGGCGGACTACGGCGGGTCCCTGATCAAGAGCGTCGTTGCGGACGACCTGCTGCAGCAGCCTTTCACGACCGCGACGCAGGAGCAGGGTGGTTTCATTCTGGGCGGCCCGGCCGACATGACGTCCGGGACGTGGGGCGCCGGCTGGGGCAATGGCGCGGCGGTCCTGATGGACTGGGCGTCGGACCCGCCGAACGTCAGTGGAACGCCGTCACTGACCATGCGGTATGACTTCGCGATTCCGCAGAACGTCGGCGAGATTCGCGTCTACGCGTCGAACCCGGACGGGTACAACAGCCGCAGCTACCACAACTACGACATCGAGTACATGGTGGCCGGCGACCCGACGGTGTACACGCTGCTCGAGCAGGTGCATTCCACGAACTTTGGCGTCTGGAACGGAACCACGGAGTTTGTTGAGAGAACGGCCACATACGTCTACGACGACGCCCAGACGTTCCTGGTCGAAGACTGCGTGATGCTCCGGTTCAAGCTGTACGACGTGGGCAACACTACCGGCGGCCTGTGGGACCCGTACTTCGAGGACGATCCGCGGGACACCGACGGGAACCGCGCCGCCTTCGAGGGCTCGGGCATCCGGGAGATCGACGTGCTGATCCCCGAGCCGGCGAGCCTGATGCTGCTGGCTCTCGGCGGGCTGGCGGTTCTGCGCCGCCGCTAAGAGCTCCCGCAGCGCAGCATCGCCTGCGCTTGCACGGTTGCGTGTGAATGAGGGCCGCGGGGACGACAATCCGTCGCCCCGCGGCCTTTTGCCTGTACGGGCACGGGAAACCGGGGAAGACCGGCTGGAAAGCCGGTCCCACACCGGAGGCCGATCCCACAGACCGGTTCCGCATGCCTTTTGCCTGTACGGGCACGGGAATCCGGGCTACGGAATTCGGCGGGGTGACGAGCACCGCGTTCGATTCGGCTGGAACGGGCCCCTGCGCTCAGCTATACTGTAATGACTGCACGTGTTCGGCCGAGGGAACACAGGTGTACCCGCAGGCCGCTCGCAAGAATCTCAAACGAACCCCCGGAGGCATCCATGTCTGGCGATGGGAACCGAACGCGAGGTCGCCGCGCTGCCTGGGCGGCTGCCTGGACTGTGGCTATTCCGTTCCTGCTGAATTCCCCGACCCTGGCCGATCCGCCCTTCGTCGGCGTGAACGCCGGGGCCCCGATCAGCGGATCGACCATCCTGTTCACCCACGCGGTGGCGGCCGACATTGCAGCATCCGGCTGCCAATTCGTCCGGATCAACTTCATTGACGCCCTGCCCGGTTGGGACGCGGCCCGCCTGGCCCAGTATGACCAGATCATCGCGAACGCCCGCAACAACAATCTTCAGGTGCTGGCCGTCTTCTCGAACGAGACCGTGGCCGGCTACAGCCAGGCCCAGTGGAACCAGAACTACAACACCACGGGCATGAATGGGTTCATCACGCAATACGCCACCGTCGCGTACATGCTGATCAACCGCTACAAGGACGACATCAAGCTGTACGAGTTATGGAACGAGCCGAGCTGCTGGGCGCAAGATCCGAACATCGACCCGCTCAACCCCGGCTGCTCGTACATCTGGCCGCGCATCTTCGCGAACCTGATGGCCGAGACCTACAAGAAGTGCATCGAGCAGGGCGGGCCGGATTTCTTCAGCGCAAACGGCGTCTCCTTGGTCAGCGGCGGGCTGTTCGCGCACGACATCGGCGGCAGCAATCCTGGGTCGGCCACCACGTATGCGCGCGATACGTATCTTCAGACGGACATCTGGAACGCCTTTGAGGGCCACCCGCTGAACCCGACCGGCCGGCGCTACCCGTGGGACTATTTCGGCTACCACTTCTACATTCAGCAGGGCAGCGCGGTCAGCACGTCGGAGCTGGCGAAGTACTTCAACAACGTCAGCGGGAGCGTGTACCAGCGGGGCATCCACCAGGAGCAGCTCCTGCACAACGACAACTCGAAGATCCTGGTGACGGAGTTCGGCTGGATCACCGAGGGGGTCGGCGACCAGGGCAAGGCGGACAACCTGACCACGTCCTTCAACTGGATGCGCACCCAGAGCTACATCGCCGCCGGCATGTGGTACCAGTACAACTGCTGCGATCCGAACGGCGACTGGGGCCTGACCCGCGGCATCGGCAACTACATGCCCGCGTGGTACGCCTTCGCCGCCCAGTGCGGCGTGGCCGGCCCGCCCTCGGCAGCCTTCTCGGGCAGCCCGCGCGTGGGCGTGGCCCCGCTGACCGTGAATTTCACCGACGAGTCGGTGGGCACGATCGACACCTATGCCTGGACCTTCGGCGACACCGGCGCCAGCGCCCTGCAGAACCCGTCGCACGTCTACAACACCCCCGGGAACTACACGGTCGGGCTTACCGTCACCGGTCCCGGCGGCAGTGATACCGAGACCAAGAGCGGGTACATCACCGTCCAGGCCGTTCAGGCCGATTTCACCGCCAGCCCCACGGTCGGCGTTCTGCCGTTGACCGTCCAGTTCACCAGTACGTCCGCCGGTCCGGTGGCGACGTATCTCTGGAACTTCGGCGACGGCCAGACCAGTTCGGCCGCCAACCCCTCCCATGAGTACACGCAGGCCGGCACGTACACCGTTAGCCTGACGGTCACCGGCGGCGGGGGTTCCGATACGAAGACGCGCGCGGATTACATTGCGGTGAGCCCCAACCAGTACGACCTGAACGCGGACGGCCGGATCGACCTGGCCGACTTTGCGATTTTCGCGGAGTGCTATTCCGGGCCCGGCGGCAGCCCGCCTGCCGGCTGCGAGGCCCCGCCGACCGCCCTGGCCCCGGTCGAAGTGATCGGCAGCCTGAGCAGCCAGTCGCTGGCCGTTCTCCAAAGCGAGCTTTCCGGCGCGGACCTGCTGGAGGGGCGGATCGGGGTTCTGGAGGCCGGTGGGTTTCACTCGGCGACACCCGGCGGTGTGCCGGGTGGACTGGCCGACCTGACCGACGGTGTGGTGGGCCTGGACGTGGAAGCGGTGCTGATGGATTTCCCGGGCAACACGGACCCGGCCAACCGGGCCTTGCAGGTGCGGTACGACTTTGACCCGCCGCGGCACCTGGACCAGATCAAGGTGTTCTCGGCCAATTCAAGCGGACGGGTTTTTCAGAATTACGACGTGGAGTATTCGCAGCCGAACGATCCGACGTTTGAGCCGCTCGCCACGAAGGCCCGGGCGGGAAACTACGGTGATTCGAACCCGGGCATCTACACGTATTCGAGGACCACGATTCGCAGCACCGCGTCCGACCCGATCGCCGTGAGCGTGGACAGCCTGCGCTTCACGTTCTATCCGGTGTCGGGCACGGACGGCGGGTTTCGCGACCCGTTTGACCCCGGCGAGCCGGGCGACCAGGACGGATACGCCGAGGCTTTCGAGTCGAGCGTCATCAAGGAAATCGACGTATACGAGTACACCGGCCCGGTGACCGGCAACATCGCCGACTTCACCGGCGACAACGTGGTGGACACGGCCGACTATCTGCTGTTCGAGGCGGCGCTGCTCGGCCCGTACTAGCCGGCTGGGGGATCGTCACTGCTGTGAGACCGGCGCTGGTGTGGGACCGGCGCTGGCGTGGGACCGGCGCTGGTGTGGGACCGGCGCTGGTGTGGGACCGGCGCTGGCGTGGGACCGGCGCTGGTGTGGGACCGGCGCTGGCGTGGGACCGGCGCTGGTGTGGGACCGGCGCTGGTGTGGGACCGGCTTTCCAGCCGGTCTCTCCGGATGAACATCCACGGAGGCCGCATGAACCCCTCAAGCACATATGACCGTCGGACGGCCGGGCGCGAACGCACTGCAATGCGATGGGCCGTGGTCTTCCTTCTTCTGGCCGGGTGCCTGCCCGCCGCGGCCCAGACGAACTACGCGGAGCACTTCGCCATCAACATCGGCGCACCCGTATGGCAGAGCAACGTGACGTTCACGGAAGCGGTTGCCGCCGACGTGGCTGCCCTGGGCGTGCGGTGGATTCGCATGGAGTTTATCCACGACGTCGGCGGCGACTATATCGACTACGCCGACTACGACGAGATCGTGAACCGCGCCAACGCCCACGGATTGCAGGTGCTCGGGCTGATCGACTACGCCTCCAAGGCCTACTCCGCGCCGAGCGACTGGGCCACTGACGCGTGGCAGAACGCCTTCCGCGACCGGGCCGTGGAGATCGTCAACCATTACAAGGCCTTCCCCTCCGGCCCAATCCGGTTCTGGGAGATCTGGAACGAGCCCGACTCCATGGGTTCCATTTCCGCCGCGCGGTTCGGCCGGCTGCTGGCCATCACGTATCCAGCCATCAAGGCCGCCGATCCGCATGCCACCGTCATCTCGGGCGGGCTGACCGGCTACTACACGCCCGCGTCCACGTATCTGCGTGACACGTACAACTCCTCGTCGTTCTCCAACTACAAGAGCGCCCACGGCATCTACCCGTTCGATATTCTCGGCCTCCACCCGTACCACTGGACGGCCGATCCGAACACGTACCTGGCCAGCGGCCTGAACGCCACGTGGGGCGTCCGCTGGCGGATGAACCACTTTGGCGACGGGTACAAGCGGATCTGGTTCACGGAATACGGTTGGAACACGTCGGGGACCGCGCCCTCCAGCATCAATCCCGGCGGCAGCCAGTCCGCCAACGAGGCCTTGCAGGCCACGTACCTGGAGCACGCGTACGCCATCGCCCAGCCGCTGACGTATCCGTCCGCGCCGAAATATGGGCCGTACGTGGAGAAGACATTCCTGTTCTGTTACAAGGACTTCCACATCGGGACGGAGGAGTGGTTCGGCGTCGTGAACGGCGGTGGCGCAAGGAAGCCGTCCTTCTTTGCATTCCAGGGATTGGCGGAGGATGCCCTGCAGAACGCCGCGTTGCAGGCGGATGTTTCCGCCAGCGGTGAGGTGACCCCCAACGAGACGGCCGATCGGGCCTGTGACGGCACGCCGTTCACCAAGTGGGCGTCCACCAGCGCGGTGGACGACCACACGCTTACGCTGGATCTGCGGCGCCGATACCTCGTGTATGAAGTGCGCGTCGTTCACGCCGAGATGGGCCACGAGCCGGACTACCTGAACACAGAGGCCTTCGCCATCCAGAGCAGCCCGGACGGCCTGGCCCCCTGGACGACCGAATTCTCCGTCACCAACACGAATCGGGAGCCGCTGAACATCCTGACCTTCGCAGAGCCGAAGGAACTGCGATACGTCCGCCTGCACATCACGGACGCAAACTATGCGGACGGCTGGGCCCGCATTCCCGAGTTCGAGGTGTGGGGAATCCCCATTGAAGACCCGCCCCCGCCGCCCAATCCGGCCGATCTCGACGGCGACGGCGATGCCGACCTGGCCGACTTCGCCATCTTCGCCCGCTGCTATACAAGCGAGGCGGAGCCGCCCGACGGCTGCGCCGCGTTGCCGGAAGCGGAATTAGCCTGGGAATCCGCCGCGACGGTCGAGGGCCTCTCGCAGGCCATCTCAGCCGATGACGTGCTGGCGGGCATGATCGGTGTGGCGGAGTCCGGCGGCTTCCACGACGCCACACCCGGCGGCGCCGCCGGCGGGCTGGCCGACCTGACCGACGGCGTGAAAGGGGTGCAGGAAGAGGCCGTTCTGGCGGATTACCTGAACCCGGCCCTGGCCGTTCGTTATGATTTCGCCGCGCCTGCCGACCTAAGCCACATTCGCGTTTTCGCAGCCAACGAGACGGACCCGGGCAACGGCCGCGTGTTTCAGCATTATGACGTGGAGTGCCGGGTGGCCGGCGATGCGGCGTATCGAGTGCTGGCCTCCGACGTCACCACCGGGCCGTTTGGCGTGTCGAACGCCTGGCCGGCCTCGGACCCGTTGTATCGGGGTGCGACGCTCACGCAGGTCTTCGATCCGGCCGGCGGACCGATCGCTGTGGACGTGGCGTCCCTGCGGTTCGTGTTCCGGCCCGTGGCCAACATCGAGGGCACGTTTCTGAATGTTCCGAGCGCGTACGTGTCGAGCATCATCAAGGAGATCGACGTGTTCGAGGCCGGCCCCGGCCAGCTCCCCGCCAACCGCGCCGATCTGAACGGCGACGGCAGCGTGGACCTGGCCGACTACGTCCTGTTCGAATCCCATCTGACCGGCCCGCCGGCGGGCGAGCCGTAGCCCTGCACGGGGCGGCGCGTCCGCCGTGCGGGGACCAGGGCACGTGCGTCTTTGCTCTTATTGTGGCGCTTCGATCGTCGCCTTGCCGTCGCGGATGGTCAGGATCTTCCTCCGGTCCGCCCAGCACATGTAGGCGATGGACACAAAGAAGCACGCGGGCAGTCGATGGAGCTGGGCCATCTTCACGCCCAGCACGGTGGTCTTGCCGCCGAATCCCATCGGCCCGATGCCCAGCTCGTTGATCTCGCGGTGGAGTTGCTTCTCCATCTTGTCCAGCTCCGGGTCCGGGTTGGCGTCGCCCAGCGGCCGGAAGAGCTGTTCCTTCGCCTTGATCATGCTCGTCCCCCGGTCGCCGCCGATGCCGACGCCGAGGATGCCGGGGGCGCAACCGAAGCCCTGGGCCTTGAACGCCGCGTCCAGCACGGCCTTGCGCACGCCGCGGATGTCGCGCGGGGCCTCGAACTCCGCGGACGGGATGCTGTATTGAGCGCCGCAGTTCTCCGACCCCCCGCCCTTGAGCAGCAGGCCGACCTTCACGTAGTGGTGCTCCCACTCCTCGAAGTGGATGGTCGGGAAGTCCACGCCGGTGTTGTCGCCGGAGTTCTTGCCGGACAGCGCTTCCATGGCGTTGGGCCGCAGGCACGCCTGTTTCGTAGCGGTCCGCACGGCGGCGGCGATCTGCTCCCGCATTTGCCGCTGCGACAGCCCGGGCGGATACCAGACGTGGAAAATCGGCGTCCCCGTGTCCTGGCAGATGGGCCGTCCCGTCCGGCGGGACAGCGCCACGTTGTCCAGCACGGTCTGCAGCGCCCCCTGGGCGGCGGATCCGGCCTTCTCTACGTCGCGGGCGGCTGCCAGCGCCTGCTCCACGTCCGGGGACAGGTCCGTCGAGGCCGATCGGATGAGCTCCACCAGGTGTTCGGTCATGTCCTGCATATCAGGTCCTCACAAGAGAAAACCATCCCGTTGTTCCTCGCCGCGGGCGGCGCTCGTTCTATTATCTCCACGCCGCTCCGCGAATCAATTGCGCTCTCAGATGGGCTGCCGAACCCGGTTGCGATGCGCCGTCGCGCACCCTGTCGCCTGATTGCCCCTGCCCCCTTTCGCAATTCACAATTCACAATTCGCAATCCGCGATTCGACTTCCGGTGTGGGCTTGCAGCGACTCCGGGCGGATGGGGCCCGGGACGAGGGTCGGGAACAACTCCCGCAGCCGCGATACGTCCAGCGACAGGTCCGCCGGCCGGGGTTCGGGCGATTCAACGGACAGCCGAGAGGTTGCGACGAAGTTCGTGCCTGCAATGCCCAGAACGTCCGCGAACTGCCGGACCATGTCGTATCGCGAGAGCCGCTCGGGCCCTGCCAGGTGGAGGATGCCCTCCTGTCCGCTGCGACACAGCGCGATCAGCGCCGCAGCCGCGTCGCCGAACCCCATCGGCGTGCGGAACTCGTCCGTGAACAGGCGGATCGGCTCGCCCCGCCGCAGCGATTCGATCTGCTTCACAAACGGGGTGGCTCGCTGCGTCCGCGGGAACCCGTACATCAGGGACAGCCGGGCCACCAGTGTGCCGCCCACGCCGAGCACCACCGGCTCGGCCATCGCTTTGGATCGGCCGTATTCCGATACCGGGCACGGCGGGTCGTCCTCGCGATAGGGCGCGGCCGTTCCGTCAAACACCATGTCGGTCGACGCGAACACCAGCCGCCCGCCGTGCCGCGCCACGCATTCGGCCAGCGTTGTGCTTGCTTCCACGTTGATCCGCCGTGCAACACGCGGATCGGCATACGCCTCTGCCACGGTGGTGACGCCGCCAAGGTGCAGAACGTGTGTTGGACGGACGTCTTCCACACAGGCCCGCACCGCGTTGCGATCCCGCAGATCGACACGCTGGACGGCGGCGCCGCACTCGACCACCGGCCCCGCGCCGGCCAGCGCCGTGATACTTCGCGGGGAGACCTCGCGGATGAGCGACGCCAGCGTGTGCCCGCCGAGCTGCCCGGATGCACCGGTGATGAGCCAGCGTTCATCGCTCATGGCATCACCCTCACTGTGCCACAGGCGTCCGGCTCCCCGGTCGGGGGCCGGACGCCTGTTTCAACTCCATCCACGCTTCGCCGGAGCGGGATCAGCCGGCCGGATAGTACTTCCGGATGATCTCGCTGGCCCGGTTGTCCGCGAGATTCAGCGCTCCCAGGGCCTTGCTGGCCGCCGTCCGGATGTTCATCACAGGGTCCTCTGCGGAAACCCGGATCAGATTCGCCACCCGCGCCGGCTCCAACTGGTTGCCGATGGTCTTGGCGGATTCGGCCAGGGCCGCGAACATCTCGATACGCAGTGCTTCGGGCCGATCCGCGTTCAGGGCCGCCTGGGCGATGGCGTCCTGGGCCTGGGCCGAACGACACAGGCTGAGCACGTTGGCGGTTTTGATCTGGAGTTCTTCGTTCTCGCTGCTCAGGGCCGCGATCAAAGCCGGCTCGACGGCGCCCACGTGGATGACCGTACGCCCGCTCAGTGCCACGCGCCGCAGCACTTCGGCTGTCTGGATCGCCAGTTGCATCGCCGTGGCCGGGTCGAGCTGGATCCGGCCGGTCTCTTCTTCCGCGATCCGCAGGGCGGATTCCATTTCGTCGGCCGACGCGCCCGCGTCGATCCGTTCCAGGGCTTTCATCTGCTGTGCCAACTGATCGGCCAGTGTGATCTGGGCCGGCCGGACGAGCAGGACGATCGGCGTGGCGGCAAACCGGAATTCGTCGCGAATCTGCCGGACGGCGCCCGGCAGGTCCGGCGCTCCGGCGTCGGTGGCCAGGAAGAAACCGGCCACCTGGTCAACCGTCTCGCGGGTCTGCTTGAGAGTGTCGTAGAAGTCCGTTTCGCCCAGGACGGTGGCGCCCTTTGCACGCAAGGCGCCCATCACGCGATTGAGGTTCTCCTCATCCGGATCAATCACGACGTACTGAGCCGGGCCCGGTTGATGCAGGGCCTCCGACAGGACGGGCGGTACCAGTTCGGCTCCGGCGAACGACACCTGGGGCAGTGCGTCGGACAGGGCCAAAGCGGCCTTGATCCGCACCACGCGATCCGGGAACTGAAGCGCCTGCGCCAGCGGCTGCTTGTAGTCTTCCGTGCCGACCAGCGACGCGGCACCGGCCGTCGCGTGCAGGGCGGCAATGGCGCCCAGCGCAACCGCGGAATCGCGATCCCGCACGGCCCGCTCCAACACCGCGTGGCAGTGACGCGGGCCGGCCGTCCGGGCGAAGTAGATGCTGCGCGGGAAGTCCGAGGGCGTGCTCGGGTCGCGCTCGGCCCGTTCCGGGTTCGGCTCGCCGCTTTCCACGTCCATGCCCAGCCGGGCCTCTCGGCGGAAGTTCGCGGCCAGCCACAAGGCGATCGCGTCGCTGTTGTCCGGCGCGAGCCGCAGCGCCTGCTCGGCGCAGCGCATGGCCATCACCGAGCCGAAGATCTCGGTCGGCACGACGACCGCCTGGAGAAACCCGTCTCGCAGGTACCAGAGGTTGGCCTCGGTGAGTCGTGGGTCCGCCTGAACGGAGCCGTCCTCATTGTAATAGCGGTCCGCCAACAGGGTGAAGCTGATGGAGGCCGACGTGGGAAAGGTCCGGCCCGAACTCCGCTCGATCTGCCGGAGGGCGTCGGCCGCCGCCTTCTTCACCACGTCCAGCACGTCCGGGCGGCCCATGAGCTTCTGCAGATACGGCACCGCCTGCACGTACCCCAACTCGCCCAGCGTCTGCGCCACCACCCGCTGCAGTTCGCCGTTGTCCGTTTCCAGCGCTTCGGCCAGGGGTCGAACGGCGCCGCGGCCGATCTGGGGCAGTGCCCGCACGATGCGAGGCCACAGCGCCTTGCGATTGGCGTCGCCCAACGCGTCGATCATCCAGGGAATCGCGTATTCGCCCGACTCCTTGAGTCGCTGAATGGCGTTGTGCTCCATCTGAGGGGGGCCGCCGAGCTTGTCGACGTTCTCCCGGATCCGAGCCGGGTCCCGCCGCAACTCATACTCGCCCTGACGAATGACATCGAGGATCTTCTGGGCGGTCTCGCTGATTTCCGTCCGATTGACGATCAGGAGCAGGGTGTCGATGGCCCGGGGATCCGTTTCGGCCGCCTTGAGCAGCTTCACCGGATCCAGATCCGGCAGGCTGAATAGCCGGGCGGCCGCCCCCTGGGCCGCATCGAAGCGGCCGATGCGTGCGAAATGCACGAAATCGTGGAACTCCTGGTATTCCGGCCGGGCCGAAGCGGTATCTGCGGCGGGCATGTCTGCCGCCTCGTCCGGTCCGGTCTGGGCCGGAACCGGGCCCGCCAGGCCGGCCAGGATCGCCAACGTCACCGCCCAGATCAGTCGCCTGAACGGAATGACAACGCTTGAATCGCGGGGCAGGAGCATGAGACCCTCCACAGCCAGAACCGAAGGATGGAAACAACACAGCGGCGCGCGAACCGCCGAGGCGGGCTGCCGCAGGAGCACCCGTTCTGCTTGAGTCAGCGCCTGGGACGGACGGCTCGAATGCCGCGCCAGCCGCCCCCCGGTCGGACCCGTGGCAGTATAAGTGCGGCCGAACACCCGTCAACGGGACCACGGGCGGTCATGCCGCCGGCGTGCCGGCCCGGTCGCCACGGGGGCCAGGCACGCTGCCAGCACTGAAAACGGTCGGGTGGCACGAACGCCCGGGGTCAGGCATTCCGGATCAGCACGTAGCCGCCGGCCGCGGTAATGCCCAGCAGGACTGTCTGCACCAGTTCCAGGAGCAGCACCCCCGAGTTGTTCGCTTGGGTGCATCCAGACAGCGTGGTGACCATAAGGGCACATGTCGCCCCTACCGCTCCGTGAGTCCAGAGTCGACGCATCATGGCTTGGCCTGAATCCTGGTGGTTGCGGGGTTTCTGTTCGGTCCCGGCGGGCCACCGCGCGGTCGACCCGGGATCGAGACTCGTGCCTGCAAGGGGGAGTGTACCCGCCCGCGCCCGCCCGTCAATGTGTCTTGGACCAGCGCGTTCCCGGGGTTGTGAGTTGCATTCCGGAGGTCCGCGCGAACCCCCCTATCGCTTGACACGAAGATACGGTACCATGCGCCCCGATCGCGCCCCGGAGTCGGCTCGTCTGCGGGCTTGGATCCGGGCCTGCACTAGATGGGCGGGAAGTGCCGATAACTACTGGCGACGATCGAAGTTGCGCGGCGCGCCGCCGGGAGGGAGCCCCGGGCGCGGAACAACAAGGAAGCAACCCCTAACCGCCTTTTTGTAAAGATGTTGCATACGATTTCCACATCGCAGAAGCCGCGTATGCGTTGGCCGCGAGTCTGGCGTGGTCCGCAGCCTCGCGAGCGGGCCGGGCGTTGCCTGGTTTGTTTCGGCATTGCGGCGGCGTGTCTTTCGGGAGGGTGCTACAGCTTCCGGAACAGTTGGCTGGATCCCTCCCAGGTGGGCAACTACGTGGACGAGGGTACGATGGAAATTCGCACGTCGCTGAGCATCCAGGACTCTCCGACGGGCATTCCCGGTGCGACGGATCCCACACCCGAGGACCTGATTCCGCGTCCGGTGGCGTATCGGCTGAACCCCGGCGACGCCCTCAACGTCCGCATCCTGGATCTCGTGATTGACAATACCGAAACCTCCATTCAGGTGTTCCTGGACGAAGAGGGGATGATCTCCCTGCCGGTGCTCGGGCGCATCCGCGCGTCCGGGATGACGGCGGCGGAGCTGGAAGCGGAGTTGAAGGACATCCTGCGTCAGCGGCAGATCGTTCTGGACGCGTACGTTCAGGTGGAGCCGGTGGTCAAGCGCGGCCAGAGCTACACGGTGTACGGTGCGATCGCCCAGCCGTCCTTGTACCCGATCGCCCGACCCAACTTCCCGCTGATCGAGGCTCTGGCCCAGGCGGGTGGGCTGGTGGAGACAGTGACGGAGATATACGTCTTCCGGAATGCCCGCCCCCAGACCCCCGATGGACTCGGGGTGCTGCCGTCCCACGTAGGGGTGGGGCAGGCGGCAGTCGAAACCAGGAGTACCCCCGTTGCCCGGCTCACAATGTCCGACGGATTCGGCGACGCCCCGCCGTCCGTTACGCCGCGTGCGGATGAACCGACGACCCGCCCGGTGGAATCTTCGCCGCTTCGACCGGTGTTAGGAGACCCGGGCGCCGAGCAGGAACTCATCGATACGGTTCTTCGCGGCCGCGATTCCCAGGCGCCCGTCCCGGCGCCCGAGTCGGCCGTGCCGGACGCATCCACTGTTACGGCGCCCGTTTCGGCGCCGGTGCCGGAGCAGTTGACGGTCCAGCCGCCCGCACAGCCCCGGTTCATCTTCCTGAACGGCAAGTGGATCGAGGTAAAACCGACGACCCAAACCGCGACGGCCCCCGATCCTCGCGTGGTGGCGGAGCCGGAGAGGCATGCGACCCTGCCGCCGCCCTCCCCGGACGCCGAACCCTCCGTGGACTGGAGCCAGATTGCCGGTGAGGTGGACCAGCGAATCATCCGCATCTCCGGCGACGCCCTGCGCAACGGGGACGTTCGACAGAACATCATCGTCCGTCCGGGCGACTCCATTCGCGTGATTGCCGGCGAGGTGGGTGAATACTACATCATGGGGCAGATCATCCGTCCGGGGGCGTACAGCTTGACCGGACGCCGGATCACGCTCAAGCAGGCGGTTGCGGCGGCGGGGAACATCGCCCCGCTGGGGTGGCCGGATCGCTGCACGATCTACCGTCGCTACGGCGACCGGGAAGAGATGAAGCAGGTCAATCTGGACGCGATGTTCGCGGGCAAAGAGGCGGACGTGTTCCTGAAGAAGGATGACCTGATTGTCGTGGGCACGCACCCGGTCGCGCCGTTCCTGGCCGTCATTCGCAATGCGTTCCGGATGACCTACGGTTTCGGGTTCGTGTATGACCGCAACTTTGCGGACGTCGACTCCTACGGCTCCAGGCCGAACCCGGAATTCTTACGTGGCACAGGCCGGCGATTCCCGAATCTGTTCCGGTAGATGTTCCTGATGACCCTGCTGCAATCCGATTCCAGCTCCACGCACGCGCCGTCGATGGCTGTCGAACGGGTGCCGATCTGGATGCACGGGATTCGGGTGACCGTTCTGGCCCTGCTCGTGGCCCTGGCGTACTGGCCGGAGCTGTATCGCATCGTGGGCAAGTGGCAGACGGACGGGGACTGGTCTCACGGCTGGCTGGTGCCGCTGTTCAGCGTGTACTTTCTGCACCTCCAGCGCGAGCGCCTGGCCCGCGTCCGCCCTCAGACCGGTTGGTTCGGCCTTTTTGTCCTGGTGATTGCGCTGGTGGTGTATCTCTGGCATCTGTTCATCACGCCGATGGGATACCCGCGTGCATTGTCCCTGGTCCTGACGCTCGGGGCCCTGGTGCTCTTTCTGGGCGGCTGGGGCGTACTGCGCGTGGTCTGGTTTCCCATTGTGTTCCTCCTGTTCGCCATACCGATTCCGGATGCGGCGTACGTGACGCTGACCATGCCCCTGCGGATGCTGGCGTCACAGGTGTCCGCTTTTCTGCTCGGGTCGTTTGTTCCCGATCTGCACGTAGACACCTCCGGCGTCGTGATTGACTACGTGTACCGGGGCACCTCCGGGCAGTTGAACGTGGAAGAGGCGTGCAGCGGCATGCGGCTGATGATGGCCTTCGTCACGCTGGGCGCCGCCATGGCGTTTCTGGGCGACCGCCCGCTCTGGCAGCGCATCGTCATGCTGGTGTGCTGTGTTCCCATCGCCGTGTTCTGCAACGTCATCCGGGTGTCCACGACCGGGTTCTTGCACGTGCTCGGGCACCGGGACTGGGCGGAAGGGACGACGCACGAGCTGCTGGGTCTGGCCATGTTGCCGGTTGCGCTCGGGTTGTTCGCCCTGATCGGATACACCATGGACCACCTTTTGGTTGAGGAAACCGAGGACGAAGACGAACCGCAGGGCCGGCCGGACGTAGCACCGGCGTCATCGGCTCCTGACCGCGGAACTGAACCATGACCACCTTGCCTGCCACCATATCGGAACGCGTGCCCCGGCCCGGCATGGCCGCGCCCGGCGTGCCCGCGACCGCCGGTCTGACCCCTGCGGACATTCTGCGTATGATCCGCAGCCGGCTCGTGCTCATCGTCGCGCTGTCGATCTTCCTGAGCGCGGCGGCCGTCGGCGGTTTCCTGCTGTGGTACACCAAGTACCCGACGTACTCCGCGGAAGCCTACATTCAGTGTGTTTCGAGCGTGCCGAAGGAGGCCACGTCGCTGCGCCACCCTCAGGTGTACGAAGATGAGCACACCCGCTTTCTGCAGGACCAGGCCCTGTCCATCAAGCAGACCAACCTGCTGATGAGGGTGCTTCAGACTCCGGAAGTGCGGAATACGGATTGGTACCAACGAACCAAGCCTGATGAGCGCGTCGACGAGCTGGACAAGAGTCTCTCGGCCGGCCCGATTCGGGACACGAGCTACATCCGCGTGGCGATGGGCACGCGAAGCAAGGCCGACCCGCACGTGATCGTCCGCAAGGTCGTGGACGAGTACCTTAGTGAGGCCAGGGAACGAGCGACCTCGCTGTACCGCAGCGAGCTGGCCAAAGTGGAGGCCGAGGCCAGCGAACTCACCCAGCAGATCGAGGCCCAGAACCAGCAGATCACGATGTTCGCCGGCACGCTGCCGGTGGGGGTCCTCCCGGGGCAGCACCGTCAGGCCATGACCGTGCTGGAAGCCCAGTTGCTCCAGAATCAACAGGAGGTCACCGAGCTGGAACTGCAGACGCAGGAGTTGCAGGGCCTTCTGGAAATCTACGAGAGCCCCGATTACCAGAGATTCATGACGGAAGACCGGCAACTGGTCGAACTGAACCCCCTGGTGCAGCAATTGATTGCCCAGACCCTGGCCCTGGAGCAGGAGGTCACGGCCAGGCTCACCAAGCTCGGCGAGAATCACCGTGACGTTCAGAACCTCCGTAACCGCCTCGAGCAAAGTCAACAGCAACTCCAGCGGATGCGGGAGCAGAAGTTCCAGGAAGCGATGGAGTTGAAACACGAGCAGGTTCGCACGGCCACCTTCAACTCGCAACACGCGACGTTTCTGGCCCAGGAACGCTTGGAGGGAGTCCGCCGCCAGCAGCAAGACGTGGAGCGGAAGCTGCAGGAATACCGGCGGATGCAGGATGAGCTGGTGTTTCTCACGGCGACGCGGGAGAAGACGATCGATTACTTGCGGGAACTGCGGCGCATCGTGGCGGAGCGGTCCGCGGTCCAGATCGAGTTGCGGCAGCCGCCGGTCCCTCCGATCGAGCGCAGCAGACCGCGATTGTACTTCGCCGTGGTCGGCGTGATGCTCGCCGTCGGTCTGGCCGTCGGCTTCGGGGTGCTGTTGGAGCTGATGGACACGTCGGTGCGGACCGCCCGCGACGTGGTTCGGCACCTGGGCGTTCCCATTCTGGGTACCGTTCCCGATGCGGATGACGAGGAAGTCCACATCGATCGTATCGAGACCGTGGTGCATGATCTGCCCCGCTCCATGCTGGCGGAGGCGTTCCGGGCGATCCGGACCGCGCTGCAGTTCAGCGCTCCGGCGGAACGGCAGCGCACCCTCGTGGTGACCAGTCCGCACCCCGAAGACGGCAAGACCGCGGTTGCCTGCAACCTGGCCGGTTCGCTGGCGCAGGGCGGCCGGCGCGTGCTCTTGGTGGACGCCAATTTCCGGCGACCGGCCCTGCACCGCATCTACGGACAGGACAACCAGGCGGGCCTGAGCAACATCCTGATCGGGGCGGGCCGCGTGGAGGACTACGTTCGCAACACCGACCTGGGGAACCTGGACGTGTTGGTGAGCGGCCCCACGCCGCCGAACCCGGCGGAGCAACTGTCCAGCGCCATGATGCGACAGTTCCTGGACGAGGCGGTTCGTCGGTACGACCACGTGGTGCTCGACGCGCCCCCCGCTCTGCTGGCCAGCGACGCCGCCGCCCTGGGGACCATGGTGGACGGCACCGTGCTGGTTCTGCGGGCGAAGGCGAGCTCGCGCGGCGTGGCCCAGCGAGCCCTGAACCTGCTGCATCACGTCAGCGCGCACGTTTTCGGCGTCGTGCTGAACGCCGCCCAGGCGCAACGGGGCGGCTACTTCCGCGAACAGCTTCGTACCTTCTACGATTACCACGCGGAGGAGGACGAGGAGTCACGCTCACGCCAGGCCCTGCCGACGGGGAAGAAGGCGTCCGCCCTTGACGGACGCCCGCGCGGAGGCGACGACGAAGACGAGGATTCCGCCTCCGCCTGACCGGATGGCACGGGTCAGTGCCGGCACGATCCGGACCGCCTGCCGGCCCCGGCGAAGGCGGCGGCGGCGCCTCCTTGGGGGCCTGCCGTTCAGCCGGTCTCTTCCAGCCTCTTTGTGGGACCGCCTTGTTTGGGGGACCGGCTTCTTTGTGGGACCGGCTTTCCAGCCGGTCTTGAGAGGCTTTGGGCTGCAGGATTGGTCCGCACGGCGGACCCTACTCCCGTTTTGGAGGACCGGCCAGTCGTTGTGGAATCGGCTTCTGGTGTGGGACCGGCTTTCCAGCCGGTCTTTCACCGCGACGCCGACGGCGCCGTTGTCGGCTCATGGCCGCGGTCGTATACTGCCGGTCCGACTCCCGTCGACGACCGGCGCCGAGCGGATGCCTGCCCGCCGACGGGCTGCACTACGGAACGCATCATGAAACCGATCGGACTGCTGGATCTGGCCGGCGAAACGGCCCTGTTCCGCACGGAGATTCTCGAAGGCATCGAGACGGTGTTGGAGACCTGCCGCTTCGTGCTGGGGCCGCAGATCGAGGAACTGGAGCGCCGCCTGGCGGAGTACTCCCAGTGTCGCCGCGGCATCGCCGTGAGCAGCGGCACCGACGCCATTCTCTGCGCCCTGATGGCCGCGGGCGTCGGGCCGGGCGACGAGGTCATTACCACGCCGTTCACCTTCTTTGCCACGGCCGGCTGCGTTCACCGGGTCGGGGCCCGCCCGGTGTTCGTGGACATTGAGAGCGACACGTTCAACATCGACGTTTCCCGGATACCGGCCGCCGTGACGCCGCGCACGAAAGCCATTCTGCCCGTGCATCTTTTCGGGCAGTGCGCCGACATGGATGAGATTCTGCACGTCGCCGACCACCACGGGGTAACCGTCCTGGAGGACGCGGCCCAGGCGATCGGGGCGACGTACCGGGGTCGGCGTGCGTGCTCCATGGGGAACGCGGGGTGCCTGTCGTTCTATCCCACCAAGAACCTCGGGGCGTGCGGGGACGGGGGCATGGTCCTGACCAACGACGAGGCGTTCGCGGATCGTTGCGTCGTGCTGCGTAACCACGGCCAGTCCCGGCAGTACGAGCACGAATCGGTGGGCGGAAACTTCCGTCTCGATGCGTTTCAGGGCGTGGTGCTGTTGGCGAAGTTCCGCCGGCTGCAGGAACTGACCGCCCGGCGGCAGGCCAACGCGGAGCGCTACAACGAGCGCCTGGCCGACCTGCCCGTGCAGGCCCCGCGCGTGCGCGAGTACAATGTTTCGGCGTACCATCAGTACACGATTCTCTGTGACCGGCGCGACGACCTGATGGCGCACCTCAAGGCGGCGGGCGTCGGCAGCGGGGTCTACTATCCGCTGCCCCTGCACCTGCAGCCGTGTTTTTCGGGGTTGGGATACAAGCCGGGCGACTTCCCGCGGGCGGAAGAGGCGGCTCGCCGCGTGCTGGCCTTGCCAGTGCACGCGCTGCTGTCCACCGAGGACGTCGATCGCGTGATCGACGAGATCGCGAGATTCTATGGGAAGAAGCGCTGAAGAGCGGACGGTTGACCGGTCCGGGAGAGCGAGGCCTTCCATGCGTGTTCTGGTCACGGGCGGAGCGGGGTTCCTGGGCAGTCACTTGTGCGACCGCCTCATCCGCGACGGGTACGACGTGCTCTGCCTGGACAACCTGTTCACGGGCAGTCGGCAGAACGTGCATCACCTGATGAGCCACCCGCGATTCGAGTTCATTCGTCACGACGTGGTGCAACCGATCCTGCTGGAGGTGGACTGGATCTTCAACCTGGCCTGTCCGGCTTCCCCCATCCATTACCAGTACAACCCGGTCAAGACCGTCAAGACGTCCGTGCTGGGCACCCTGCACATGCTCGGTCTGGCCAAGCGCGTGCGGGCCCGCATCCTCCAGGCGTCCACCAGCGAGGTGTACGGAGACCCCGCGGAGCATCCGCAGAGGGAGACGTACTGGGGCAACGTCAATCCCATCGGCCCGCGAAGCTGCTACGACGAGGGCAAGCGAATCGCCGAGACGCTCATGACGGATTACCACCGGCAGAACCGCGTGGACATCCGCATCGTGCGCATCTTCAACACCTATGGCCCGCGCATGGCGGTGGGCGATGGCCGGGTGATGTCCAACTTCATCGTGCAGGGCTTGCGCGGCGAGCCCGTCACCATCTATGGGGACGGCCGCCAGACCCGCAGTTTCTGCTACGTCGACGACCAGATTGACGGCATGATGGCGCTGATGCAGTACGAAGGCGCGGACGCCCACGAGCCGGTGAACGTGGGCAGCAGCGAAGAGGTCTCCATGTTGGAACTGGTGCAGCTCCTCGCCGAAACGCTGGGCCGGCCCCTGCAAACGGTCTCGCACCCGCTGCCCACGGACGACCCCGTGCGTCGCCGTGCGGACACCTCGCGGGCCCGCGAGCGCCTGGGCTGGCGGACACAGGTCCCCTTGCGGGACGGCCTGGCCCGCACCGTGGCCTTTTTCCGTGAGTTGCTCGGCGCCTGACGGGGACACGCCGGCAAGAGCGTGCCGCGGCGGGGGTCGGGCCTCCGCGGCCGGATTGGAAGCAGCGCGGCCGGGAATCCAGGATCATGCCGGAACCCTCAACAGGAGGCGATGCCACCCACTGGTCGCCCGCCGCCGTCGCGGCCGTCCCGGAGCCGACGGAGGGCGCCTGGTGGGCGGCCCACACCCGCCCCCGGGCGGAGAAGCAACTGGCGGCCGATCTGGCCCGTCTCGGGCTGTGCTGTTACCTGCCCCTGCGCGAACGCGTGACGCGGAATGCCCGCACGCATCGGCTGCACCGATCCGTCGTTCCCGTGTTCTCGGGGTATCTTTTTTTCGTGGCCGACGAGGCCCAACGGCTCCGAGCCCTGGCGACACGGCGGATCGTCAGCACGCTGACCGTGCCTCGGCAGACCCAACTGGTCGCCGAGCTTCGTCACCTTCACACGGTGCTGGCGGCCGACGCCCCCGTGCTGCTCCGGTCCAGTCTGCGCGTCGGCCGCTGGGTGCGCATCGGCGACGGGCCACTGGCCGGCGTGGAGGGCGTCGTCAGCGGCTGGCGATCGCGCGTCCGCGTTGCGCTGAACGTGAACATCCTCGGACAGTCCGTCACGGTGGAGGTGCTGCGGGACCAGGTCGAGCCGATCGACCCGCCCTGGTACGCCGCCTGACCGGCGGGTGGTCCCCCGGGCAGACGGCTCCTATAATGCCCGCCGGTGTCTGACCACAGGAACCTGCAGAAGAGGGTCCCCTCATGAAGGTGAGCGTAGTGGGTGTCGGGTACGTCGGGCTGGTGGCCGGCACGTGTTTCGCCGACGGCGGCAACCACGTGATCTGCGTCGACCGCGACAAGAGCAAGATCGACAAGCTCCGGAAGGACGAGTTGCCGATCTACGAGCCCGGCCTGCTGGAGATCGTCCAGCGCAACGTGAAGGCCGGCCGGCTCGTTTTCACGACGGATCTGGCCGAGGCCGTGGCGGGTTCGCTCATCATCTTTCTGGCCGTGGGCACGCCGCCCGCGCCGGACGGCTCCGCCGACCTGTCCGCCGTGCTCTCCGTGGCGGAGCAGATCGGGCGGCTCATGAACGGTTACCGGATTCTCGTCATGAAGAGCACGGTTCCGGTGGGCGCCCACAAGCTGATCCGCGAGGCCGTCGCCCGGCACACCGATCACAAGTTCGATTACGTGAGCAATCCGGAGTTCCTCAAGGAAGGCATGGCGGTGGAGGACTTCATGCGGCCCGACCGCGTGGTCATCGGGACGGACAACCCGGCGGTCAGCGAGATCATGAAGCAGCTCTATGCACCGTTCATGCGGCGGGAGGAGAAGTTCCTGTTCATGGACCCGGCCAGCGCCGAGCTGACCAAGTATGCGGCCAACGCCCTGCTGGCGACGAAGATATCGTTCATCAATGAAATCGCCCTGCTCTGCGAGAAAGTGGGCGCGGACGTGAGCCTGGTTCGCAAGGGGGTGGGGTCGGATTCACGCCTGGGACCGGCCTTCCTGTTTCCCGGCGTGGGGTACGGCGGGTCATGCTTCCCGAAGGACGTGAGCGCCCTGATCGCCGTGGGCGAGCGACTGGGTCACCCCATGACCATCGCCAAGGCGGTGGATGAGGTGAACCAGCGGCAGCGGAAGATCTTCGCCGACCGAGTCATCGAGCACTTCGGCGATCGCTGCCGGGACACCTGCCTGGCGGTCTGGGGTCTGGCCTTCAAGGCCCGCACCGACGACGTACGAGAGTCGCCCGCGCTGTATGGCGTGCAGCGGTTTCTGGATGCGGGTATCCGGGTGCGCGCCCACGACCCGGAGGCCGTGGAGAACGCCCGGGCCGTCATCGGCGATCGGTTGGCCACGTTTGAGGACGGGTACGAGGCCCTGCACGACGCCGACGCGCTGGTGATCTTCACGGACTGGCAGGAGTTCCGCACGCCGGATTTTGAGCGGATCGCCGCCACGCTGAAACAGCCGCTGATCTTCGACGGCAGGAACCTGTACGATCCGGCCCTGATGCGGCGGATGGGCATTCAGTACCATTGCATCGGCCGGCCGCAGAGCAAAGCGTGACGGCCCCGACGCCGATCCTCGCGCGTGGATTCCCGGAGTCGCCCCTATGCCCAGAATCATCGTCACCGGTGGAGCGGGCTTCATCGGATCGCACGTGTGCGAGGCGCTGCTGGCTCGCGAATGGGACGTCCTGGCCCTGGACAACTTCGACACGTTCTACGATCCACAGATCAAACGGCATAACGTGCAATCCTGTCTGGCCGACGGGCGGTTCGCCCTGGCGGAGGGGGACATCTGCGATGCGGCCTTCGTGCAAGACGTGCTGGCCGGCGGGGCGGACGTGCTGGTGCATCTGGCCGCCCGGGCCGGCGTCCGGCCCTCCATCCAGCAGCCGCTGCTGTACCAGAAGGTGAACGTGGAGGGAACGCTGGTGCTGCTGGAGGCGGCCCGCCGGGCGGGCGTGCGGAAGTTCCTCTTCGCCAGCAGTTCCAGCCTCTACGGCAACAACCGCAAGGTCCCCTTCGCCGAGTCCGACCCGGTGGACCATCCGATCTCCCCCTACGCCGCCACCAAGAAGGCGGGCGAGCTGCTGTGTCACACGTATCACCACCTGTACGGCCTGGACGTGACCTGCCTGCGGTTCTTCACGGTGTACGGGCCCCGGCAGCGCCCGGACCTGGCCATCCACATGTTCGCCCGGCGGATCGAGGCGGGGCAGCCCGTTCCGGTGTTCGGAGACGGGAGCATGCGGCGCGACTACACGTACATCGACGACATCGTCGCCGGCGTGCTGGCCGCCGTGGACCGCTGCCAGGGCTACCACCTGTACAACCTCGGCGAATCGCGGCCGGTTTCCCTGACCGACATGATCGCGACGCTGGAACGCGCGTTGGGCCGGCGGGCGATCATCGACCGCCGGCCGCTGCAGCCGGGCGACGTGGACCAGACCTATGCAGACATCCGGCTGGCCCGGACGGAGCTGGGGTACAACCCCGCCACCCCCTTTGCGGACGGCGTCGCTCGCTTCATCGCCTGGATGCGGGCCCCGGCGTAGCCGCGCGGGGCAGGGGGACGGCGGGCGCCCGGTCCGCCGGTGCCGTCTCCGGCTTGCCCATCCGCCGTCCTTGCGTCACAATCTCTCGTCCCAGCCAAGGAGTTTTCGCGCATGAAAGCACTCATCACGGGCGGAGCCGGGTTCATCGGATCGCATCTGGCCGAGCGTTTGCTGGCCCAGGGCCATCAGGTTGTGGTCATTGACGACCTGAGCACCGGAAGTCTGCGCAACCTGGCGACCGTCCTGGACAATCCCTCCCTGGAGTTCGTCTACGACAGCGTCCGCAATGTGGAGACCATGCACCTGCTCATCCGCGAGTGCGACCGGGTCTATCACCTCGCGGCGGCCGTCGGCGTGCAGCTCATTGTGGATCGGCCCGTACACACCATCGAGACGAACATCCACGGCACGGAGGTCGTGCTGGCCACCGCGAACAAGTTCCGCAAGCCCGTGCTGCTGGCCTCCACCAGCGAGGTGTACGGCAAGAGCGAGGCCGTTCCCTTCCGGGAGGATGACGATACGGTGCTGGGCTCCACCCGGTTCTCGCGATGGTCGTATGCGTGCTCCAAGGCCATCGACGAGTTCCTGGGGCTGGCGTATTGGCAGCAGTTCGACCTGCCGGTCGTGGTGGTGCGACTGTTCAACACGGTGGGGCCCCGTCAGACCGGTATGTACGGCATGGTGATCCCCCGGTTCGTGGAGCGGGCACTGCGGAACGAGCCGCTGATGATCTACGGCACGGGGAAACAGACTCGCTGCTTCTGCTACGTGGGCGACATCGTGGACGGCGTCATTGCCCTGATGGACAACCCGAAAGCCCCCGGACGCGTATACAACCTGGGGTCCGTCGAGGAGGTCTCCATCGACGGTTTGGCCGACAGGATCATCAGCAAGGCCAAGAGCACCAGCCAGAAGGCCTACATCTCGTATGAGGAGGCGTACGGCCGGCCGTTTGACGACATGATGCGCCGCGTGCCCTGCATCGAACGGGCGGCCGAGCTGGTCGGGTTCAACCCGCGCACCAGCCTGGATGAGACGCTGGACCACATTGTCCACGACATTCGCGCCCGCACGGAGCCGGCCGGGTAACGAAGCCGCGCCGGACGGCACTCGATGCGGCTCGCGACGCGCGGAGGGGGCCCCAGGCGTGCCCGTTCCCCCGGGCGGGGTCCGTCAGATCACGTCTTCGCCGAGCACGTGCGCCCAGAATTGTCGGGCATGTTCCGGGGAGAAACTCCCCGCGCCCACCCGGATGCGCGGAATGCGGATGACCCGCTCCGGGTGCGCCAGGCAGTGGTTCAGAAACTGCTCGGTTTCGGCCAGGATGCGGCGACGCAGGTCGCGGTACAGGTCTCGAACGTCCGGTTGCCAGATCATGACTTCGGATCAACGAGGTCCGGTCCGGGCCTCCGACGCCCTCTCGCCGGCAATCGCATGGCTCGGACGGCTCCAGAACGCGGCAAGTACGCCGGCCGTACCCACCGCCACGTATTCCAGCGGTAGGGCCCGGAGGAACGCGGTGGGCGGCACGCCGGCAAGCTCCGCATACGGCCCCTGGCCCTGAATCCGCACCAGGGTCCAGAGGTATCCAATGATACACACGACGAGCACGGTCAGACAACCGGGAAAGGGAGTTTGCACGGGGAACCAGCGGTGCGCCGCGTAGGAACCCAGGTAAAACGCGACGGCAATCGCAAAATACACTTGTTCCTGCCGAATCTTCGGAGACGTGCTGCCCGCCGCCAGCACGCGGACCAGGACCAGGGCCAGCGCGATCACCACCAGCCCGTGCATCAGGCTGACTCGCAGTCGGGCGCTTCCACCGGCCTCCGGAGGGCCTCCGGCCAGCCGTCGCAGGCCGGGCATGTCCGCAATGCACATCGCCGACAACCGAGCATTGCACAGCGGGTCCGGCTCGCCTCGCCCGAAGCACCAGCGCATCACCACGCCGGAGCTGATCATGGCCACCAGCAGGATGGCAAACCAGATGACGGCCTCGACGGTGAATTCCAGGCAGAGAATGCGACGCGGGCCGGGTTCCTCAATGACCATCAGCAGATTTTCGACGGACTGGCCTTTGAGGTTGGCGGCGGCCAGACCGACGGCCACCGCAAAGGTCCCCGCATCCGGCAGCTTTCGGCCGATGGCCGCCGTCGACAGACCCGCCACCACGCCCGCCAGGGCCACCAGGGTGAGGATGAGCGGCCAGGAGCCCGCCGTGATTCGGACCACCCCCCGCGGGTCTGCCGGGCTGATGGCCATCCAGCCCACCGTTGCGAAAACGGCGATGGCGCAACCCCATGTGGCGAGCGTGGCCACCTTGTCCGGCCATCGCAGGCGGGGATACGGGCATGTCGGCGGAACCGTCATGAGCAGAGCTCGCGGCGTGCCCCCTTTGGGCTACGGTGCGTCCGGGGTTTCGATGGCCGTCGGGTCCGACTCGGGCTTTGTCTCGGTCGGCAGCGTCGTTGGGGCCGGCGGTTCCAGCGGTTCGGGCGGAACGCGAAGCGGTCGGGCCTCGGCCCCCTGGGCCGCCTGCACGACAATGTCGATATCCATGGTTCGCGGCACGCGGTGTACGAGCGCCGCCGTTCCGTCGGCGTACTGCCGAAACGCGAGCATCTGCGTTTCGTATGCCGGTTTCAGCTCCGGCTCGGTGACCTCGCCGGCCTTCTCGCGGAACCGGTCCAGCTCCCGGTACCATCGGTCCTTCCGGTCGAGGGCGGCCTGCAACGTGCCAACGGCCGCAGCGGTGGTCAGCGGGCCGATGGCGCTCATGTCGCATCCGTCCCGCAGCATCATGGACAGGAACGGCTTGAGGCCCTGCACGCCGGTGCCGGTTTTCTCTCCGATCGTGAAGCCCACACCGCGCACATCCGGCACGTTCTCAATCTGCAGTTCGTATTCGTAGAACCGCGCCGGCGGCCAGTACATCGCCAGGGTGTTCCGCCGATTTGTGATGTACCAGGGCAGCGGGATTCCCCGCAGCGAGATCACGAGCGTGTTCTCGTCCGGCTTGCTGACCGTCGCGGAGCCCGCGGTCACATCCGCGAGTTCGCCGTCCCAGTCGGCCCGGATGCGGAACTGCACGGGCTCCGCCTGCCAGGCCTCCAGCAGCGCATTCGTCGCCACGGCTGCCGCCACGGGAGTGGGATCGATGCCGCTTCTCGTGGTCAGGCGAAGCAGGGCGCTGGTCGAGTGCGCGGCTCGGTATGCGCCGGACGCGGCGTGCCAGTCCACGACCGACGCCTCGCACGCCTCGGCGATCTTGCGCACGGCCTCCGCGTAATCGCTCACGATGCTCTCGAAGCCGATCTCTCGCAGGTCCGGCCGCATGGAGAGGTCCGGAGACAGCGGCGTGAGCACCCACACCCGCGCCCCCAGCGCTTTGCTCTTGCGAATCAACTGATCCAGATCGGCCCTGAACACATCGATCTGCGCCGGGTCCGGCGGTTGCGCTCCGAGGTCTTGCGGCCCAAACGCCAGGACCACGACCGTAGGAGAAAAGGCCGCGACTCGCTCGTCAAACCCGGCCAGCGCCTCGGAGACCGTGCCCGTCGGCCCGGACCGCTGGTGCAGGAACCAGGTCCTCAGGTCCGGATAACGCACCCGCACAAACAGCTCCGCCTGCGATCCGAACGACGGAGGCTCCACCGCCGGACCGCCGTAGAAGATCACCCGATCGGTGTCCGTCAGCGCGAATGCACCCTGCGCGACGGACGCGGGAATGATCACAACCGCTGCCAGCAGCAGCCCAAACGCCGTTCTCATGATCCTGTCTCCCGCGGTTTGTACCGCTCCAGCAGTGCCTTCATCTGCCGCACCGCCTCCCGCATACCCACGAGCACCGCCCGCGACACGATGGAATGCCCGATGTTGAACTCCGAGAAACCCCGAATGGATGCAACGGGGCCGATGTTGCGATAGGTCAGGCCGTGTCCGCCATGCACCTCCAGACCCAGCGAATGGCCCAACTCGATTCCCGCCCGCAGGTCATTCACCGCCTTCTGGAAAGCCGCGGCATCCGCGGCGTGGGCATAGGCCCCGGTCCAGAGCTCCACCGCCTCGCACCCGACGTCGCGAGAGGCCCGAATCTGATCCGCCACCGGCTCGATGAAGGCCGAAACGACAACCCCCGCCTCGTGCAGCCGGCTCACCGCGTCACGAACCCGGTCGCGGTGTCGGACCACGTCCAGCCCGCCTTCCGTGGTCAGCTCCTCCCGACGCTCCGGCACCAGCGTGGCCTGGTCCGGCTTGACCTCGCGGGCGATGGTCACGATCTCGTCCGCGACGGACATTTCCAGGTTCAGCTTCACCCCGACGGTCTGACGCAGCAGGGCCACGTCCCGGTCCGCGATGTGACGGCGGTCTTCCCGCAAATGCACCGTAATGCCGTCGGCCCCGCCCAGCTCCGCCTCCACGGCGGCCCAGACCGGGTCCGGCTCGTCCGTGCGCCGCGCCTGCCGGACCGTCGCCACGTGGTCGATATTCACGCCCAGCCGTGCCATCGTTTCACCATCTCCCGCGGGTGGGTGCAAAGGGCTTTCCCCCGGCACCCGGAGGCTCCGCGGCCTTCGGACGGCCATTATAGGTGTGTCTGTGGGTGTGTAAATGCAGCGGTGAGGCTGCCTTGGCACGCGGCACAGCGAGTGCCCGGCGGGTCGTTCCCCAATTGCTTTGCCCCCGGAAACCGCGCCGAGCGGCGCCGTCAGCCGGCTTCGTCGGGCTCGATCGTGACGGTCAGACTGCACGCGGCGAACTGCTCCTGGATCAGCTCGGCCCGCTCCTTGTGGGTGACCATCAGAAGGGTGATGCCCGTTTCGTGGGCCTCCAACGTGCGATGGATGGCCTCTTCCCGCGACAGCGGCGTCAGCTTGACGATGGCGCCGATGACGTACGCGAACTCGTTCACGTCGTCGTTGTGCAGCAGCACCTTGTACGGCGGCAGAAGGCGAGGCGGCATCCGAGTCGGCTGTTGCTCGGTCGCCACCGAACCATCGGGCTCGTCGCCGCGTGGCTCCGAAGGCGGCTCCGGTGCGTGATCGCTTTTCGAATTCTCCGGCATCGCGACAAACCTCTCGGCGGTCGAACTCTCCTCAGAAATACGCCGCCAGCCCACCACCTGTTAGGATAGGCATTCCCCGGGTCCTGGGCAAGATGCCGCACCCCCGTTCCCCGCCCGAGCCGGGCCGGTCCCTCATCCTGCGGGGGCGTCCACCAGCGAAACCGTTACTCGCTTCTGGGCGGTGAACTCCCGACCCGTCAGCCAGTCGCGAAACACCGCTCGCACCGTGACTTCCCGCGATTCCGGCGGGCCCACACCCGGCTGCCAGCCGCACCGGATCGTGTAGTGGTCGGTCAGGAATCCGCTTTGCCAGGCGGCCCGAAGCTGCCCCGGATCATTCACCACGTACAACCCGATCTCCCGCGGCTGCCCTTCCCGGCTGAGGTCGAAAAGCTGAATCCGGATCTCGCCCGCCGC
>Ga0334888_1001458_pt1 | contig 30661 bp, 26 predicted proteins | sample GraSluR1_MG_FD_207227 | JGI IMG/M metagenome (GOLD analysis project Ga0334888, IMG submission 207227) | Sludge microbial communities from methane-producing bioreactor in Wageningen University, Netherlands - Granular Sludge_3_08-R1 | ecosystem: Engineered > Bioreactor > Anaerobic > Unclassified ...
GCTGCAACGCGACATCGAGGATCCGATCGCCGAGCAGATCCTGTTCGGAGGCCTGACTGCCGGGTCGATCGTGGTCGTGGACGCCGTCCCCGGTGCCGACGAGAAGTCGACCGACGCATTCACGTTCGTCGGAACTCCGAAGTCCACGCTGCCGGATGTCCCGTTCGCCGAACTCAGCGGAGGTCCCGAAGCCGGCTGATGATGCTGGCCTGATTCGAGAACAACAAGAGGCGGTGGCTCCCCGAGTGGGGGCCACCGCCTTTTCTTGATGTCAGGCGGGATCCAAGAAGCCCTTGACGCCCAATCCGATGAACAGAACCCCGCCTACCAGCAGGCCGATGATCACCAGCTTGTGGTAATCGTGATGCACCACCAGGTCGTACGCGCGGGTGATCGCCGTGGCCATCCGCGGCCAGCGATTCCAGCTCCACGCCAGGATCAGATACGGCCCGACCAGGGTCGGAACGAACGCGAGGTAGACCAGGGCGCGCAGGGCCAGATCCGGCCCGACCACCGAAACCACCCGCGCCACGATGTACATGGTCGCGAACCCCGACGAACCCATGAACGCGTTGGCGAATCCCAGCGCAGCAGCGGTTCGGGGCGAACTGTCGTCGGTGCGATGCGGGCGGTCGGGCTTGGGCCGCGGCGCGGCCGGGCCGCGACGGCCGCGACGGCTCAGCAGACCGGCCGCCAGCAGCAACAGCACCCCGGCGACCAGATCGACGTACCGCTGCATCACGATCGCCCGGACCCCTGAGGACAGGTACTTGGAGACGATGGCGCCGTCGACAAACTGGTAGACGATGAACAACAGGGTGCAGCCGATCGCCAGCCCCAGGGATATCCACGCCACGGCCCTGCGTCCGGGCGCCCCCTGCACCAGATAGGCCAGGCAGATGCCGTACAAGGTTGGGCTGAAACCCATGACGAGACCCAGTACCAGGAGGCTGGTCACGGTAGCGATCCACGTTGCCATCCCCTGGATCTCCTCTTTCGGGTTGTCTCCTGCCCCTGCGATCGGCACTACCGCCAACCGAGTGTGATGTTACGGCATCGAATCAGGCCGTGCGGATGGTCCGCCGCCGGATCGTGAGCAGCCCGACGGCCGTCAGCAATGCGCACGAGGCGACCAGCAACGCGCTGCCGCGCACGTCGAAGCCCTGGGTCAGCGGTTGGGAACCGAGCGCCCAATGCCACGGCGACCAGCGCGCCAGATCCGCCGCCGAGCCGGCCAGCGGCAGGAGTGCGTAGACGGCGTAAGCCGCCGCCAGTACGCTGAATGCCACCGTGCTGACTGTTGGTGCGCGCAGACCGAGCCCGGCCAGTGCCAGCACCAACGATGCCTGGAACAATCCCAGCCAGAACATGCTCAGGCTCACGGCGGCGATGCCGGCCGCACCGATGTCCAGGTCGAAGACCGGGGCGGTGATCCCCACCGTCGCTCCGGTCGCGGCGGCCAGGACGCCCAGCACCAGCGCCACACCGGCATACCGGCTGAGATACACCACGGGCCGGGCGACCGGAAGCGCCAGCAGCAACTCGAGCCTGCCGGCGTCCTCGTCCCCGGCTGTCAGCGCATTCATCTGCACAGTGCCCAGCACGGTGAACAGCAGCGGCAGGAAGACCGCGTAGAGGTTGCCGTTCAGGAAACCTGCCGGGGACCCGAAGTCGGTCAGCCCGAGTGCGCTGACCAGGTCGGGTGGCAGGCCCGCGACCATCGAGTCCAGCGAGCCCGAGCGGCTCAGGGATGGCCACAAGGCGACCACCGAGGCGGTGAGGGCGACCATCGAGATGCCCCAGATCAGGCTGCTACGCAGTTGGGCGCCGAGGCCTCGTTTCAGCAGTTCGGCATTCACGATTCGGCCCTCCTGGCAGCGGCTGGTTCATCGTTGCGGTAGTACGACAAGAACGCGGTTTCGAGATCCGGTTCTGGCGCGGTGAGGGATTCGATGTCGTAGCCGCCGAGCTTGGCCAACAGCGGGCGCGGCGCCCCCGACCAGCTGATCTTCAGCTCTCGCGGGCTGGGGGCGTCCACCTGGAGTGCCCCCGGCAGCGCCGAGAACTCGGCGGCGGGTGGTGCCTGCCCGGCGAAGACCGCCCGGAAGACCTGCGGCAGGTTCCCGCGCAGCTGGCTGGTAGGCCCGGACGCGACGATGGCTCCCTCGCGGATGACGGCGACCTCGTTGGCGACGCGTTCGACCTCGCTCAGTACGTGCGATGACAGCAGGACGCTTGTTCCCGCAGAGGCCGCCTCACCGAGGATGGCCATGAACTCCTCCTGGACGAGCGGGTCGAGCCCGTTCGTCGGTTCGTCCAGCACCAGCAGATCGGGCCGCGACATCAGTGCTCCGACCAGTGCCACCTTGCGGCGGTTGCCGGTGGACAGGCCTCGCACCTGCCGGCCGGGCTCTACGCCCAGGCGTTCGACCAACTCGTCGCGGAATCCGGTGTCGGTGCTGTGCCGCAGCTTGCCCCAGCTGGTCAGGGTGGCTGCGACGGTGAGCCGTTCGTCCAACCTCAGCTCGCCGGGGCAGTAGCCGACCCGCGCTCGCACCTGGTGGTCGCGCAGCGGATCGGCGCCCCACAGCCGGACCGAACCGGCCGTCGGTGCGCACAGGCCGAGCATCATCCGGATCGTGGTGCTCTTGCCGGCGCCATTGGGGCCGACGAAGCCCAGCACCGTGCCGGCGTCCAGCGACAGGTCGAGTTCACGGACCGCGGTCAGCCGACCGAATCGCTTGGTCAGCCCACGGCATTCGATTGCTCCGGGCATTCTCACTCCTCAGCTTCGTCGGCGGGATGGGAATCGGCGGCTTCGGCGGCCAGTGCCGCGCGGGTGGCCTCCAGCGCCGACTCGTCTTGGTACAGGCCCCGGGTGAACAGTTCCATCGTCGGCATGGTGATGCGGGCCAGCGCCTTGCTGGTCAGCCGGGGCTCGCCGAGGGCGCGGGCGATCTGACGGCGCAGCAGCAGGGGGGCGACCCCGAAGGCGGTCACCAGCAGGGCCGTCGACTCGGGATTGTCCATCGGACGAATGAGGCCCGCGGCCTCCTGCTGCTGCAGCATCGCTTGCGTTGCCCGCAGCAGGTCGTCGAACAGCTGATCGGCCACGCCGGAGTCGTCGGTGAGCATCCGCGCCAGGTAGTCGATCGCGGGATCGTACGAATCCAGGTTGCTGAGCATCGCCTGAATCGACTCGATGGTCGGTGAGGTGCCCACGCCGTACCGGTCATCGGTGAACTCCGCGATCACGTGGGCGTCGCAGGCCGTCCGCAGGCCGGCCTTGTCGCCGAAATGGTGCACCACCAAGGCCGGACTGACGCCTGCGCGCTCGGCGATCATCCGGATGCTGGCACGTTCGAAGCCCTTGTCTGCGAACAGCTCAACGGCCGCGTTCCGGATGCGGGCCCGCGCCGTCAGGTCGCCGGGTTGGAGTGTTGAATCCATGTTCATAATACTAAACAAGTGTTCAAGGCGATGTCGAGAGGGTCGCCGACTTCGGCCGGGCCCGGACCGCAACCGGCCGGCGGCGATAGACTACTGACGAGTGTTGCACCACTGGAGGTGGAACGAATGAAAATTGTTGCTATTGTGGGGACGAACGCCAGCTTTTCCTACAACAGGCTTCTTCTCAATTACATGCGGGAACACTTTTCGGGCCAAGCGGACATCGAGGTCTGCGAAATCCGAGATATCCCCATGTTCAACGAAAATGTGCCGGATACCGACCCTGACAGTGTGAACTACCTGAGCCGGGCGATATCGAACGCCGACGGGGTCGTCATCGGCTGCCCCGAGCACAATCACTCGGTGCCGTCGGCACTCAAGAGCGTCCTCGAATGGCTTTCGTACCGGCAGCATCCGCTGAACGGCAAACCGGTGATGATCGTGGGGGCCTCCTATCATCCGCAGGGTTCGTCCAGAGCCCAGATTCATCTCCGCCAGATACTGGATGCCCCGGGGGTCGGGGCACGCGTGCTGCCCGGAAACGAGTTCTTGCTCGGCAATGTGAAGCAGGCCTTCGATGGCGAAGGCCGGCTGGCCGATCAGGCAACCGTCGCGTTCCTCGAGCAGTGCTTCGCAGACTTCGCTGACTTCGTGAAAAGTAGCCAGTCAGCGTCCACATCAATGATCAAAGGAGACTCAACGATGTCACTCACGGACAGCACACACTGGGACGCCACCTACGATGTGATCGTTCTGGGCTTCGGCGGCGCCGGCGCGACCGCCGCACGTTTTGCAGCCGATGCGGGGGCCAAGGTGCTCCTGGTCGATTCGGCCCCCGAGGGGCACGAGGGCGGCAATACCCGCGTCTCGGGGCAACTCGTCTGCTCTACCGACGACGAGGACGCGATGCGGGTGCATTACCACGGCCAGACCGCGCCGATGGACCTCGACGACGACATCGTCAACACCTATGTCGAGGGCATGGCGAATATGAAGCAGTATTTCAGGGAATACCTGGGCGTGGAACCCGTCAGTTCGAAGCAGCTGTTCAAGAAACTGATGCCCGACCACGAGTTGGGAATGTGGCCGGAATACCCTGAATTGCCGGGTGGTGAGACCATCGATATGCTGCTCGTCCACGAGGGATTCTTCGACGGCGCGCTGTGGAAGATCTTGCATCAGAAGGTGGCCGAACGCCACGAGAAGATCGATGTCTGGTACCGCTCGCCGGCCCGTCATCTGATCAGGGCCGATGGCCGGACCATCGCAGGCGCCCAGATCGAGCGTGACCATGTGCTGCGCAATATCCGTGCGCTGAACGGTGTCGTGTTGGCCACCGGAGGCTTCGAGAACAACGTGCGGAAGGTCCAGGACTTCCTCGGTGCGCCGCGGCTGGTGCCGGTCGGCGGCTTGTACAACAAGGGCGACGGGATCGACCTGGCCATCGAGGCCGGCGCTGACCTTTGGCACATGACCAACTACGAGTCGCTCGGGCTGCAACACGGGCTGACGTTCGCGGTGCCCGAAGGCGAGCGGGGGCCGCTGCTCATGTTCGGATACGAGGCGCTGGCCGAAGGAAGCCTGCTGACGGTCGGCGACGACGGCAGCCGCTACTTCGCCGAAGACGTCGCCAACCGGCACGGGCATATCTATGACCACGGCTTGTGGCGGGTACCGCCGGCCCATGCCCACCCTCATCTGGTCTTCGACCAGGCCAAGTACGACGAGCTGGCGCAGGGCCCGCACCCGGAGGTTCTGGAACGGGTGGTGAAAGCCGATTCCCTGGACGGTCTGGCCAAGCTCATCGGCGCCAGGCCGGAGGTACTCGCCAAGACGGTCGAGCGGTTCAACCTCTTCACCGAGCAGGGCGAGGACTATGAGTTCCACCGCAATCCCGCGACCATGCGCGCCTTCGACGATGGCCCCTACTACGCCATCGCCATGCTGCAGGTCATGCTCAACACCCAGGGCGGGCCGCGCCGCAACTCGCGGGCCGAGATCGTCGACCCGCAGGGGCAACCGATCCCGCATCTCTACGGCGCCGGTGAACTCGGCGGGGTGTGCGCGGGTCAGTATCAGGGCGGCCAGAATGTGGCCGAATGCCTGATCTTCGGCAAGATCGCCGGACAGAATGCTGCGGTGCCGAAGCCGCAACCCGTGGCCCAGGGCGGGCAGGCGGTGGCCGCGCCGGCCGGCTCGGGGCAGGTGTTCAGCACCTTCAAGAGCGACATCGGCGGCCGGCTGGATGTTCCGTTGGGCCCCAACCAGTACCTGGGGCGCAGCAACGCCGGCATGGGAGCCGAGATGGTGGTGCGGCTGACCGTCGATGATGCCGGAGCGATCCGCGACATCGAGATCGTCAGTCAGTCCGAGACCGGGCAGATAGCCGGCGAGGCGCTGAAGAAACTTCCGGAGGAGATGATCGCCCGCAACACCTACGACGTGGATGCGGTCTCGGGCGCATCCGTGTCCAGCAGAGCGCTCAAGGACGCTGTGAAGGACGCGCTCAGCCAGGTCCCGGCTCGCCAGCAGTGATGAATGCGGAGGATGCCATGAAGTTGGTCGCCATCGTCGGCACGAATGCGGAGCTTTCCTACAACCGGTTCCTGCTGCAGTGGATGCGCACCCATTTCGCCGGAACCGCCGACATCGACGTGCTGGAGATCGGGCAGCTGCCGGCCTTCAACGAGGATCTGGTTACGGCCGAGCAGGACGAGGTGATGGCCTTCGCGCAGCGGGTGGAAGCCGCCGACGGAGTGATCATTGGCTGTCCCGAGTACGACCATTCGATTCCGGCGGTGCTCAAGAGCGCCTTGGAGTGGCTGTCGTACCAGTTGGATTCGCTCAAGGACAAGCCGGTACTGATCGTCGGTGGTTCCTACGGCCCGCTGGGTTCGGCGCGTGCTCAGCTGCATCTGCGTCAGATTCTGGCCTCTCCCGAGATACAGGCGAACGTGCTGCCGGGCAAGGAGTTCCTGCTGGGCGATGTGCAGACGGCCATTGACAGTGAGGGCGAGTTGGTCGATCCTTCCGCTGTCGCGGTGCTGGAGGACTGCTTCGCCGACTTCGTGCGTTATGTGCAGGCTTTGCAGAGGGGATGGTCGCAGGCGCAGTGATTCGGCATGTCACAGGCGGGAGTCAGTCGGGGGTTACCACGCGGTAGCTGTCGTCGACGAGTTCGAATGCGTCCGCCAGATTCGAGGACAGTTGAACGGTCCGCTGCCCGGAGATGAAGACGAACCCGATCTTCAGTCCGGGTGGGACCAGCTGCTCGGTGGCTTGCGCGCCGTTGAAGAAGGCGATGGTCGACCAGATCTCAGCGGTCGTCGACAGCGAGCTGACAGCGGTCACTGCGACCAGTCCGGTCTCCAGCGGATAGCCGGTACGCGGATCGAGGATGTGATGCCACGCGCGTCCTCGAGCTTCCAGTGATCGCTCGTAGACCCCCGAGGTCACCACCGAGCAGGCGGGGAGTGAGAGGACGCCGAGCGGTCGTCCGCGTTGCGCGAAGGGTGCCTGAACGCCGACCCGCCAGCGCCGGTCGGCGTGCGGTGCCGTTCCGAGCGTCAAGACATTGCCACCCAGATCGATGACCCCGCTCGGCACCCCTTCGGCCTGCCAGACCTGCTTGATCGCGTCCGCGATCCAGCCCTTGGCTATGGCTCCGAGGTCGAGCTTCATGCCGGGCCGGCCCAGAAAGACCGAGCTGTGAGCGTCGTCCAGTTCGATGCGATCCGGATCGCTCAGCTCACGGCAGCTGTCGATCGCGGTGCGTTCGGGGATCTGGGCGTCTTCGAACCCGATCCGCCACAGCTGAACCAGAGGGCCGATCGCCGCGTTGAAGCCGGCGCGGCTCCTGCTCACCAGCACCGCCTCCCTGACCAGCCGGTAGACGACCGGATCCACGGCCACCGGCTGGACGCCGGCCATCTGGTTGATGCGGGCGATCTCGGACGATGGGAGGTTGGCGCTGAGCCGGTTCTCGTAGTCGCGGATGAGAACGGCGCCACGGGCGAGTTGCGCCTCCGGCCTGGGGTGCTCAACCGTCAAAGTGACACGAGTGCCCAAGGCGAAGTAGCTCCTGGTGGCTCGGGTCACACCTAGACGTTAGCCAACCGCACGCCGGCTTCCGAATCCGCTGTGGCAAGAACTCTTGGACGGGGCCCCTCGACATAGCGCCTCCACAGTGGCAACATTGCGCGCGTGAATATCTCTGGGGCTAGCCCCACGGTAGGCGAAATAGACGGTGCCGGTCCAACCCCTCACCCCCGGGTCCGGCAGGCTGCAGCCCCCGTCATTGGGGCGCTCGGCGTCGTCTTCGGCGACATCGGGACCAGTCCGCTCTATTCCCTACAGACAGCGTTCAGCGTCAACCACAACGAGGTGCGGGTCACCGAACTGAATGTGTACGGCATCATCTCGCTGGTGGTCTGGTCATTGATCATCATCGTGACGCTCAAGTACATCGTCCTCGTGATGCGTGCCGACAACGAAGGCGAGGGCGGCATCCTCGCGTTGACCGCACTGCTGCGCGGCAAGCTGACCGGGACCAGATTGCGCAATACCATTCTCGCGATCGGGATGGTGGGCGCCGCTTTGTTCTTCGGCGACTCGCTGATCACCCCCGCCATTTCCGTGATGTCGGCCATTGAGGGCCTGCAGGTGGTCAGGCGAGACCTGCGGGTGCTGGTGCTGCCGGGCTCCGCGCTGGTCCTCGCCATCCTGTTCGCCGTCCAGCGATCGGGCACCGGCAAGGTAGGCCGCGCGTTCGGGCCGGTCATGATCGTCTGGTTCATCTGCCTGGCCGTGCTGGGCATTCCGCAGATCGTGCAGCGGCCGACGATCCTGCTGGCCTTGTCACCAACGTATGCGATCCAGTTCTGGGTGGAGCGTCCGGGCATCGCCTTCGTGGCCATGACCGCGGTCGTGTTGACCATCACCGGCGCCGAGGCCCTCTACGCAGACATGGGGCATTTCGGTGCCCGGCCCATTCGCAAGGCGTGGTTCGGGCTGGTGCTCGGCAGTCTGCTGATCAATTACCTCGGCCAGGGTGCGATGATCCTGAGCGACCCGCACAGCATCGACAACCCCTTCTTCAATCTGGCGCCCGCGTGGGCGCGCATCCCGCTGGTGGTGCTGGCCACCATGGCCACGGTCATCGCCTCGCAGGCGGTGATTTCGGGCGCGTATTCGATGGCCCATCAGGCGATGCGGTTGGGCCTGCTGCCCAACCTGCGGGTGGAGCACACGTCGAACAGCGAATTCGGCCAGATCTATCTGCCGGCCGTCAACTGGCTGCTGTTCGTCGGGGTCGTCGCGCTGATGCTCGGGTTCCGTAGCTCCACGGCGCTGGCCAGTGCCTACGGGCTGTCGGTCACCGGCATGCTGGTGACGACCACCGGGCTGCTGACTTTGATGGCGACCCGGATCTGGCGCTGGCCGTGGTGGCGTGTGCTGGTGCGGATCGTCCCGATCGCTGCGCTCGAACTGCTCTTCCTGGCGGCGAACGTCACCAAGATCGTGCATGGTGGCTGGCTGCCGCTGACCGCGGCCTCGATCATCGTCGTCGTGATGACCACCTGGCTGAGCGGCAACTACTACGTGCTCGGACGCCGCGCCGAGATCGAAGGGCCGTTGCCCGACTTCCTGGACCGTATCAAGTCCACGGTCACGACCAGGGTGCCCGGTGAGGCCGTCTATCTGCACGCCAACCCGAATACGGCTCCGCTGGCGCTGAAGGAGAATGTGCGGTTCAACCGTGCGCTGCACGAGCGGGTCTACGTCGTTCGCGTGAAGACCGCGTCGGTGCCCCGGGTCAGCGACGATGAACGTGTCTGCATCGATGAGTTCCCCGAGTACTACTCGGGGCTCTACCACCTGACCATCACGTTCGGGTTCAAGGAGATCCACGATCTGCCGCGGGCCATCGCGGCGATCGGCGAGCGGTTCCCGGAGTTGGGGATCAAACCGGACGAGATCCGCTACTTCGCGTCCGTCCTGACCGTGCGGACCGGCGGGCATTCACCGATGGCGACCTGGCGCAAACGGCTGTACATCTGGCTGGTCCACAACGCCACGCCCCGCGGCGAGGCGTTCCGGCTGCCACCGAACCGCACGATGGTGATGGGCGGCACGCTGGAGATCTGAGCTGCGCCCCCGGGAGTTCCTCCTGGTCAGCCCCGGGACGAGCGCTCCCCGCCCTGCAGCCGGTAGCGCTCGCGGTCGCCGCTGGCAGCGATGCGAGTGAATCCGCAGGCCTCCAGGACCCGGATGGACGCGGCATTGTCCGCGGCAGTCTCACCGATGATCGTCGACAGCGACGGTTGCGCGAACCCCCACGCGACCAATAGTCGGACCGCGCGACCGGCGAATCCGCAGCCCCGGGCCGAGGGTGCCAGGCCGTAGCCGATCTCGGCGCTGCCGCGCAGATCGGGCGGGGTGTGGAAACCGGCGTCGCCCACCACCAGCCCATCGGCCAGCCGGACGATGAGGTAGATCCCGAATCCGGGTACCCAGTTGTCGATCCCGAGGCTGTCGCGCAGCATCCTCGCGGTCGCCGCGGTGTCGGCGTGCGGATAGTCGGCGACCGCCGGCAGCGGGCAGCGTCCGAGGGCGAGTTCTTGGGCTTGAGCCGGATCGACCGGAACCAGCTCGATCACGCCATCGCTGAGCGCTGCCACGTCGCTGCCCAATCAGTGCCGCTTGAGGCTCACAGATCGCGGCCGAGCAGGTCCATCACGGCAAGCACCTCGTCCAACGGGAGCTGGCCGGGGGCTGAACCCTCGCCGCCCAACGTGGCGAAGGTGGCGCACGACCCGAAAACCTGCCCGGCCAGCCGCGAAATCACGCCCAGCGGTCCCATGGACATGGTGATCAGAGGCACCCTGATCGTTTGCGCGGCCACCGCGGTCGCCTCGAGCAGCGCAGCGACATCGGCAGGCTTGCGGGGCATCACGGCCATCTTCGCGATATCGGCACCCAGTGAAGCCATCGCGTCCAGCCCGTCGGCGATCGCGGTCGCGCTCGGCGTGCCATTGAAGTCGTGGTTGGACGCGATGATCGGCACCCGGTGCGCACGAGCCGCCTCGAAACACCTCTTGACTGCGGGATTCAAATACTGCACGTCGACCATGTCGACAGTGCCGGACGCGCAGGCATCGGCGATGATGTCGCGATAGCTGTCGCCCGGCGGATTCCAGTCGCTGCCCTCATGCTTGGTGCGTGGGGTGAACAGCAGCGGCCGCTCACCGATGATCTCGTGAATGCGGGCGGCCATCGCCACGACCTTCGTGTGGTCGTCACGAGAGGCGTAGCGGTCGACGCGCCACTCGACCATGTCGGTACGGCTGGCGGCGATGCGTTTCGCAGAGGCGATCAGGCTGGAATCGTGGGCGTCGGTGAGTGGGACGATCACTTTGGGGCGGCCGACTCCCAGCTCAACTCCCCGGATCGTAAGGACTGGTCGGTTGGCGGCTGCGCTCATGAGCCCACGGTAGCGGTCCGACGGCGGACGTGGAACCTTGGCGCGGTGCCAATCCGTAATACTTGAGGCGTGGTGGCGAATCTCGAGGTGCGGAAGGGAAAGGCTCGCAACTCCTGGCGACGCTTCGCAGCGATCGGCGGTCGGGTCGCGCTCACCGCCGTTGCGCTGATTCTGCAGATCGTGGTCTTCGCACTTCTGCTGCTGCGGACCAGTGAGATGTCCCCCTGGATCGGCACCATCTCGGACCTGATCAGCATCGGTGTTGTGGCGTTCATCCTCAACTCGCGCATGCAGGTCGAGTACAAGCTCGCCTGGACGATCCCCATCATGCTGATGCCGCTGTTCGGGGGAACGTTCTATCTGCTCTTCGGTGCCCGCACCGGCAGCCGGCGGCAGATGCTGCGATACAGCGCGGCGCAGGATCTGGCGGCCATCGATCAGAAGTCGGCGGCCGGCGCGTTGACGGTGCTACCCGGTGAACTCAACGAGCAGCTGCCCGAGTTGGAGCCGGTCGCCACCGGCCGGCATCCGGTGGTCAGCATCGATCCGGACGCCGCCCGTCAGATCGCCTATCTCGAGTCGAGCGGACCCTTCCGGGCCTACCGGGACACCGAAACAACCTACTATCCGCTCGGCGAAGACGCTTTCGTGGCGATGCTCGAGGCACTCGAGAACGCCAAGCGGTGGATCGCGATGGAGTACTTCATCGTCTCCGACGGCAAGATGTGGCGGGCACTGTTCGAGGTGCTGTCACGCAAGGCGGGCGAAGGGGTGCAGATCTGGGTCATGTATGACGATCTCGGATCGCTTTGGCACCTTCCTGACAACTTCGCCAAGGATCTGAAGCGCGCCGGGGTGCGCGTCCAGTCGTTCAACAAGTTGGGCCCCGGGCTGACGCTGCGCTACAACAACCGCGATCACCGCAAGTTCACGGTGGTGGACGGGCTGGTCGCGTTCACCGGTGGCATCAATATCGCCGACGAGTACATCAATGCGATCCAGCGGTTCGGCCATTGGAAGGACACCACGATCCGGCTGCGCGGGCCGGGCGCCTGGGGGATGGCGTCGCTGTTCTTCACGATCTGGGATCTGGTGTCCGGTGATCGCACCGATCTGGCCGCGCTGCATCCCAGCGAGGAGGAGATCGACGCGCAGCCCGGTGGGCCCGGGGTGGTCGTGAACTATGACGACACGCCGTTCGACGATCTCTCGTTGGGCTGGGCCGCCTACCGAGGAATGATGAGCCGGGCAAAGTTCCGGGTCGATCTGACCACGCCGTATCTGGTGCCGACCAGCGAGATGACGGCAGTCTTCGTAGCGCTTGCCCAGTCCGGGGTGCAGGTGCGGATCATTACCCCCGGCATTCCCGACAAGTCCTATGTCTACTCGGTGACGCGGTCGAACTATCGCCAGCTGGTCGAGGCCGGGGTGGCGGTCTACGAGTACACGCCAGGTTTCATTCACGCCAAGCAGATGATCGTGGACGACGACACGGCCATCATCGGGACGATCAACTTCGATTTCCGCAGCTTCTATCTGCACCAGGAGAACGCGGTGTGGATGTATCAGACCTCCGCGATCGCAGACATGTCTGCCGACTTCGAGGAGACGTTGGCCAAGTGCCGCCGCATCGACCTCGCCATGGTGCGCTCCACACCGTGGTGGCGCCGTGCGGGGTGGTTGGTGCTACGCACATTCTCTCCGCTGATGTGACGTTTCAGCTACGGTCGGGTAACGCATTGGGAGTGGAGCGCGGGTGCGCTTACCCTAGGTTCTGTGAACTGGAACGACTACCGAGCCGCATTGTTCGACCTCGATGGAGTTCTTACTCCGACCACAGATCTGCACATGCGTGCCTGGTCACAGATGTTCAACGACTTCCTGAGCGCTCGCGGCATCGACGAGCCGTACACCGACGCCGACTATTTCGCCTACGTGGATGGCAAGCCGCGCTATGAGGGCGTGGCATCCTTCCTGGCCAGCCGGGGTATCGAGTTGCCGGTCGGGCAGGCCTCCGACATCCCCGAGACCGACAGCGTCTGCGGGCTGGGCAACCGCAAGAACGAGTACTTCAACCATGTGCTCGCCCGAGACGGCATCGCCCCGTATCCGGGGTCGCTGCGGCTGCTCGACTATCTGGCGGCAGTCGAGTTGCCGATGGCGGTCGTGAGCTCCTCACGGAACGCTGAGGCCGTGCTGGATGCGGCCGGGCTCGTCGACTACTTCACGGTCGTCATGGACGGCAACCTCGGCCATCAGCTGGGGCTGCCGGGCAAGCCGGCGCCCGACGTCTTCGTTCGTGCCGCGCAGCTGCTGGATGTCCCGGTGGCGGAGTCCGTCGTGCTCGAGGATGCGCTGTCGGGTGTGGCAGCCGGGGCCGCCGGCGGGTTCGGCCTGGTCGTGGGCATCGACCGTGGTGCTGGGGCCGATGCGCTTGAAGCGGCGGGTGCTGACATAGTGGTCGCCGATTGCGAGGAGTTGCTGCCGTGATCCGCATGAAGAAGACCGATCTGAATCCGTTGGCCGATCACCGCTTCCCGCCCGATGAGTGGGCGCTGATCGAGAACTATCCCAGTTCGGCCGATCTCGGGCAGACCGAGACATTGTTCTCCACGGCGAACGGCTACATCGGCATGCGCGGCAACCCCGAGGAGGGCCGCGACTCGCACTACATCGGCACGTTCATCAATGGCTTCCACGAGACCTGGGATATCCGGCACGCCGAGAACGCCTACGGTTTGGCGCGTACCGGCCAGACCCTGATCAATGCACCGAGCTCACTGATGATCCGCCTCTACGTGGACGATGAGCCGCTGCTGTTGAGCGTCGCCGATCTGCAGGCCTATGAGCGGCGGATCGATTTCCGTGAGGGGGTGCTGCGCCGCGAACTGATCTGGCGCACACCTGCGGGCAAACGGGTGCAGGTCCGTTCAACCCGGATGGTGAGCTTCACCGAGCGTCACCTGGCGTTGATGACCTACGAGGTTCGGTTGCTGGAAGGCGATGCGCCGATCGTCATTTCGTCCCAGATCGTCAACAAAGAAGATTTCGACGATTACGCAGGTCGTCAGGCCGCAGGTTCGGATTCGGATCCGCGCAAGAACCCGGGGCTTGATCATCGCGTGCTGCGATCGCAGATGAGCTGGCACAGCCCGCGTCGGATGATCTTGGGATATCGGGTCACGAATTCGGGAATGACGCTGGCCGTCGGCGCCGATCATCGGATCGAAACCCGCAATATGTACACCGAGCTGGACGACACGACCGAGGATCAGGGCCGGAAGGTCTACCGGATCTCGGCCAAACAGGGTCAGCCGATTGTGATCACGAAGGCTGTCGCCTATCACACCTCGCGAAGCGTGCCCGTGCGCGAACTCAGCGACCGGGTGCGGCGCACACTTGACCGAGTCCGCGAAAGCGGCTTCGACTGCCACTACGAGGCGCAGCGCCAGTGGCTGGCGACGTTCTGGGAACACAGCGATGTCTCGGTGGGTGCCACCCCGCGAATTCAGCAGACGATCCGGTGGTGCATCTTCCAGCTCGCACAGGCGGCTGCCAGAGCCGATGGTGCGGGCATTCCCGCGAAGGGCCTGACCGGGGACGGTTACGAGGGCCACTACTTCTGGGACAGCGAGGTGTACATGGTGCCCTTCCTGACCCTGACCAGCCCCGAGCAGGCGCGCAATGCGCTGCGTTTCCGCTTCACTCATCTGAAGGACGCCCGCGAACGAGCCCGCGAGATGTCCACCAAGGGGGCGCTGTTCCCATGGCGCACCATCAATGGTGAGGAAGCGTCCGCTTACTATGCGGCGGGCACCGCGCAATACCATATCGACGCCGACATCGCGTATGCGATCGGGCACTACGTGGCGATGACCGGTGACCGTGAGTTTGCCTACGACGAGGGCGCTGAACTGCTGGTCGAAACCGCCCGCATGTGGGTGGATCTGGGATTCTGGCGCGTCAATGCCGTGGAGAACTTCGAGATTCACGGTGTGACCGGACCCGACGAGTACACCACCGTCGTCAACAACAACACCTACACCAATGTCATGGCGCGTTGGAATCTACGTCTGGCGATCCGGATGGTCCGCAAGCTCGCCGCCGAGGATACTCAGGCCTATCAGCGGCTGGTGCATACGCTGAACCTGCGCGAGGAAGAAGTCGCGAACTGGGAGCAGTGCGCAAACGGAATGAAGATTCCCTTCGATGAGCGCCTCGGTATTCATCCGCAGGACGATGCGTTCGTTGCGAAGGAATTGTGGGATCTGGAGAATACGCCCGAGGAAAGCTACCCGCTGCTGCTGCACTACCACCCGCTGGTGATCTACCGTTTTCAGGTCCTCAAGCAGGCCGATGTGGTCTTGGCGCTCTTCCTGCGCAGCAACGAGTTCAGCCTCGAGGAGAAGCGGGCCGACTTCGAGTACTACGACCCGATCACCACGGGTGACTCAAGCCTGTCGGCGGTCATGCAGGCGATCGTCGCGGCCGAGGTGGGCCACCAGGACATGGCGCTGGACTATTTCTACCGGGGGCTGTTCGTCGACATCGGCGACACTCACGGGAACACCTCGGATGGTGTGCACATCGCCTCGGCAGCAGGCACCTGGCGGGCGCTGGTGTGCGGTTTCGGTGGTCTTCGCGACGACGGCGAAATACTCTGCTTCGACCCGAGGCTGCCGCGCAGATGGGGGCATCTCACGTTCGCGCTGGCCTACCGTCGCAGCCACATTCAGGTGCAGCTCACCCGCCGCAGCATGACCTTCACGCTGCTGAGCGGCGACCCGGTGAAGGTCCGGGTCCGGGGAACCGAGTACGAAGTGGGCACGACCCCTCTGGAGGTCCGGTTGGCTCACCAGGGGCTGTACCTTCCGACGCTGACCTCCGCGCACCCGATCATCGGTGGACGCCGACAAGACGGTACGTTGATCACCGCGGAGGTCCCGGAGGTCTCCGATGTGGAGTTCCACACCGAGGAGTTCCCTGCCGTCACCTAGCCTCGATCTTTCATGAGGGCCTTGTGAGGGGCTGGTCGGCGCCTGTGGCGTCGAGGTTGGTCTGATTGTTGCAGGTGGGTGTGACAAGGCGCCGCGTGTCGCTCGCGTGGGGCGGGTTTCCAGGCCGGGGGGCTTTCCGTGGTCAGGGGTCGGACGGGTGGGGCCCGGGGGGTCAGGTCGCTGGCGCGGGCAGGTTCTGGAGTCGTGTGACGGCGTCGATCATGAGGGCTGCCCAGGGTGATTGTTGGGCCAGGTGGAGGACGGTTCGTCTGGCGCGGCGGGCCAGGGTGGCGGGGATGCTGTAGAGGCGGTAGCGCAGGCGTTTGGGTTCCCAGCGGCGTGCTTCGTGGCCGGCCAGAGCGAGGAGCCCGGTCCAGGCCTGCAACTCGCTCGCCAGCGCCACGATCTGGCACCAGATCCGGTTGGCGTTGAAGTCGTGGAGAGGGAGGTTGGTCAGGCCGGTGTCTTTCGCGATCCGGATCCGGTCCTCGCAGCGGGCGCGGCGACGATGCCGCAGTTCGAGGTGTTGGAGGGTGCCGGCTCTGGTGTTGGTCGCGAACGCGGTGAGTCGGTAGCCGTCGACGTCGTCGAAGCGCAGTTGCGCGCCGGGGTGGGGTCGTTCCCGGCGGACGATCACCCGCATCCCATCAGGCCAGTCCGACAGGTCCAACAGTCCGGTGAGCTCGGCCAGATCCGCCCCTTCGCGCGCTTGGCTGTCGGCGTTGAGGGCCGGGACCCAGACCCAGCCGGGGATCAGGTGATACAGCGCAGTGGTGTCCATCGGGAGGGTGAACCCCACCGAGTAGGACACCCGGCGGCCGGTGAGCCATCGGGTGAAGTCTTTGGTGCCGCCGGCGCCGTCGGCGCGGATCAGGATCGTCTTCCCGGGCCGCGGGTTCTTGTCGGGCAGTTGGGCGAGGGCGGCTGCGGTGACGGTGATGTGATCGGCGGCGGTGTTGGAGCCGGCGTTCCCGGGCCGCAGATGCGCCACCAGTGCTTCGCCGGTCCCGGTGGGTCCGTGGTCCGCGAACGCCATCAGTGGGTGGAACCCGAACCCGCGTTTGAACGTCGGCGCGGCCTGCTGCTTCTCCGAATGCGCCGTGATCAGGGTGGCGTCCAGGTCGATGATCAACGGATCCTCAATGCTGCGCTGGTGTCCGGGGGCGTGGTCCCCGGCCAAGGCCCAGGCCCTGGCGCGGGCCTGCTGCCTGGCCGAGCCGATCGCGGTCACGGCCTTGTCGGCGTCCTGGGCGAGGGCCGCGATCAGGCGCGAGACGGTCGGGTCCGAGGCCACCGACCCGTAGACGCCGGGCTCCCCGCGCAAGACAGCGATGTCACTCAACGCTTCACCGCCGAGCACCAGCGACACCGCCAAGTCCAGGATGATCTTGCCCGGGTCATGGACCGCCAATGGTTTGCGCCACCGGTCCAGCGCCTCGGACAGGCCACGATCCAGGCCTGAGGCGCGGATGGTCTCGGTGAGCAGGATCCCGCCGGCCTGACCGACAGCAGACACCTTGGCGGTATCGACATGAACCCTGGGATACGAGCCGGTATTCTTCACCTCGAAGGTGCTCCTTTTCTTGGTTGCTGTGTTCTCTAGACAAGTCACATCATCCCAAGTCAGGGGCACTTTCGCTATCTCAACCCGCCACAGTCCACCTACCGTCATGAAAGCGCGAGGCTAATGCCAGGAACGAGCTGATTTCAGGACGCCAGAGGCAGCCGCAGGCTGAAGGTTGAGCCCTGACCCTTGCCCGCCGAGGCGGCGGTGAGGCTACCGCCGTGGCGCTCGGCCAGGTGCCGCGCGATGGTCAGCCCGATGCCCGACCCACCGCCGTCGCTACCGGACGAGCGACGCCCCGGCACCCGGTAGAACCGCTCGAAGATGCGCTCCAGGTCGTCGGACGCCAGCCCCTCCCCGGTATCGGTGACCTGCACCACCCCCTGGCCGGCGTCCGGCTGGCAGTGCACGGTGATCCGGCCACCCTCGGGCGTCGCCCGGATCGCGTTGCCGACCAGGTTGGTCACCACCTGGGCGACGCGGTCGGCGTCGGCGAGCACCGGGGTCTGGCCCACCTGGGTGACCTGCAGGTCGATGCCCGCATCGGTGGCCTGCGGACGCAGTCGGTCGACCACCCGCTCCACCACGCCGCCCAGATCGATCAGACTCAAATCGAGGCTCTCGGCGCCCTCCTCGGCCCGGGACAGCGAGCTGAGGTCGTTGGCCAGCCGCCGCAATCTGCGGGTCTCGGTGGCGATCAGCGAGAGGTTCTCGCCGTTCGCCGGCATCACCCCGTCGATCATCGCCTCGAGTTGGGCGTCGATCACGGTCAGCGGGGTGCGCATCTCGTGGCCCACCTCGCCCAGCAGCCGGGTGCGACGCTGCTCGGTGTCGGCCAGTCGACCGGCCATCATCCCCAGATCGTCCACCAGCTCGGCCAGCTCCCGGGTGCGGGGCTTGGGCAACTCGGTTCGGTACTGGCCGGACGCCAGCCGCTGGGTGGCGCGGCGCAACGCGTCCACCTGACCGAGTAGCCAACGGGCCGCGATCACCCCGAGCACGACCGCAGCGCTCACCCCGACGAGCAGTCCCCAGCCCAGGGACTGCCGCACGGCCTCGGCCATCTGAACACCCAACCCCCCACCGGTGCCGCGGCCCGCCCCAGCGGAGCCGGGGACGTGCGCGTTGCCCAGCACCTCGAAAATCCGCGGGGCCAGCAGCGCCACCAACGCTCCGGCGCTGGCCAGCGACACCACCGCCACCAACACGTGCGAGGCGACCAACTGGACGCTGAGCCGACCTATCGGCCCCCCGGAGCGTTTGGCCATCAGTGCCTCGAATCGAGCGGCAGGAACTTGTAGCCCACGCCGCGGACCGTCGCGATGAACCGCGGTTCGACGGGGTCATCGTCCAGCGCCTTGCGCATCGTCCGGATGTGTACGTCGACCACCCGCTCGTCGCCGTAGAAGTCGTAGCCCCACACCTTCTCGAGCAGTTGGGCGCGCGACAGGACGCGTCCCGGACGCTCGGCCAGCGCGGTGAGCAGGTCGAAGTCGAGGGCTGACAGCTCGACGGGCGTCCCGGCGAGATGCACCTCTCGGGCGGCGCGGTCGATCACCAGGTCGCCCAGCCGCAGGACGTCCTCGTCGTGGGTGTCGCGGCTGGCGGCGTCCAGGCGGCGGAAGACCGCCTTGATGCGGGCCGCCACCTCGCGGACGCTGAACGGCTTGGTCACGTAGTCGTCGGCTCCGACGTTGAGCCCGACGAGCTTGTCGACCTCTTCGGCGCGGGCGGTCAGCACCATCACATAGACCGTCTGACTACGCCGAATGGTGCTGAGAACCTCAAGGCCGTCAATGTCGGGCAGGCCGAGGTCGAGCAGGACGAGGTCGACTCCCGAACCCTGCCCACCCAGCAGCCCCAGGTGCTGCAGCGCCTCAGCGCCGGTGGCGGCCTCCAGCACCCGGTGGCCCTCAGAGACCAGGTACTGGCTGAGGACCTTTCGGATGCTGGGCTCGTCGTCAACCACCAGCACGGTTCGGCTCATCTGCCCATTGTCCCCCGGCCCAGCCAACCCACGGCCAGACTTCACGAAGGCTTCACAGGTGACTCATCGAAGTCGCGGCACGACCGGCGTTGACTGATGTCAGCAGCCGGAACTCACCGGCGACAGAGCACGGAGGATGGATCATGAAGCAGACCAAGCGAATGGTGGGCTGGCTGGTGGCCGGCACGGCCGCCCTGAGTCTGGGTCTCGTGCCGCTAGCCGCGGCCGACCCGGGCACCCTGAGTGAGAACGAATCGGCCGAACTGTCGTTCATGCGTGAGGAGGAGCGGCTGGCCCGCGACCTGTACCAGGCGTTCGCCGACAAGTACGACGGGGCCCGGCCCTTCTCGATGATCGTCAAGGCCGAGCAGAAGCATCACGACGCCGTCGGCACCCTGATGACCCGGTATGACGTGGCGGACTCCTCGGCCGGGCTGCCGGCCGGTGACTACGCGTTCGACGCCCTCGATGAGCTCTACCAGACCTGGTACGCCCAGGGCAGCGCGTCGATCGAGTCGGCCTATCAGGTGGGTGTCGACCTGGAGACCCGTGACATCGCTGACCTGAAGGAGGCCATCGCAGCCGCCACCCAGGACGACGTCAAGGCCACCCTCGAGCGGTTGCTGAGTGGCTCCGAGAACCACCTGGCCGCCTTCGAGAAGGCGGTCGATGGACAGGTTGGCACCGGCACGCAGGCCGGCCAGCAGGCCGGGCGGGGCGGCAAGGGCATGGCTGGTGGTGGCCAACACGCCCAGCAAGGCCCGATGAACGGCACCGGCACCGGGACCCAGCAGGGCCAGCAGGCCGGACGCCGGGCCGGCACCCAGGCCCAGCAGGGCCCGATGGACGGCACCGGCCCGATGGCCGGCACCGAGGATTGCCCGGCTGTCAGCTGAACACAGACCGAGAGAGCGGGGTTGGCCGGTGGCCAGCCCCGCTCTCTCGTCGCGCAGACGGGGGACGCGCTGCCCGTCACGTGCTGCCTGGCGCAGGGGCGGGTCGACGTTGGCGCCGAGCGGCACCACCTGGGGTTGTGGGTCGGAGGACTCTACGAGGCCACCGTCCTTCGGTTAGCCGAACGTCGGGACGCGACGGGAGTACACACCGTCAACCGTGTTGTCGTGGGGGTAGTCACCCCCGAACGTCGTGATGTTGGACGCGATGATGTCCAGCGCGTTCGCCACGGCAGGGTCGCTGGGCCCAGCTGGCTCAAGGACGCGGCGCCCCGCTCTGACAAGGGCATCAACAGCCGCAGCCAACTGATCGTCCTTCACCAGGACGTAGTCGGTGTCGAACGTGCTGATCGCGTAGACGCCCACTCCTGCGGCTCGCAAGGGGTCAAGCACCGCCGCCAGGACCCCGACCAGCAATAGCTCGAACGGCCCGTGCAGCTTCATGGCTCGCCAGCCACCCTCATGGCGAACCCCGGGGGGCAGCGCGGCCTCCTCGCAGACCAGCGACACTTCGTCCGCGGTCCGAGTCAGACTCACAAACGACCCGATCCACTTGTGCGGTAGATCGAACAGCGACTACGCTGCTCGATCCTCCGCACAACGTGGGCGGGCGGCCCCAGACGGCCAGAACCTCCGCCAACGTGGCCCGAAGACTGCCGAGTTATCCACAGATCGCCGCCCTGGGAGTCCTTGCGCTCCCCAAACGGCAATCCTTGACCCGTGCATCCCCGTCAACCCATCCCCCCCGAAGTGCTCCGGCTGGCTGGCGCTCAAGAGAACGTCGTATCTCGTGAGCAGTGCCTCGGCCTCGGCCTGACTCGCTCGGTCATCAACAGGCTGCTGGGGCAAAACACCTGGTCAGCTCTCGAACCGGGTCTCTACTACACCCTTGGCGGCGAGGCGCCGTGGATCTCCTGGGCCTGGGCCGCCGTCCTTGCTGGCGGCGACCAGGGCCTGTTGTGTCGCCGATCGGCCGCTCACCTGTGGGGAATCCACCCCGAGGCCTGCGAGCCGATCCAGGTCCTGATCCCGGAGGAAACCCGCATCACCGATCGGTCGCGTTGGGAGTTCATCCGCTCGCGACACCCACCAAAGGCGCACGGAAGTCCCCCGCGCACTCCGTTGGCCGACACCGTGCTTGACCTCTGCGCCATTCAGCCCGACCGGACGGCCACCTGGATCAGCCAGGCGCTCCACACCCGGCGCACCACCGAATCCGGCATCGCAAAGGCGTTGGCCCAGCGCCAGAGGCAGCCACACCGCCGCCTGATCGAGGCCATACTGCAGCAGCACAGCGAGGGCGTGCACAGCGAGCTCGAGCGCATCTTCCGCCGTGACGTCGAACGCGCCCACGGCTTACCGACGGGACGCCGCCAGATCCGCGACGAGTACTACTGCACCGACGTCGAGTACCTTGGCACGTTGATCATCGAGTTGGACGGCCGACTGGGGCACGAGGGGCTGGGAAGGTTCAGAGACATGGCGCGCGACAACCACCATCTGGTCCATGGACGCCCGACCATGCGGTACGGGTGGCCTGACGTCACCGAGCAGCCCTGCGAAGTCGCCCGACAGATCGCTGCAGTGCTTCTGAGACTGGGCTGGGCCGGCCCGCTGCTCAGCTGTCCAAGGTGCCGGCGGATGCCCGACGTGGTGAATCACGCGGCATGAGGCGCCAGCTGGGCTCAGGTTGTCGTAGCGAAGCCCGGCTCGGCCCCGGTAGCGACGGGACGATCCGTGGCCGAGTACTGCGACCAGGAGCCGACGAACAGCCGGCCGCGTCCCAGGCCCGCATGCTCCAGGGCCAGCAGGTCCAGGCAGGCGCTGACGCCCGACCCGCAGTAGGCGATCACCTCGGACGCGTCGCTCACCCCCAGGGCGGCGAAGCGGTCCTTGAGCTCGTCCACAGGGCGGAAGCGCTTGTCAGGGCCGAGATTGTCGAGCACGGGGGCGCTCAGGGCGCCCGGAATATGGCCGGGAAAGGTGTCGATGAAGGGCCGCTCGCCGCGGTAGCGCTGGGCGGTGCGGGCGTCGATCACCATCGGCCCGGCGACCGCCTCATCGATGCTCGCGATGACATCCGGTCCCCAACCACGGATGCCGAACGTGACGTCCTCGTCGGTCTCCTCGGGTTCCTCGGTGCTCAGGGGGCCGTCCCAGGCGTCGATACCGCCGTCGAGCAGCGCGGCGTCCACACCGAGGCTGCGCAGCATCCACACCAGACGCCCCGCCGAGAACCCGCCGAAGTCGTCGTAGGCGACCACCACCGAGTCGTCGCTGATGCCGGCGTCCACCATCGCGGACGCGAAGTCCTCCGGGTCGGGCAGCGGGTGGCGTCCCCCTTCTGCCGACGGCGGCGCGGACAGGTCGGTATCGATGTCCAGGAAGACCGCCCCGGGCAGGTGGCCGGACGCGTACGCCTGCGCCCCGGAGCGTCCGTCCAGGTACCAGCGGACGTCAGCCAGCACGGCTTCGGGGTGGTTCTTCAGCCAGTCGACGTCGACGATCGGGGGGATCATCGGCGGGTCAGAGGCTGTCGCCGAAGTCGGCGCGGAACTGCTTGACCAGCTCGGCGGGCCAGTCGGTGATCGGGGCGAGGCGTCCGTAGAAGAACCGCAGGATCTCGGGCTCCTCGACCCAGGCCATGCCGCCGATCAGGTGACGGTTCTGGTAGAGCCAGTCGATGCGGTCGATCGCGTAGTTGACCTGCGAGAGCGTGAACACGCGACGCGGCAGCGCCAGCCGGACCAGCTCCATGTGGGCCAGCGGTTCCAGCCCGGTGTTGATGTCGCGGGCCTCCGACATCGTGCCGCGCTCCATGCCCCGCACGCCGGACGCCACGAACAAGGCCGACGCCAACGCCGCAGACGGGTACTGGCGCTGGTCGACGTGGTCAAGGAAGCGCATCGCGTCCAGATGGGCGCCCAGGCCGCCGGGCGGCGTGATGACCGGCACACCGCGCGCATCGAGCTCGTTGACCATGTGCTCGATGAACTGGGGCCCCTGGTTGATCATGTCGAAATCGAGGGTCTCGTCGAGTCCGACGGTGATCGCCTCCATCTCGCGCACCGACATGCCACCGTAGGTGAGGAAGCCCTCGTACATCGGGACGAACCCGCGCATCCGCTTGTACATCTCCTCGTCACGGATGAGGATGCCGCCGCCGCGTCCGAACCCGAGTTTGCGGGCCGAGAAGTAGATGATGTCGCAGAGTTCGGCCATCACCTTCACGATCTCGCCGATCTCGAGGTCCATGCACTGCGGGTCACGGACCTTCATGAAGTACAGGTTGTCGGCGAGCAGCGAGGCGTCCAGCACCAGCGGAATCGCGTGCTGGTGGCAGACCTCGGAGACCTGCTGCAGGTTCTCGAGTGAGAACGGCTGTCCCCCGATGAGGTTCGTGCCGGCCTCCATCCGGACGAAGCTGATCGACTCCGCGCCCTTGTCAGCAACCAGTCGCCGCAGGGCGTCCACGTCGAAGTTGCCCTTGAAGGGGTGGTCTGAGGTGACCTCGAGGCCTTCGGGGTGGATGAACTCCAGCACCTGCGCGCCGTGCACGACGACGTGCTGCTTGCTGGTGGTGAAGTGGTAGTTCATCGGCACGTAGGTGTTCGGACGCACGAGCACCTGCCCAAGGATGTTCTCGGCGGCGCGGCCCTGATGGGTAGGCAGGAACCACTTCATGGCGAAGATCTCGACGAGCTTGTCGTACAACCGGGTGTAGGTCGCGGAGCCCGCATAGGCGTCGTCGGCCCGGAACATCGCGGCCTGCTGCTCCTGGCTCATCGCGTTGACGCCCGAGTCGGTGAGCATGTCGAGGAAGACGTCGGCGTTCTGCAGCAGGAAGGTGTTGTGCCCGGCCGCCTCCATGGCCTCGAGGCGCTGCTCGATGGGCAGCAACGTCAGCTTCTGGATGATGCGCACCTTGTGCATCTCGAGCGGGAGCTGCTGGCCCCGGAAAAACGTCACCTTTGACATCGACTCGTCCTTCATGGAAGTGGTTGGCCCGTCTCATCCTTCCACCCCCGTGGACCTACCCCCGCGGCGAGGTCGTTCTGCGAGATTGCCGCGGAAGGGCCGAGCGCAGACCACCCAGGCAGCCCGTTGATAACAATTGGATATAGCCGCCGCACCACACCGACAGTTGCCCTTAGCCTCGATCTTTCATGAGGGCCGGTACTGCGGTAAGGGCCCGAAGTCCGGCAAGCTCGGACGGCGGGTCATGTATCGCGAATCCGACGTTGTCGAGTGGATCGACTCACAATTCAATCCAGAAACCGAGCGGGTTGTTGCCTGATCCAGGCAAGCGTCAGCAATGAAGGGTCTTGGTCACGATGGCAGGCATCAGACGTAGACAACTGGCGTCCGGTGCAGTGCGTTGGGATGTGCGCTACCGGCCGCCTGGAGACCACCACCAACTGATGAAGTCGTTCGACACTGAGCGGGCGGCCAAGAGCTTCAGGTCCCAGATCGAGCTCGACATCGACCGTGGCGAGTTCATCGACCCGCGTCGGCAGGAGACCACGGTCGCGGATTGGTGTCAGCAATGGCTGGCGGGCAAGACGAACCTTGCGCCGACGACGCGAGAGCGGTACGAGGGCATTCTGGAAGTCCAAATACGCCCGAGGTGGGGCAGGGTCAAGTTGAAGAACATTCGCCATGCCCAGATCCAGACGTGGTTGGCTGATCTTGAGTTGTCTCCCGCGTCGGTGCGGAAGGTTCACCGAGTCCTGTCGCAGGCATTGGACTTCGCGGTGAAGGACGGCCGACTGTCGTCGAATCCCGCGGCAGGTGTGAGCCTGCCTCGGATCAAGTCGGAAGAGAAGCTGTACCTCACCCATAAGCAGGTGGCAGATCTCGCGAAAATGTGCGGGCCCATCTATGGCGTTGTCGTTCGCTTCCTCGCCTACACGGGGCTGCGGTGGGGGGAGATGGCTGCGCTGAAGGTGAAGCGCCTCGATTTCACGAGGTGCCGCGTGGTCATCGCGGAGTCTGTGACGCCGGTCAAGGGGGTGATGACGTTCGGTCCGACGAAGGGCCACGAGCGTCGCGAGGTCCCAATGCCCAGATTCATGGTGGACGAACTGAGGACGCTCGTGGCGGGGAAGGCCCCGGACGACCTGGTCTTCGTCGCCGCTTGGGGCGGGGTGCTGCGGTCGCAAGGCTTCCAGCGCTCCGCGTTGTCGGCCGCCGCCGAAGCGATGGGTTTGGATGGGTTCACCCCGCACATGCTTCGGCACACCGCCGCCTCCTTGGCGATCGCCTCGGGAGCAGACGTGAAAGTCGTACAGACCATGCTCGGTCACAAGTCGGCAACAATGACGCTCGACCTCTACGGACACCTATTCGGAGACAGATTGGACCTGGTCGCGGACGCGATGGAATCGGCCCGAGTAGCTGCCCTCGCGTTGGACCGCAAGTCGGTGGGCCCGACTTCATTGGATCTCTTGGGGCGGTCTAGCGCCGAGAGTCGCTGACCCCACGTGGGATCGGAGGGTCCACATCCCGCAGTCAAGGGCGAACGCCACCGATCTGGTCATCAGTCCGCCCTGCCATGACCGCGGGACGTGACCCGCCGCGCCCGTCGACCCGGCCGGCTGGGCAACTAGGACACCCGCGACCTGCGTGACCGCGCCAGGCTGGCCCATGGCACCCGCTATCGACCTCGGACCCTGACCTGTCGGACGAGGACATGGCGGAGTTGAGCGCCCGATGACAGCCTCGTCGAGTAGAGCGGGCAGTCTCAGCGTCGATAACGCTCCTGGGGCGTTCTGCCTTGACCGAGCGGAGGGTATGGGCCTCATGAAGCGGTCGACATCATCGGCCCGAAGCCTGATCAGCTTGCCGCCGCGTTTGCCCAGCCGGTAGGCGGGCAGGTCGCCGCGCGCGATCGCCCTGCGTATGGTTCTCTCACAGCGGATTGGTTCGGCCATGCGCACCATCCCCCGCGACGCGCTTCACGAGGGCATGATCAACACGCTCAGCTCTCGCATCCGGGGGCAATCTTCCTCGGGAGTCCGGTTCGCAGGCTCTTCAGCACGGGCAGCGCCGATGCTGCGAACCGTAACCGGGACTGGCTTCGTTAACCCCCGCTCAGGTTGTCAGTCAAAGGGTATCGAGGAGCTTAGCCTTAGCGGCAGCAAACTCTGCGTCATCCAGGATGCCGTCCGCGTGCAAGCTAGCCAACTCGCGGAGACGCACTGTGAGCCCCGGTGTAGAAACGGCGGCCTGGTCGACTGTGGCTGCCTGGTTCAGCACACCAGTCGAAAGAGCTGTCACGGGCTGAGAGTGATTCGCAGGTTCGTGGACGACGACCCCGAGCTCCTTGAGGATGGAGTTGCCTACCTTCTCCAAAGTGCGGCCGACGCCCTCGTGCTCCTTCTTGACTGTGGGGATTCCCAAGTCGTTAGGGACTTGGTTGGTCAGGGTGTGGATCTCTTTGTCGGTGGCGACGTCCAGGAATGACTTACCGCTCATCGACTTGGCGATCTGGGCAACGCCTGCCACGGCCAGGCCGGGAGCGCTCGCTTTCATTGCGCCGGCCCCTCCTTTGAAGAGGGAGCTTACAGCTCGGACAGCGGCGCCTTCCCAGGCGGCAGGCGTGGCCGTCGTCGGCTTCTCTTGCTCCGAGGACGTGAAAGTGATCGACAGGAGCTTCTCGTACGGCGCCTTCCTATCGATACGCGCCGGCGATGAGGTGTCGCTGGGTCCAGCAACGCGGACGTACCCGCCCTGGTAGATCTCAACTGTGGATGACCCGAAAACGCCGCTAGTGACGAGCCTTCCTGCGGCCTGCTCGCGCGCGGCATGTTGTCGACGGTCTTCGTCCTTCGCGGCTTATCTGTCCGTTGCCGCCTTCTTGACTGACGCGCCGAGCCTGCCGAGGATTCCGGGCTCGGACTCCGTGGCCGGCCCAGACTTGACAGGTGCAGGCTCTGGCGGCGCAGGCTGCTGAGGGAGGTCCCTCAGATGCTCTGTCCAGTTCTGACCGTCCCACCAGCGATGACGACCGCTTCCATCGTCGTACCAACCAGCGGGAGCGCCCATTCCTTGCACCTCCAAGATCAAGTCGAATGGTCTTCACCATAGCTGTTCGCTGGCCCAGCCACCCATCAGGTCGCCGCGTCCCAGACCTCGGCCCGTTGCCCCTGACTTCGATCCTCACGGCCGGGGCGCAGCAATGGCGAAGAACGGAGTCCCCCTCCTTCGTCTGGCTCAGGCGTCCGGGTCAGGTCACGTGTCGGTCCCCGATCCGAAGAATCATCAGGTCAAGGGGAGGCTGGGGATGAGATACCAGTGCGCGTCGACTCCGGTGCCTGTCCCGTGGCCCACACGGGGGCCGAGACGATCAGCCGGATCGGCGATTGCGACTGCCGAGCATGGGCGGATCGGCGGTCACCAATCACTGCACGGGGAGTGCCCTGAAGGTTCCCTGGTCGGTCAACAGTTCGCCAGCGGGTCCGAATCTGTTCGAATAGCAGCGTGTGGGCAGAACGCCTGCTGGTGGGCCGTCAGGCTGATGTGGGATTTGTGAGGGATAGTCCTCGTCGAGTCTGCCGTAATCGAACAAAAATGGCCTAATCAAAGTTCATTTGACTAGGCCATTCACTGTGGTATCCCCAACCGGATTCGAACCGGCGCTGCCGCCTTGAAAGGGCGGTGTCCTAGGCCGCTAGACGATGGGGACGCGCGCAGGTCATCTTAACCGAAACCGGCTGGAGTCCCCAAACGCACAACGCTGGCACAATCGTGCCGGTCGCAGCCAGGCACGGCCCCGCACTGAATACTTCACGTCGTCAGCGTCCTCGCAGCGTCAGGCGCCGGCAGCTCCATCGGCGTCCTGTGTGCACAGCGTCTTCAACCGCGACATCATCCGCCACGTCATGATCGCGCTGACGACGCTGAGTGCGTCGACCATCCGTCGTGTCGATCCGTTGCCGGCCGCGTAGCGTTCCCGCACGTGAAGGCGGGTTGCCTGTTCGCCCGCAGGCCCGGCGGTCGAGGTGAGGTAGAAGGTCCAGGTCATAGCGAAGTCCATCTCGCCGGGCGCTGCACCGCCCTGCGAGGTCGCCACCAGGTAGCGGCCCGGCTCGACCTCGGCCACGCGCAGTGCGAGGTCGGGGTGCAACGGGAATGCGTCGTCCACCGCCGGGTTCTGCCACTCGGGGTGGATTTGCGTGGCGCCAGTGATCTGACACCCAGCCAGGTTCTCCAGGAACTCGAAGGAGTAGAAACCCGCCTTGTCCTGTCCGAGCTGGGCGATCCATGGCCAGACGGCCGATGGGGGAGCGAGGATCGTGCACGCCCTATCGTTCTGCACCTGTGCCTCGGGCAGCAAGCCGTCCCCGGGCAACGATGCACGGTACTCGGTCGCGGTGGCGCCGAAGCGGTGATGCTTGCCCGCGACCAGCGCCGCTGTCACGGCAGCGCCGGCAGTGAGCAATGGGGCCACCAGGAGCGCCTTCAAGATGCCGTGTGTGGACATCGGATCACCTCACTCGTTGGGACCCATTCTCGCAATCTCCAGGCCCCGCTACTAGTGGCGGCCGCATCGAAATTCTTCGCCGGCAGGATCGCAGGATTGAAGTGGCCGACCGAGCCCGGTGTTCATGACGCGAGCTCGGTGAGGAGATCTCGGACTCGCAGCTCGATGTCGTCACGGATCTTTCGCACAGCCTCGATGGACTGGCCGGCGGGGTCATCGAGCTGCCAGTCCTCATAGCGTTTGCCGGGGAAGATCGGGCAGGTGTCGCCGCAGCCCATGGTGATGACGACGTCGGCGACCCGGACGGCATCAGTGGTCAGCAGCTTGGGCTGCTCAGCGGCGATGTCGATCCCGACCTCGGCCATCGCGGTGACAACGGCGGGGTTGAGCCGGTCGGCGGGCTCGGATCCGGCGGAGCGGACCCGGACACGATGCCCGGCGAGATGGGTGAGCAGGCCGGCGGCCATCTGCGAGCGGCCTGCGTTGTGGATGCAGACGAACAGCACGGTCGGCACGGATGCAGTGGACATGGTGTCCTCCTGGTGATGAGGCGGGCAAGCGGGTGCGGCCGGGAGGTCGAGCACCTGGGCGCCGGACGATGCCGCTACGGAGTCGGCCGGGGCTGCAGCATGGAGGTCAGGCGGTGGGCTTGGCGGCACGGATAATGGCGGAGTGCATGCCAACGGCCGCTTCGTGCGTGAACTCCACGGTGGCGTCAATGAACCCGGCAACGGCGAGTCCGTCGAGGTACTCGGTCTTGGAGAGGGCTCCGGCGATGCAGCCGACACGGGAGCCGCGCGTCGCCCGCTCGGCTGGGCTCAGGTGGTCTTCGGCGACGACATCGGAGATGCTGATGCGCCCGCCTGGGGCGAGGACGCGGAACATCTCGGCGAGGACGGCGGGCTTGTCGGTCGACAGGTTGATGACGCAGTTGGAGATCACCACGTCCACCGACCTGTCCGGCAACGGCACGTCCTCGATCGTGCCTTTCAGGAACTCCACGTTGGTGGCTGCGTTCTCACGGGCGAGGTCGAGCATCTCGTCGGTCATATCCACGCCGTAGGCGAACCCCGACTGGCCGACCCTCTGGGCCGACAGCAGCACGTCGATCCCGCCGCCCGAGCCCAGATCGAGTACTCGCTCGCCCTTGTGCAGGTCGGCGACCGCGGTCGGGTTTCCGCAGCCCAGGCTTGCCTCGACGGCCTGGATAGGCAAGCCTGCGGTCGTGGCGGCGTCATAGCGAACCGCGCCGAAGCTCCGCTCAGATGGAGCGTGGCTGGACGAGCTGCAGCAGGCGTCCTCGGCCAGCAGATCCGCGTTGAGCGAGCCGGACTTCACGACGGCTGCAGCCCCGGCATAGCGTGCACGGACCTGATCGCGCAGCCCGGCGTTCTCACCGTTCACGGTCATGATGTGCTCCGTTCATGTCGGGACGGATCAGGTCATATTGATGATGGTCGATGCATCGACATATGTCAATGCGTGGCTAGAGTGAAAGGCATGACCACTTCGCTTCCCCTGCTGACCACGGATGAGTCCTGCCATTGCGCGCCGGTGACTGCGGGCGTGATGGACGTCGAGGACGCGCAGCGGTTGGCCTGGATGTTCAAAGCGCTGGGTGACCCGACCAGGGTGCGATTGCTGTCGATGATCGCCGCGCAGTCCGGCGGAGAGGCGTGTGTGTGCGACCTTACTGAGCCCGTCGGGTTGGCCCAGCCCACGGTGTCCCATCACATGAAGCA
>Ga0334888_1001462_pt1 | contig 30595 bp, 30 predicted proteins | sample GraSluR1_MG_FD_207227 | JGI IMG/M metagenome (GOLD analysis project Ga0334888, IMG submission 207227) | Sludge microbial communities from methane-producing bioreactor in Wageningen University, Netherlands - Granular Sludge_3_08-R1 | ecosystem: Engineered > Bioreactor > Anaerobic > Unclassified ...
TTTTGATAATAGCCCCTTTTTCCCTTTGGGCCTTGAATAAGGCAAACAAGGTCGAAGATTCAAATGAGTCAAAAAGTGAACAAACTTAGGTGTCTTATACCCAGCATCAGCGACAACACAGTTGATTCCAGGAAAAAGTCTCTTCGGTTGTTTGACGAGCCGAAAGGCGACTTGACTGTCATGAATATTTCCAGGAGTGATGATTGTGCTAAGAATAAATCCGTTGTCGTCGCATGAAGTATGGGCAGAATAAGCAAATTGTTTTTCTCGTTCACCTTTGACGTAGTAGCCGCTTTCCGGCCTCTATTCGTTGACGATTGATCTCATCTTCTAATTCATCCTGATAGGCTTTCGCTTCATCATGGGTCATTTCTTTCGTAAACTTATGTTTATTGGCGTTGGCTTTGATGTGGGTAGAATCCAGATACAAATTATCCTCTGTTACAAAACCTGCTTTAACTGCTTGTTCTAAAATATAGGCAAAAATATCCTCAAACACCGTTGTTTCTCTAAATCGGCGGACATAATTCTTTCCAAAAGTTGAGAAATGGGGGATTTTCTCCTCGAAGGAATAGCCTAAAAACCAGCGGTAAGCGACATTGGTATCGACTTCCTTAATGGTTTGTCGCATGGAACGGATACCGAATAAATACTGAATAAACACCAATTTGATCAGAATCACTGGATCGATACTTGGGCGACCTAGATCGGAGTAAGTGGCTTCGACGATTGGATAAATAAATTCAAAATCAAGCGCGGCATCAATCTTTCGAACGAGATGATCTTGAGGAACCAAATCATCAATCGTGAGCATCGCAAATTGATTTCTACCGTTCGTATTGTTTTTAGACATCATAACCATCACTCCTTGCATTCGTTTTCATAAATCTATTATAAAAGAAAAGACTGTAGACATCATCCATAAAATGGACTTTGTCTACAGTCTTTTTTTTTGAAAAATGAATGCTCTATTTCGAGATAGAGATACATGATTAGACGAATCAGCAAGCTTTTCTCTTCAAAAATCAGATTATCAGATGTTAAGCTGAAGAGGAGGTGGGAACAATGCATGAGCTTCAGAAAGAATGGGCACAATGGAAGTATTTTGTCATGGCACGGTCGCAAAAGGAGTATTTAGTATTGCGACAGCTTTTTTCCGGCAATCAGTGGTCAGAGAAGAAAACTGAGCAATTTTATCAGCATTTGGCTGAGGTGAAAAAGTTGCCTATTAATTTAAATGCTCAAAGAAATGCTTACGAACATGTTTGGGGGTATTTCAAAAAAGTAGCTACGATAGAAGAAAAACAACACTTTTTTACATTGCTAAATCAGATGACAGAAACTAACAATGACGCATTGTCTTATTTGAAAAAGTTAGCGCAAAAGTATCAAACGAATTATCTTTTAGAATCTCATTTATTTGATTAAAGCAAATCGTTTCCGAATTTCTAACAGGACTTTTATAATGGAAGGATATGGAGGGATGTATGAATGGAAACACGTGCAATTGTAATAGAAGAATACGGTCATGCAGATCAATTAAAAGAAAGTAACGTAGCATTACCTGAGCTAGGTGAACACCAAGTTTTGGTTAAAATAAAGGCTACGTCAGTTAACCCAATCGATTGGAAATTACGAGAAGGTTATTTAGCACAAATGATGCCTTGGGATTTTCCAATCATTTTAGGATGGGATGTCGCTGGCGAAATTGTAGAGATTGGTTCAGCAGTAAAAGATTGGCAAGTTGGTCAAGAAATTTTTGCTCGTCCAGAGACCACTCGTTTTGGTACATATACGGACTACACAATTGTGGATGATCATTTGTTAGCACGCAAACCTGAAGGGGCTTCTTTTGAAGATGCTGCCGCAGTGCCTTTAGCAGGATTAACAGCTTATCAAGCATTGTTCACTCACGGAAAACTAAAAGCAGGTGAAAAGGTCTTGATTCACGCAGGTGCGGGTGGAGTAGGCATTTACGCTGTTCAATTAGCGAAGAATATTGGTGCAACAGTAATCACTACAGCAAGCAAAAAAAATCACGCACTATTAAAAGAACTAGGAGCCGATCAAGTAATCGATTATCATACGACTGATTTTTCAGAGGTTTTAGAAGATATTGATCTAGTTTTTGATACAATGGGCGGCGATGTTCAAAGAGACAGCTTTAAAGTATTGAATGAAAATGGCCGATTAATCTCAATCGTCAGTCAACCAGATGAAGAGTTAGCTAAAAACGTTGCTGTAGCAGAAAGCATCTGGCTTCAACCGGATGGCAAGCAATTACAAGAGATAGCAGATTTAATGACTGAAGGAAAAGTGAAAAGTGTCGTTGGACATACTTATCCTCTAACGGCAGAGGGCGTGAAAAAAGCACATGAATTAAGCGAGACTCACCATGCTAAAGGAAAAATTGTCTTAGTCAATGAATAGTTAAGAAGCTGTACCTAAACTTGGTGCAGCTTTTTTTCTATAACGTTTTTAAAATCGTAGGTTCAGTAATTGAAGATAAATAGTAATTTGACAGCGAATTTATTTATCGGTATCGTTAAGATAAAAATGAAAGCGATTTAAGGAGGAGTAATATGAATGAAATTGTGAATAGTGTACACTTTTTAAAACAGCAAAAATGGGTGGATTTAAGTCATAGCATATATGGTGGTATTCCTTATTTTCAATCATTTCAGCCAATGCAGGAAAAAACACTAGTTACAGTCAAAAATGATGGATTTTTTGCTAAAGAGTATCAATTAGTGACACAATATGGAACTCATATTGATGCTCCAGTGCATTTCGTAGAAGATCGTGTGGCGGTGGATCAGTTACCAATCAAAGATTTTTTATTGCCTTTAATAGTTATCAACAAAGAAAAAGAAGTTGCAGAAAATCCTGATTATTCTCTGACGGTGGAAGATATTCTTACTTTTGAAGAAGAGCATGGAAACATTCCAGCAGAAAGCTTTGTCGCATTTGCCAGTGGCTGGTCTAAACGCTGGGAGGATTTGGAGGCATTCTATAATGTCGATCAAGTGGGGCAGGCCCACACGCCAGGTTGGTCCTTGGAGGCCTTAAAATTCTTACATGAAGAACGACAAGTTACAGCGATAGGTCATGAGACACTGGATACTGATTCGGCAGTGAATTGTACCCGAAATGGGGGACTAATTGGAGAGCTGTACTGGCTTCAGCAGGACAAATTTCAAGTGGAGGTCTTAAATCGGTTGACGGAGCTTCCACCAGTTGGCGGCGCTATCTCGATTGGTGTACCAAAAGTCAAAGATGCTCCAGGGTTTAATGTTCGTGCGATTGCTATCATTCCAGCATAGAAAAAAGCAAGGTTTCGTTTAAAAAACGAAGCCTTGTTTTTTTAGAAATTCAACAGTATTTTGACGTCTTGGATACTCAAAATGTTGTCGAACTTTTTCTGACCAGTTAGTGCTCTGAACATTCGTGCTTCGAGCTTGATAATAGTCAGCAGTTTTTTCATCGTAAGCATTGATCATCTCCGCTGTTAATGATTGGTAGGTATTGGTTCCAAGTATAGTATTGAGTGGCAGTCTTGGTTTTACCTCATTTTTTTTAACTGGATAGCCGACAAACATACCAAATACTGGATAAGTTAACTCAGGGAGTTCAAGAATATCCTTCATCTGAAATAAGTTATTCCGAATACCACCGACATAACAAATTCCTAGACTAACCGATTCAGCATAAATTGCCATCGATTGTGCAGCTAAGGTTGCGTCAACGATTGAAACCACTAGTGACTCCATTGTGCGCAAGTGTTCCATAGAGTCGTTGTTCACAGCTAAGACTTGTGCGTGTTTATTTAAATCTGCAACAAAAATGTAAAGAGCGCCTTTTTCCCCATTATCAACAGGAAAATTTGCGATTTGTTCAATCTTTTTTCTTTTTTTAGCATCGGTAATTTCAATTATCGAGAAGGCTTGTAAAAAGTTAGAGCTGCTGGCACTTTGGGCGGATAAGATTAACTGTTCTCTTAGTTCGTCAGTTAGTTTTTGCTGGGTGAAGGAGCGTACTGATGTGTGTTGGAGCATTGTTTCAAAAAGTTCCATTAAGAAACCTCCTCTTTTTATAGTGATTTACTCGTCAAACTGAATATATCACAGGGAAAAGACAATAGGAAGTAAAGCGATATTGGAGAGCTTGTGGGTATGCACAAGCAGCCAACAGAAAAATCAAACTATTTTCGAAGAGAAGATATGTGATTCTACTTAACCTGTTGAAGCAAGAAGATGAACTGACAAAGCGTAAAGAAAAAATCAAACTATCTTTGGACGCATACGATTCTACTAATCGCACTAAAAATACTAAGCGAAACTCGCAAAATCCGAACATTTTGATAAAAAGCTTTGACTTAATTCATAAAAATCTCATCGTTTTGTCATCACTGTGCTATAATGAGAAACAATTATCTGAAGGGAGTTATGCAAATGCGTGGCGTAGTAACGGTTATTGGAAAGGACAAGGTTGGTATCGTAGCCGGTACCAGTCAAAAATTAGCGGAATTAAAAATTAATATTCTTGATGTTTCTCAAACAATTATGGGAGATTATTTTACCATGATGATGTTAGTGGACTTGACCAATGCTACAGCAGATTTTGAAGGAGCACGTGAACAGCTTCATGAACTAGGGAAAAAATTAGGCGTGAAGATTAGTATTCAAAATCAAGAAATTTTTGACACGATGCATAAATTATAGGGAGGACTCTTTGTGGAAATCAATCAAATAATGGAAACGATTCGAATGATCGAAGAAGAAAATTTAGATATTCGAACGATTACCATGGGGATATCATTGCTAGATTGTATTGATAGCGACAGTGATCGCGCCTGTGAAAAGATTTATAACAAAATTACTACGAAAGCAAAAGACTTGGTTAAAGTTGGTGAGTCGATTGAAGCTGAATATGGTATTCCTATCATTAACAAACGTATCTCTGTTACACCGATTGGAATTATCGCAGCCGCGACTCCCGATACAGACTATGTAAAATTTGCTAAAATATTAGATAAAGCAGCGAAAGACGTGGGCGTTAACTTCTTAGGCGGTTTCTCAGCCTTAGTTGAAAAAGGCTATCAGCATGGAGACAGAATTCTAATCGATTCAATTCCTCAAGCGTTAGCAGAAACAGATTTTGTCTGTGCTTCAGTTAATATCGGTTCAACAAGAGCGGGAATTAACATGGATGCTGTTGCACATACAGGAAGAATTGTTAAAGAGACAGCAGCAGCTTCTGATCTAGGCTGTGCGAAACTAGTAATTTTTGCCAATGCAGTGGAAGACAACCCGTTCATGGCTGGTGCCTTCCATGGTGTAGGTGAAGCAGATTGTGTGATCAATGTCGGTGTCAGCGGTCCAGGAGTTGTGAAGCGGGCATTAGAAAAAGTCAAAGGCGAATCCTTTGATGTTGTCGCGGAAACGGTGAAGCAAACAGCTTTCAAAATCACACGCATGGGACAATTGGTCGGTAAGATTGCGTCAGAACGATTGAATGTACCTTTTGGAATCGTGGACCTATCATTAGCACCGACACCAGCAGTAGGTGATTCAGTGGCTCATGTGCTGGAAGAAATGGGCTTAGAAACAGTCGGAACTCATGGAACGACCGCTGCTTTGGCATTATTAAATGATGCTGTGAAAAAAGGCGGGGTCATGGCATGTAATCATGTTGGTGGATTATCAGGTGCATTCATTCCTGTTTCAGAAGATGCTGGGATGATTGATGCGGTGAATAATGGTTCTTTATCGATTGAAAAACTAGAAGCTATGACGGCGATTTGTTCAGTAGGTTTAGATATGATCGCAATTCCTGGCGATACGCCAGCTAGTACCATTGGGGCAATGATCGCAGACGAAGCGGCGATTGGTGTGATCAATCATAAAACTACCGCTGTTCGGATCATTCCAGCGAAAGATAAAAAAATTGGTGATATGGTTGAATTTGGCGGTTTGTTGGGTAGAGCACCAGTTATGGCTGTCAACGCAGCCGGTTCTGAGGATTTCATCGCTCGCGGTGGTCGAATTCCAGCCCCAATTCACTCATTTAAAAACTAAACACAATAAAATTGATTTTTTTAATAGAACGCTGCAAGAGTGGATACTTTTGTAGTGTTCTTTTTAGATTCTAGTCAGACTTTTTCGTACCAGTCATGAAAACGTTTTGTGTTAAAATAAAATGGACGAAAAAACAGGAGTAGACAGATGAAAAATAAAACATATCTAAAGGCGAGTTTACGAGAAATCATTTACTCAAAAGGCCGTTTCATTTCAATCGTTTTAATTATTCTATTAGGCACATTACTGTATGTAGGAATCAAGGCAACTGGCCCAATTTTAAATCATTCGGCTAGTCAGTTTGTGGATAAGCAGGAGTTATCGAACCTGCAAATTATTTCAACTGGTGGTTTGACAAAAGAAGATGAAAAATTGGCAGAGACAGTCCCAAATGCTGAAGTCGAAAGTGGATATCAATTGTTTTATGCTGATAGTGATAAGAATCAAGTAGTGAAGCTTTATTCTTATGACAAAGACAATCAGCAGAATCAATTGATTGTAAAATCGGGACATTTGCCAAAAAAAGATAATGAGATTGTCTTGGATGAAAAAGCCAAAGAGGAAGGCTATCGTCTCAATCAAACATATAAAATTGATCAGCCAGATCAGTTGAAACGTAAAAACTTTAAAATCGTTGGATTTGTACAATCACCAATGTATATAAGTACAGAAGAACGCGGTCTTTCGAACGTCGGAAACGGCAGTGTTGATTTCTTCGCTTATTTACCAGAGAATAATTTTTCCAGTGAGATAAAATCGGTAATCTATCTCCGATTTTCAAATGTCGATGGGAAAGAAACCTATGGTAAAGCTTACGAGAAAAAGATGAATCAAAATATCGACAAAGTTGAAAAGCTTTTTGCAGAACGACCGCAAGAACGCGCGGCAGAGATCAAAGCAGAAGCAGAAAAGGATTTACTGCCAAGAAAAGTTGAAGTAACTGATAATTTGGCGAAGGCGGATGCCGGACAAAAGGAGTTGGATCAAGCCAAGGCTCAGTTAGAACAACAGGCCGTCATGGTACCAACTGGAAATCCAGAATTGGCAAAGGCTCAGGAAGAACTAGATGCACAGCAAAAAGAACTTACTAGAAACCGTGAACAACTAGTCGAGGCTCAACAAAAAATCAGCGATAGTGAAAAAGAAATCAGCGATTTGAAAACGCCTAGTTATTCTTTTGACCAACGGGCAGACAATCCAGGCTTTCAAGAATATGGAGACCTTTCCGAGCGGATTGCAGCGATCGCTAATGTCTTTCCTATTTTTTTCTTTTTCATTGCAGCATTAATCACATTTACAACAATGACTCGGATGGTAGAGGAAAATCGACGAGAGATTGGTACTTTAAAGGCACTGGGCTATTCACGTTTTGAAATTTCGATCAAGTATATTATTTATGCTTTATCAGCAGCGGCTATAGGGATTGTTTTAGGTAGTGTGATTGGGACACATACATTGCCTCGATTAATTTTTGTACTTTCCAGTGATCGCTATAATTTTTCAGGAGTGACTGCATTTTATTTGCCGCGTCCCATCATCCAAGCCTCCATTGCTTTTCTATTTGCTAGTTTGGGAGCTGCTCTACTGGTATTGTTCCGTGAGCTGCATGAAAAACCGGCCGACCTCCTTCAACCGAAGGCTCCAAAACCTGGTAAACGGATTTTCTTGGAACGGCTCACACCGATATGGTCGCGTATGAGTTTTAACTCAAAGGTCAGCTATCGCAATTTATTTCGCTATAAATCGCGGATGATCATGGCTGTGATCGGAATTGCTGGCTGTGCAGCGTTGATGGTTGCTGGAGTCGGCTTGAAAGATTCACTAAGTTCAGTCGGTGATAAACAATTTGGCCCGATCATTGATTATGATGCGATTGTCACTCTGAAAGATCAACCTGATGAAGCAAAAGTTAATATGATCTTTTCTCAGAATAAAAAGCTTACTAGTGAATTGGCAATGATGAATCAAACCGTTGAATTAAAACAAAAAGGACAGGCTAATCAGAAACTTACCATGATGGTACCAAAAGATCGGCAAAAGTTTAAAGAGTACCTGCATTTGAAGAATCAAGGTGAGAAATTTAATTTGCCAAATGATGGTGCCGTGATTACACAAAAGATGGCAGAACTGTTTAATCTAGAGAAAGGCGACAGCTTAACAGTCCATGATGAGGATCAGCAAACCTTCGAAGTAAAAATCGCTAATATTGCTGACAATTATCTAGGAAACTTTTTGTATTTATCAAAGGATTACTATCAGCAGGCTCGGGGAAAAGATTTCAAAATGAATAGTTATTTATTGAAAAGTAAAAAAATAACTAAATCAGAAGAAAAAGAACTGTCTCAAAAACTGTTGAGTTCTGGTCAAGTGGTAAATACTTCTTTTATCTCTACGCAAATAGAAGCTCAAGAACAATCAATGGATAATCTTGATGGGATTGTATGGATCTTTGTCGTTTTATCAGGCTTATTGGCGTTCATTGTGTTGTATAATTTGACGAATATAAATGTTTCAGAACGAGTACGGGAACTGTCAACAATCAAAGTATTAGGCTTTTATGACCGAGAAGTCACTTCATACATTTTTCGTGAGAATTTTGTCTTTACTATTTTAGGAATTTTGTTTGGTTACGGTCTAGGGATTATCTTGACCAAATTTATTTTAGATCAAGCATCGATGGAGACTATCACATTTCCGTTAGTAATTCGCTTAGGTGCATATCTTTCGTCTGGCGGATTGACTATTCTTTTTTCCGTCATTGTAATGGTCGCGACACATTTTCGGTTGCGGCATATCAATATGATTGATGCTCTGAAATCAAATGAATAACCTTGGAAGAAAAGCGTTGACAAATATTTTTTGTGGGGCTATGCTTTACTTAATAATACAATGCAATGAAAAGGACAATATCTGAGTTTGTTTCTCGTCTCACCAGAGAAAGAAGCCATGGCTGGAAGCTTCTGAACGATAAAACCAGATTACTCCCTTTGAGCGGCCGCAAACGGTCCGGGTGATACCCGTTATCTATCTTACAAGCCAGAAAGTCTACACTTTTTGGGAACTTGGGTGGTAACACGTCTATTCACGTCCCTATTTTTTATAGGGACGTTTTTTTATTGAAAACCATTCAGGCCTTTTGTTAAAATTAATTAGAAAAGGTACGCAGGAAAGAATATTATGAAAAAGCGGATCGGAGTTGAGTTGGATGTCAAAAGAAATCGAAATTGTTTTACCAGATGGAAGCAAACAAAAGGTGACAAAATATACCACCTTATTCGAGATAAAAAATCAGCTGATGGAAGAAGCAGTCGTCGGTAGTATTGATGGCGAGTTGGTTGATTTAGCAACTCCAGTGAAAGATAATGCTGAAATCGCTTTTTATGATTGTTCTTCTCCTGAAGGAACTACGGCAATTTGTCAGCTTGTAAGCTTCCTGCTGGAAGAGGCGATCAAGACGCTTTATCCGGAAGCTCTTTTTGCTAAGGCTCAACGTGATGAGCAAACAGTTTGGGTCGATTTACGTGTGAATCAGCCATTGAGTGCATTGATCTTAAAAGATTTGGAGCACCATATCAAAAAGCAAATTAAAGTAGGGGCCTCGATTGAAAGTACAACAGTAAGTGTGTCCGAAGCAAGAGAAATCTTTAAAGACAATGAGTTGAAGCTATTTGCGCTGGCTGAGTTAATGGCAGATCAGCAAGTCTTTGTTTATTCTTTCGGTAATGTAACAGAATTTTTCCTTGAACCGATGGCGCTTGAATTAGCGACAGCGCAATATTTTTCATTATTAAAAGTTTCTGGCGCTTACTGGCAAGGAAACCCGGAAAACGAAATGCTGCAACGGGTCATGGGAGTTGTTTTTGCTGAGAAGTCACAGCTCCTTGCTCACTTAGATTATCTGGAAGAGTCAGAAAAACGCAGTCATCAGAAATTAGGGAAAGAGCTTGATTTATTTATGTTTTCTGAAGAAGCTCCTGGGATGCCTTTCTACTTGGAAAATGGCTTGACTATTCGGAATGAATTGCAGAGATTCTTACGAGAATTGCAGGCAAAATATGATTATAAAGAAGTTAAAACACCATTGATCTTGAATCAACGATTGTGGGAACGTTCAGGGCATTGGGATCATTATAAAAATAATATGTACTTCACGAAGGTTGCAGATGAAGATTATGCATTAAAACCAATGAATTGTCCTGGTCATTGCTTGATCTTCAAGGATCGCAAACGATCATATCGTGATTTACCGATGCGGATGGCAGAGTTTGGCCAAGTCCACCGTCATGAATTCAGTGGTGCTTTGAACGGATTATTGAGAGTTCGGACCTTCTGTCAAGATGATGCTCATATTTTTGTACGACGGAATCAAATCGAACAAGAGATCGCCTTGGCCTTGAAAATTATTGATGAGGTTTACAAGATTTTTGGCTTTGAATATGGTGTCGAGCTTTCGACGCGCCCAGATGACTTTATGGGTGAAATTGAGTTATGGGATGAAGCAGAAGCATCCTTAGGAAAAGTATTGACTGATCTTGGCTATAAATACAATATCAATGAAGGCGATGGCGCATTTTATGGACCGAAGATCGATATTCATATCAAAGATGCCTTAAACCGAAGCCATCAATGCGCCACCGTGCAATTAGACTTTCAAATGCCAGAAAAATTTGATCTGACTTATGTTGATGAAGATAATCAGGAGGCTCAGCCAGTGATGATTCATCGTGCGGTTTTTGGTTCATTGGATCGTTTCTTAGGTATCTTGATCGAGCATTATGCAGGAGCATTTCCCTTCTGGTTAGCTCCGAAGCAAGTCGCACTTATCAATGTAGCTCCGCCTCATGAGTCTGGTGTAGAAGAACTATTTCAAGAGTTTCATGCCGCAGGTATTCGTGTAGAGAAAGATTTGCGAAATGAAAAATTAGGCAAAAAAATCCGTGAGGCTGAATTACGGAAAATTCCTTACATCTTGGTAATTGGCGACAGGGAAATAAAAGAAGGAACATTTGCGGTTCGTAAACATGGCAGCGATAAAATCAAGCAAATGACCAAGCTCGAATTTATGAACTTGGTTAAACAGCAGATCCAAGAAAAAAATCATCAATATTATTAAAGCAAGATAGGTATCAAAAAAGCTGGAATTTTTCCAGCTTTTTTGATACCTATAAGCAACTAGGGAACTTTTATTAAAACAATAGTTGCCATTTTCCCTATTTCCTGTGTATGATAGTCAGGTTGGCAATACTGTTTTACGCAGTTACGTTAAAAATAAGCTGGCTTTTTTAGCTCATAGAAAGAATTAAAAGTCGCAATTTTAGAAAGCAGGGAACTTATGGATATTTATTTAAAAAAAGCTGCACTTCACATTGTGGATCGCGAATCAGGGGATCCGATTTATAGTCAGAGTGAATTAGATTTAACAAAAGAATACGTTCGTGAGTATTTGATAAAAAAAATTCAAAAGTTATCTTCCGCCCAAACCAAAACAGGAACGCTAGCAGAGGATTCAACATTTGCATTATTAAGCCAACAAGCAGAACATGATTTTTTACCCGCTAGTGAAAAAATTGTGACGCGCTGGTATGAAGCTTATAAAGAAAGTGAAGAAGCGCCAAGTGCGGATGCCTTTGTCGTGTTATACGAAGAAGACACTCAACTATATTTGGCCTTTCTAAAAGTGAATTACCATGAAGGTTATACACATATCGTAGATTCAGACGATACTGGCTTGAAAAATGATTTGATCATTCATCGTGCGTTGCTTTCGGGTAAGACACAAAAAGCCGATGAAGGCATTGTAGTTAATCTGAGCAATCTGAGTTATGAAATGATCGAAAAAAAATACCCATTTTCAGGAGAAAAGCGTTTATACTTTTCAACGCAGGTAATCGAAAGTCGTCCCGCTCCATCATTGGAAGAAAATGTTCGAGTGATTAAGAAGGTCGCGGAAAAAATTGGGGAAAAGTTTGAAAATCAAAAACATGATGTAATCGCTGACGTGAAAGAAGCTGTTTACGACATTGTAGAAGAAAGCGGACAGATTGATGCTAAAGTTGTGGCGCAAAAGGTTTTCAAAGACAATGTTTCAGCTCAAGTTGCGTTTCAAGAAGAAGTCGTTGAAAAAGGCTATGTGGATCAAGCGCCATTGTTGAGAGAAGTCCGTGAGATCACTGAAAAAAAATATGGCAAACAAAAATTAAAATTATCGAATGGAATTGAATTGATTGTGCCACTGGATGTTTATCGTAATCCAGAGTTAATCGAATTTATTAACAATCCTGACGGTACGATCTCTGTGACGATCAAAAATGTCGATGAAGTAATCAACCGTCTATAACAGGCGGTTGTTTTCTTTTATGGGAATCGCTAGAATTAGAGAAAATATCTCTGGAGGACAAGATGGAAGCATATCAAAATTTTTTTCATATTGGGCAATATACCGATTCTGAAGCGATGACGGGCTGCACAGTAATTCTTTGTGAAGATGGAGTTACAGGTGGCGTTTCCGTACGAGGGGGATCACCGAACACACGGGATACAGACGCTTTGAAATCTGAGAATAATCGAAAATTTGTCCATGGCGTGACATTATCTGGCGGCAGTGCTTTTGGTTTAGCCGCGAATGCTGGAGTTGTGGATTTTTTAGAAGAAAACAAAATCGGACGAGATATGGGAATCACCTTTGTACCCAATGTTGTTGGTGCGAGTTTATTTGATTTACGAATCGGTCGTTCAGATGTTCGACCAAATTATCAAGCCGGACGCCAAGCGTGTGAAGCAGCATTTAACGATCAGCCATTTCAAGTGGGAAATTATGGTGCTGGAACAGGTTGCAGTGTCGGAACGATCAATGGTGCAAAAAACGCTATGAAAGGCGGGATCGGACTCCATACGATTGCACATGGAAATTTATGGGTAACCGCAGTGATTGCTGTCAATGCTGTAGGAGATGTTTTTGACGAAGAAGTTGGAAAGATAATAGCCGGTGCCCGTAAACCAGGTGAGCGTCGAATAGGCTTCTCGGAAGAATTGTTCCTCGATCACTATCAAAATGAAGAAGCCCTGTTTGATGGGAATACAGTGATTGGCTGTGTGATGACCAATGCAACCTTCCCAAAAGCAAAGATGAACAAATTAGCGGACATCAGTCATAATGGGATTGCGCGGGCGATTCGTCCTTCACATACAACCTATGATGGTGATACTTTATTTGTTTTAGGGGCAAATCAAATTAATGCTAGTTTTGAAGCAGTCTCGATTTTAGCGGTTGAAGCTGTTCGTCAGGCAATTGTAAAAGGAACTAAAGCTGCAGCGACCTATGGGGACTATTTAGGATATCAGAATCGATAAACAAACGGCCAAGACTAACATTGTCTTGGCCGTTTGTTTTATCAATTGATTTTAACCCTGTCTACGATTCCACTAACTTGCTAAAAGCAGAACTCGCAACTCGCGGCTAATTCGTTATAAGGAAACAATTTTTTCAAAACCTGAAAAAATTGAACCAATACTCATTCCGCCTACCATCCAACTAAACATCGCGAAGGAAGTCATTTTTTTAGGAATAATTTTTGCCAGTCCAACTAGAAGCACTGCAAAAAGACTAGCTAAGGTTCAGCTAGTCAATGGGGAAGAGTTATTTAACGCGTGGTTCTGATTCTAAATTGTCGCTGATTTTGTCTGTTTGATTGCTCAAAGCACTTTTTGCACGATTTGTTTGTTTTGAGGCGAATCTTCCAGTCGTTTGAGCGGCACTAGTAACTTTATCTTGAACAGTCTCGCTGTCTTCTTCGTATTCTGCGCGAGTTTTAATATCTACGACGTTTACATTGACTTCAATTACATCTAAGTGAGTCATTTTATTGACTTCCTCAGAGATCAATTTCTTCATTTGATCATAAATATTTTCGATGTCTTTACCATATTCAACAACAACATCCATATCGACAGCGACTTGTTGTTTGCCAACCTCTGTGCTGATTCCAGAAGTTACATCATCACTATTGACTAATTTGTCTTTGATATTCGAGAAAAATCCGCCATCTACAGTTAATAAGCCATTTACATTTTCCAAAGCAATGCCGATAATTTTTTGGATGACTTTGTCTTCATAGGTTAATTCACCTTTAATATCTTTTTTTGGTTCTGTTGGTTTGATTGTTGTGTTTTCCATTCTTTTGTCCTCCTATTGTGTTAATGGATGATTCTTTTCAAAAGAAAAGATCATGGTAATCTGATGTGTGTAACTATTTTTTTAAATAGTCATCTAAAATATGATTATTTTTTAAATAGATGCCGATAGCTACGCCGATGATCGTGATCAGAATCAATAAAATCGTTTTAAAAAAGCCGATTGTAAAGAATAGCACAGCTAAGATAAAACCGAGGATACCAAAGATCATAGGCAGTTTGTCTCGTGTTAAAAATTCTTGCATCGCTGTTCCTCCTATTCTACTCGCGGCCGAGTTACCGTTGCTTCTGATGAAGTTGGTTCAATTGCCTGTAGTTTTACTTTAATTGAAACTTTTTCTTCAGAACCTAATAATTCTCGAAGTTTTGTTTCCACGTTTTTAGCCCATTGATCTGTTTGACCAATTAAACCAGAAGTTTTCTTTAACTGACCATGAACATTTACTTTAATTCTATTTTTCGTCGCCGCTACATTGACCTTAGGGTTATTCATAAAGTCTTCCTGTTTGATACTTGTCCGAACATACCCTTCGATCGCTCGCTTATCCAGAGCTAACTCGCCACGATTTTCTTTCAAGGAGAATTTGGTTACTCTCTTTGGATAGAATATGATTACGAAGATACCGATTACCGTTAAGATCGCTAAAGCTGCTGCTACCCAAAATAAATAGAGCTGAGCATATTGATTTGTCAGCACAAATTGCTGCAGTGAGCTAAAGTCCAATGGGTTTGAAGCGATGAAGTAATAGATTGCTACAACGGATAGAAAAATGGAAAGTAAAACCAGTGAGAAAATAATCAAGATGGTTTTGAGAATTTTGTTCATACCGCACCTCCTTACTTCAATATTTTTAAATTGTTTACACTCAAATAGTAAAATGACACCCCTTTTATGTAAAAGAATCTGCCTATTGCCATAGTAAATTTCCTCTTTACATGTGGATAAAAGTAATATAATTAAGGAGATAATAACTTTTTTTAGAAATTTTCATTTTTTTTATTGAATCGGAAAAAAATGAAAGAGCATTTTTTTTTGAAAAAAAGAAGTGGGCTAGGAACCCACTTCTTACATAATTAAACTTGTTATCGTTCTTTCCATTTACGGTATCGACGATAGAGACTTTCAATGACTAAGAAAAGAATCGAAAGAGCTGCTACGGAATAGCCAAAGACACCAAGATCAGAGATCAAGGTATCACCTTCAGGAGATGTCTGGACCAAAATTGATGAGCCGATAACCAAAGCGGAAAGAATTAAGCCAATTACTAAACGATTGACCATTGCTTCTGCTCGTTCTAAGAAATTATGCTGATTTTTAAGCTCTAAATTTAACTTGCCCTTACCTTTAGCAAACGTATCAAGTACATTTAAGGTACGGTTAGGTATTTTTGGCAAAGCTTTTAGAGAAGTTAAGTAATCTAAACCAGTTTCTTGCAATTCATCTTTCAGATTCAATTGTTGAAGAAAATATTTTTGTGCAAAGGGAGCAACAACTTCAAATAAAGAGAGATCTGGATTAAGATCCTCGATGACTCCTTCTAGTGTACCGAAGGCTTTGATCAACATGGTGACTGAATCATCGATCTGTAGATTGTTATCATGACAGATAATCACTACTTGAGAAAATACTTTCTGCAGGTCGATTTCTTTGACAGGTAAGTTCAAATAACGATTTAAGAAATCATCCAGCTCATAAGTAAATTTCTCCTCATCAAAGCTGCCGACTTGTTTGCAAATAGCGTGAACAGCATTCGTAATTCGTTGATTGTCTTTACTATAAATGGCAATGATCGTATTACTCATCTTGGCCTGCATCTCGTGGTTGATAGTACCCATCATTCCAAAGTCGATCACGTTCAGACGAAAGGGTCGCAGCTGTTCATTGCGAGAAATGGTAATCTCATAAGGAATATTGCCAATTTTTCCTTGACGTTCCTTTGTTTTCAACTGTTGATCCTTTCGATTTTCTTCCTCGCTCATCAGCTGCAATAGAAGATTACCTGGGTGTGGATCAGCATGAAAGAAACCATCCTCAAAAACCTCTTTCATAAAATGCTCGATCAATAATTGACTAATCGTCTTTTTTAATTCCTTATAGGTTGTTTCGCCTTGGACGATTTTTTCATCCTTCGTATTGATTAGTTCCTTTAAATTTGTCCCAGGCATTAACTCCATTACGATGATTTTTTTAGAAGAGTAAGCTGGTTCCATTTTAGGAACTCGAATTTCTTTCCAATCATTGTTTAAACGATAAAATTCCTCCGCTAATTCTAGTTCTTTTTGAAAATCTAATTCATTTTGTAGAGACACACGAATCTCTTTTAAAATATTTTTGAGATCAATGACTTTGCTTTCTGGTACCCAATTGGCGATTGGGATGGCTTTTTCAAACAAAGATAGATCTAACTCGATTTCGGAAGCAATCCCAGGATGTTGAACTTTAGCGACAACTTTTTGCCCGTTTTTTAGCCGCGCATGATGCGCTTGTGCAATTGAAGCAGAGGCAAAGGGCTGTTCATCAAAGCTCTCGAAAATTTCTGTTAAAGGTAGCTCTAATTCTTTTTCAACTAAGGCTTTAACAGAGTCAAAATCATCTGTTTTCACGTCATCTTGTAATTTTCGCAGCTCTTTAGTGAAGTCTAAGGTAAAAATATCTGTCCTGACTGACATCATTTGCCCCACTTTGATGAAGGTGGGTCCTAATTCCTCGAAGGCCTTACGAACTTCCTCTGGATTCTTTTGTTGAGTAATATTTTTAACGACACTGTAGTGGTTAACGATTTTCACGATTTGACGCAAACGAGCAGCTTTGGATTTTTCTCGCATTATTACACCCCCTAGTAGGTATTAAAGCAACTATTATGAAGAGTATGATGGATATCATTTGTTTCTATCTTACAAAAGATTTTTATGAGATACAAACAACCCCTAATTATTTCCGCTAGAAAAGAATTAGGGGTTCAAGAAATTAACGATTTGTCACGACTTGAATGACCTGCATGATGCAGTAGGTGATACCTGCGGCAATTACGGGTCCAGCGGCTATTCCTTTTAGAAAAACAACCCCCATAATCGTACCAAATACTAAGGCGACGGTAACTTCAGGAGATTGATTAATCAATCCAACCCCTTTTGAAGATAAGACCGCAACCAAAACGCCACAGAGTGTTGCAACCCAGCCCAACGGTGATTTTAAGGTGTTCAATAAATCTTTTAAGACAATATCACCAGTAGCGATAGGAACCAGGATCGTTGCTGATATTAGCGTAACACCCCAGTTGATTCCTTGTTTGTTTAAGATTGATAAAAATTTATCTGAATGGGGAATTAATTTTAAAACTAGTATCGCAAGTGTCGCGATCATTAAACTTTGATTTTTCGCAATAAGGGCGATTATTAAAATGACACCTAAAAAAAGCCAACTCTCCATTTTATGCACTCCTTCTTTGTATATATAAACTAATTTTTCTTCTATAATTAATTTGGACTTTCACAACGTATCTACTATACAAGATAATTCGTCAAGTTGCGACTTTTTTCCTAAGTGACTTTAGTGTAAGCTTTTAAGAAGGGAGGACATACATGAAAATAGGATTACGTACGATCAAGACTGCGGTGGCTGCACCTATCGCTTTATTATTAGCTGGAGGTTTAAGCTTAGAGTCGGCCGCATCAGCTGCTATCATAACGATCTTGACTGTCACCAATACTAAACGCTCTACAGCAAAGACTGCACTGAATAGACTTTTTTCATTAACATTAGCAACGAGTATTGCAGCTATCTGTTTTTCACTCTTGGGATTTCATCCAATTGTCTTCGGGTTGTATCTATTATTCTTCATCCCCATGTCGATTCAGTTTGATTTAGCAGAGGGAATTGCCGTTAGTTCTGTTTTGATCACGCATTACTTAGCAGCAGGTGAGATGCCTGTGCCGTTGATCATTAATGAATACCTACTGATGATCATTGGGGTGGGCTGTGCGCTGGCCGCCAATCTTTATATGCCAAATACGGAGAAAAAAATTCAGGAAGATCAAGCAGTCGTCGAAGTTTCCATGAAAAAAATGCTGGGACAAATGTCCGCCTATCTGAATCAACCAGCTAAGGAAGAGCTTTTGCGGCAGGAGTGTTTATCGTTACGCGACTTTGTTCGAGAAGCTCAAGTTCGCGCTCAAGAATATGAAGAGAATCGGTTCTTTTCTGGCAATAGTTACTATTTTGAGTATTTTGCGATGCGCCGCTTACAATTAAAAGTCCTATCTGACATGTTGCAGATATTAAATCGCCTAGATGCAGAACCAGAAGATGTGCAGGAACTACGAGAACTGTTTGAATTTACTGCTCAGACTTTAGCAGAGGACAACGATGGTGCAGAGATTTTAACGAAGATTGCTGAAACAGATCAGCGATATCAACAAAAAAAGTTACCAGAAAGTCGTCAGTCTTTCGAAGAACGAGCTATGCTTTTCCAGCTTTTTCAACTATTTCAAGATTTCATTGAGATCAAAGCTGGATTTAATCGGAACAAGTGATGAGAAAGAATCAGTCTTTTGTCCCATGTAAACGGTTGAAAACTTCTTTATGATAAAGATAAGAAAACAGGTGAGGGGTATAAATATGAAAAAGATAGTTTTAGGGTTGATTTTAATTGGTGCGGCGTTAGTGTGTATCAGCAGTATGTTTGTTCACAATCGTATGAGTAATGAGGCATTCACTACAACAAAGTCCGTTCGGGAATTGGTTGTAGATGATCGGAATATGCCGGTCGATATTGTGGGTGTGTCTGGGAATCGAACGCGAATCAACTATAAAAAGAGCAGAGACATCAAATACAATATTAAACAAACAAGTAATACCTTAACTTTGGAGCGTAAAAGAAGTATTGGTTTTAATTTTGATTTCTTTAATTTCGGAAACAGCAGCCCTAGAGTAACAATTGAAGTGCCAAAAGCTAAGCTGAAGGATTTGCAGGTTGAAACGTCTAATGGCAAGCTGTCAACAGAAAATTTAGCGTTGGATAATTTAAATTTGGAAACTAGCAATAGCAAAATGATCATCAATGATGTCGATTCCAACAGCGTGGATGCAGAGACTAGCAATGGAAAAGTGGAGCTTTCACAGCTCAAATTTGATGATGGGTCCTTTGAAACGAGCAATGGTAAAATGGATCTTTCAGATTTGAATTTTAATGAGGGAGAATTCCAAACGTCAAATGGGAAGATTAATCTAATGAATGTGAAACCGAAAGAATCGCTTTCTCTTGAAACCAGTAATTCAGAGGTGAATGGAACGATTATTGGTAATAAAGAAGATTTTTCGATCACGTCAAAAACAAGTAATGCCTCAAACAATTTAGGCAATCAAAAGAATGGTTCAAAAGAGTTAGAAGTTAGGACTAGTAATGCAGATATCGAGATTGCCTTTGTTCGATAATTGATTCTTTAGGAGTTCTTCTAGGAATTTCAGCAAAGGGCTTACCGTTCATGAAGAAGTTGGCGTTTCTCTTTTTATTCTCGCTATTCATTGAAGGAATGAAATTTGTCTTAAGAATAGGGGGCGACCGATGTAACGGATGTTCTGATGAATTTTATCGGTGGTTTCTTAGGCATTTGTATTTATCAAGGGTTACGGCGGATTGTTCCTGAAACAAAATTAGATAAGCGTCTCATTGCCATAGGTACTGTAATGGGGGTCCTATGTTTAGGAATGGTACTGTTTGTCATTTTTATTAATCGTTAAAGACAAAGAAACTCTTCAGCAAGGTCGCTGAAGAGTTATTTTTTTTGGAAAGCATTCGTATTTCGTTGGAACCGCCATACCAAGAACGATTCAGAAACGGCTAAATATAGGAATAAACCAGCTATAATCAAGACCGCATCGGTACCAATCATTCGATAAGAAAAAACTGAGACAATCGCACCAGCGATGAAAGCCAAAACCACTAATAGAAAATGCACAAAGCGTGATTTAGCCTCGGAGTTTTTTGTAGCCAAATAATCGTAAAGATTTGTTGCGACCCCTTTTAAATTACCAGTTGTAAATAAATTTGTATAAGCAAGCCCGTTAATTTTATCAAAGGATACCCATTGAATTGCCGCAGTAAAGGCAATCATGATAGTAATAATTGCCGGATGTGGTTGTATAAAATCTAGGCTGATTATAAAAAAGACAACCGCTTCAAAATAAAGCAGAAATAATCGCCAGAAATGCATTTCCTTCTTTTTGAAATAATCAATCATAAATTTTGCTAAAAGAATTCCGATAAAAAAGAATAGGGTGGAAAGCATTTTTTTTCCAACCATGCTCCACTGCCGATCGTAGGCTTGAATGATTGCTAAAATTATATTCCCCGTTTGGGCTGAAGCGAAGGCGCTGTAACGAATATAGGTATAACTATCCATCATTCCGCCAATGAAGGTCAATAGCAATCCGACCGAACGATTCTCATGAAAACTAGTAGTCATTTGTTACTCATCTCTTTTCGCTGACTATCTTACCATATTTTTTCAGAAAAATGATAATCAATATCATAGGTATTTTCATTTATTAAATTATTCAGCGGATTAAGATAAAATTTTATACGATTAACAATCAGCTCTTGAATTTCTAGTAAAAAGCTGATATAGCAGAAAACGTACATGAATTTTTCATAAGAATCATTTAAAAGTTTCCTCTTTTTAGCGGCCGAAAACAAATGATTTTATTTTTGACAGAAATATAATTCGGATTATTGGCTTTAATAGATATAATGTTAAAAACAAATTAATGTTATTGGCTTATTTCACGAATGATTAGAAGGAAAAGAACAGCGAGTGAAGATATTCAAAAGGTGCTCTCTTTTTCGAAAGAATGTGTTAGAATGAAAATGCTTTTTATCCTGTGAACGTGAAGGGAATTGAGAACTTACCATGCCTGTAAAAAAAAGGACACCATGGTTAGAGGCGTTATACGCGGCGATGCCGCTCTGTTTTAGTTACATTCCGGTTGGTTTGGCATGTGGTATGCTTTTACAAAAAGCGGGATTTAACATCTTCTTAACAGCCTTACTGTCGATGCTTGTTTTTTCAGGAGGCGCACAATTTTTAGTCGTCTCAATGATTAGTGTGCATGCATCATTTGTGTCTACTATCCTAATGGTTTTCTTCTTGGAGCTACGTTATGCTTTACTTGGTTCCAGTTTGTCGCAATTTTTTAAAAAAGAAAAACGATCATTCATTGCGCTTTTTTCACAATCAATGAATGATGAAAATTACGCAGTCAACTATTTGAAATATTCTACTGATACTGAATGGAACCGTAAGAAAGCGTTATATGTTAATTGGTTTTCGATGGCGTCTTGGACAGGGAGTACAGTTTTAGGAACCATTTTCGGTTCTGTGATCCATGTCGACACTGAATTGGTTCATTTTGCTTTGACAGCCATGTTCATTTTTATGTTTATGATGCAATTAAGCAATGGTCTATTATTAGCCACTGGTTTATTGTCTGGTGTCTTAGCAATTATTTTCATGCTCCTTTTCAAAAATACCTTTGGGTTGATTTTAGCGACTTTATTGGCTTCATTAACCGGCTATTTGGTTGAACGTTTTTGGAAAACTGCCCATAAGAAAAATGATGGACCGGATCATTACGATCTGACCGGTGGGGAGGTTCATCATGAGTAATACTTCTTTGCTATTGCTAATTCTTTGCTTATTTGGTGCTTCCTATTTACCGCGTCTTTTTCCGATGTTGTATTTTTCCCAACGACAGGTGCCGCAATGGTTCAGTGATTGGATGAAATATGTGCCAATCTCATTATTTGCAGCTTTAGTTTTTAAAGATGTATTTATCAGCGGAAATCATTTTGAAGTGATCGGCAATGTACGGATCATCGCAATGTTTTTAGTCGCTGGGGTAGCATACAAGACTCGTTCGATGGCTATTTCAGTGATTACTGGATTAGTGGCTATCTTCTTATTGTCCATGATTTAAAAATGAGACACTCTTGTAAGGGTTCTTTCTCAACGTTGAGTATGGAGAAAATTTAGTGACGTATTTGTTCTTATCTTCAATAAGAGCCAAATAGATTACTAAGTTTTTCAGTCATATTCAAACTTGAGAAAGAATCTTTTTTAGAGTGTCTCTTTTTCCTGTTTGATTGTTAGTTTTGGTACTCAGCTATAGGTCGATAGGTTAGGACCTGCATTTTTCGATAGAATTCTGCTGGTAGATTTTTCCAGGACTGCAAAAGGTTATGGAAAAAACCGCCATCTGCATTAATGATATATTCATTTAATAATAAGCCAAAGGATTTTTTTGGCTGCTCTTTAACTAATTTTTCGTAGAACTCAGTTGCTTGTTCTTGGTTATCTGCGACAAAAAGTGTGTTGACTTCAACATATGCGCCCTCGATATTTTGGGTTTCTTCGACAAAGTACACGGACTTGGTAACCTTTTGTTTCTCCACCATATGAGTCACCCTTTCTTTAAGTTACTCATAGCTTACAAGACAAATATTAACTAATGATGAATTAATTCGTTTTTTACGTCAATTAATTATGAATTTTTTAGGTTGCTTGGCAAAAATATTTTAAAATTACTGCCTTTATTTGGTGAACTGTTGACTTTGATCGTTCCATGGTGTAGTTCAATGATTTGCTTTGCTAAAGCTAGACCTAAGCCGTTGCCTTTCGTTTTACGACTTGTATCGCTTTGATAAAATTTGTCGAAAATACGATCGGCGACATCTTCAGTCATGCCGATACCTTCGTCGCTGATCATAATGGTTTGCCCAGCGTTATCATTTTTTAGATAAACACGGATATTGCTGTTCTTACGACTGTATTTAATTGCATTGTCCATTAAATTCAGCCAGACTTGATAAAGAAATTCCTCGTTGCCATAATACTCCGTCCAGGGAAGATCCAAATCTAGCGACAAGTTTAGCTGCTCCCATTTTGGTTGTAGAAATAAAATGACCTCACGAATTTGTTCATCTAAACGAAAGTATTGGAAATCCAGTCCGATGCCTTGGTTTTCCAGTTTGCTTAGTTTTAGAATATTATCGGTAAGATGTGTTAGCTGATGTGTACCATCCAGCATTCGTTCTAAGTAAATTTGCCGTTCCTCTTTTGATAATTCCTCATTTTGTAATAATTGTACATAACCCTTGATTGTAGCAATCGGTGTTTTAAATTCATGAGAGACCGTCGAAACAAAGTCATTTCGTAATGTTTCGATACTGCTTAATTCTTTTACCATAACATTGAAATCATGGTAAAGCTCTTCAACGTCTTCCATTTGCTGTTGTTCGTCTAATTGTACAGTGAAGTCGCCTTTTGAGACTTTGCTCATCGCTTGCCTTAGATTGCCGATTGGTAAAAGGATTCGCTTTCCTACAAAAAATGAAAGGGTAGCACCAATCACTAGGCTTAAGAAAATAATGAAATAAAAAGGGAAAAGGTGCCCTTCTTTTTCAGGTGCCAGCAGCTGGTAGTGATTGACTATAAAAAGCAGGCCGACAAAAACCGCTAATACAACGACCATCATTAAAAACGTGATCGCAACGAAGTACATCCATAATTGTGAAAATAATTTTTTTCTCATGAGTGAATGACCGCCTTGTAGCCTAATCCGCGAATTGTTTCAATCGAAAAATCCGAATTTTTTTCCAAGCGAGTACGCAGTCGTTTGATATGAACATCGATGGTTCGCTCATCAGTATCAGAGTCCAAGCCCCATATCTCGTCCATTAATTGCTGACGGGTAAAAATTTTGTTAGGATAAGCCAGTAATTTATATAGTAATAAAAATTCTTTTTGCGGCAAGGTTTCCGTTTGGTCGGTTGTTTTGATCTGGTAGGTTTCTTGGTCCAGCCGAGTTTTTCCTACTACTAATTCTTTTGTGTGGACAATTTGTGCTCGACGCAATAAAGCATCCACCCGCAGTATCATCTCGTTTACATCAATTGGCTTAACCATATAATCATCTACACCTATTGTAAAGCCACGTTTTTTATCTTCGAAAGAGTCCTTAGCTGTGATAAATAAAATAGGTAACTCATAGCCTGCTTCTCGTAAACTTTCGGCTAACTCATAGCCGTCCATATCCGGCATCATGATGTCGCTGATGATCAGATCAATGAATTGCTTATCTAGAATATTTAAGGCATCTACACCATTCATCGCACGAAATACCTCGAAGCGTTCATTTTTTAAAGCAGATTGATAAAGTAATGATAAGTTTTCATCATCTTCTACAATAAGTATTCGATTCATTTGCGTCACCTTCCTTTTTGCTTAATAATAGTAACAAATCACTGTGAACCTAGTATGAATTCTTGTTCATTTTGAGTTAATAATGCCATGCTATCTTTACGATGTAAACAGAAAGAAAAGGGTGACGCAATGTTAGAATTAAAAGACATTAAGAAATACTATCATGTGGGGGATACGACAACCAAGGCTTTAGATGGTGTATCAGTCGCATTTCGGCGGCAAGAATTTGTCGCAATTTTAGGTGCCAGCGGATCAGGTAAGACGACTATGTTGAATGTGATTGGCGGCTTAGATAACTATGATTCTGGTGATATGGTGATTGATGGGAAATCAACTAAAACCTTTAAGGATGCCGATTGGGATGCTTATCGTAATAATTCCATCGGATTCGTTTTTCAAAGCTATAATTTGATTAGTCATTTAGGAATCATCGATAACGTGGAACTTGGTATGACGTTAAGCGGGGTTTCAAAAGAAGAGAAGCAACAAAGAGCAGAGGACGCTTTACGACGAGTTGGATTGGCTGATCATATGCATAAGAAACCGAACCAACTTTCTGGGGGCCAGATGCAGCGGGTCGCCATTGCTCGAGCGTTGGCGAACGATCCTGATATTTTACTTTGTGATGAGCCAACCGGGGCGTTAGATACGGAAACCAGTGTGCAAATTATGAATCTAATTCAAGAATTGTCGAAAGAGAAATTAGTCATCATGGTGACTCATAACCCTGAATTAGCAGATAAATATGCTGATCGGACCATCAGATTTTCCGATGGTCGGATTATGGATGATTCTCATCCGCATATTGAAGGAAAAAAAGGAGAACAATTTCAATTAAAACGTACGAAAATGAAATTCGTGACCGCATTGAAGCTTTCCTTTAATAATTTACGGACAAAAAAAGGTCGGACCTTCTTAACTGCCTTCGCTTCAAGTATGGGGATCATCAGTATCGGGATTGTGCTTTCACTATCCAGTGGATTCCAAAAGCAAATCGATAGCACGCAAGCTGAGACTATGGCGAAGTATCCAATCACGATCTCAAAAACAACAACAGATCAATCGGCTAATCGCGATCGGGCACTCGGTTCAGAAAAGGCCAGCGGTTCAAATAAAGACACGAAAAATAGTGTTGTGGCAAAGATCAGTGATGAGGACAAAGCCCAGCATACGAATAAAATCAATCAGGATTATGTTGATTATATTAATGATATCGATCCTAAATTGAGTAATAATATTGGCTTTACTCGTGTGGTTGGTATGAATCTTTTACGTGATATTGATGGCGATGTGAAGCCAGTAAAACTATCTAATGATTCGCCAGATAATGGTCCTTCAATGATGAGTGCGATGTCTAGTATGACAGGAATGGGTGTGTCTTCGTTTCCAACACAGCTAGATAAAGACTCAGGTAATTTCTTAAAGGATAACTATAAATTGCTGGCTGGTGCTTATCCAAAAGCTAATACAGACGTTGTATTGATTGTTGATGCGAATAATAGTACCAATATCAATTCGTTGAAAAATCTTGGATTTGACGTTAAGGATGACGAAAAGGTAGATTTTGATAAAATCGTTGGTACTGAATTTAAGTTGATTAATAACAATGAATACTATTCAAAAATACCAACAGGTAACTTTATTCCTAATAATGATTACAAAGCGATGTATGATAATGCCAACAATGACACACTGAAAATTTCTGGAATTCTGCGAGTGAAGGAATCATCAACAATGAATCTTTTAGCACCGGGAATTGCCTATAGTAACGAGCTAACCTCTAAAATCGTTAAAGATAATGAAAACTCTGAAATTGTTAAAGCACAAAGAGATACAGACATAAACGTTATGACAAATGAAAAATTAGACGATGCAACTAAAGAAAGTACATTGGCTTATCTAGGGGGAGATAGTATCCCTAGCAGTATTATGATCTATCCAAATAACTACAAGGACAAAGAACAAATCTTGAGCTATTTAGATGATTACAACAAAGGAAAGAAAAAAGAAGATAAAATCATCTATACTGATTTAGCAGGAACGATGACTGAATTGACTGGTGGTTTGATGGATGCCATCACTTATGTATTGATCGCCTTTGCTGGAATTTCTTTAGTGACCAGCATGATCATGATCGGTATTATTACCTATACGTCAGTCATTGAACGGACGAAGGAAATTGGTGTTTTGAAAGCTTTAGGGGCACGAAAAAAAGATATTACTCGTGTATTTGATGCAGAAACCTGTATTTTAGGGGTTGCATCTGGAACACTTGGCGTATTGATTGCCTACTTGGCAACTTTTCCAATCAATGCGATTTTATACAATATGACTGAATTAGAAAATGTTGCGCAATTAAATCCAGTTCACGGTGTTATCTTGATCATTGTTTCAACGGTATTAACCATGATCGGTGGTCATATTCCAGCAAGAATGGCAGCGAAGAAAGATGCTGCAATTGCATTGCGAGCAGAATAGAAATAAAGGCAGCTTCTCTAAAAGATAAGGAGAAGCTGCCTTTTTGTGATTCTTGAAGGGCAAAAGCATATTAGTTATCGGACAAAAAGAAAATTAAGGATCGCCAAGGCTACAAACCCAAAGGTAATCAATCCACAAACAATCAGATGAAGACGTTTATTCATTAAGGCTACTGCAATAAATTCTCTAAGAAAAGCATTCGGCAAATAGTAGCGTGCAGTTTTTGAACCGATACCGTCGATTTTTAAACCAACATCTTCGGCATACATTCCGGCCCTAAAAATGTGGTAGTTATTTGAAGTAAAGATTGCGTGATAGCCACTCGGTTTTTCACGTTCCATAATTTCTTTACTAAACTTCATGTTTTCAAGAGTATTGGTAGATTGTGCCTCCATAATAATATCTTCGTCTGGAATTCCCTGCTCCAAAGCATATTCTCTCATTGCTTGCGATTCAGGAATCTTTTCATCAGGTCCTTGTCCACCTGACATTAAAAGCTGGGGCGGTGATAATGTTTTTTCGCTTTGTTCGCGGTAAAATTGAATTGCACGATCAATCCGTTTGGCCAATAATGGCGTGACTTTTTTACCACCGATTAATCCAGCACCTAAAACAATCACAAAATCCTGATTATATTTTGGTTTATTGAGTTGATAAATCAATGAGATCGATAAAAAATTCCAAAAGACGACAAAGAAATAAAACGCGATCGTCGTCGGAATCGAAAGCAAAATGACTGACCAATCAGGAAGTATTCGTGGACCGATCGTTCGTAAAATAATCAATGCTACGATCGCCAAACCCAGAATCAAGGTCAACAAGTTAGGCAGTTTGCGTGATTCGTGTCGCAAGACAATGAAACTATTGCCAATCAAGAAGATTACGGCCGCGTAGATACCAAACAATATGGTCATTAAAAATAAGAGTGCTAATAGTCCTAAGATACCCATACCAATCAAAGAGCTTGCGGTAAGGGTTACAAGCGCTACGTAGCCCATAAAACTTATTAGTGCAAGATTCAGTAGCCAGCCATTTCGTAAGCGGCATTTCTCTTTAATATAAAAATAGCGAAACAATAAAAAGAAGAAAAGCGGGATCAAAATATAAAAGGTTTTCTTTTGAATTTCAATCACACAAAAATATAAGACAAGAAAAATACCTGTCCACAATGCAAAATTACTAAATTTGTTTTGTTTGAAACGAATCATTACACTAATTAAAACAATAAAATAGATGGCTAAAGCAAGTAAATCTCGTTGAAAATCCATCCCATCACTCCTTTGAAATTTGGGAAATATATTTTTAAGCTTTTTTGATGATTAGCTTATGCTTGTTTATATGTCAGTATAACAAAGAACGGGTGAAATGCGCAGTTAAGAACTATTAGTTGGTTTTATTTAGGAAGATTAGTAAACTTAAGTGGAGGATGTCGGTTTTTGCTTTTTACAGTTACTCTTTTCATTTTTAATGAACTGAGTATAAAGGATGAATAAATTAAGTAAGTATTCGTAATAAGAGTATATTTCAAAAAATAATTTACTAAAATGATCTAGGAGGGATTTGAATGAAGATTAAAGGCATTGATCGCGTGGATCTGCCCACTATTTTTGTTGTCGGAAAAGAAGGACATGGTTTAGCTGAGGATGGGCAATCGTGGGTGCCATTATTATGGGATCAAATGAACACTCATTTTGAAGAATTGGTTGATCTTTTGGCAGGACAAGAAATGAAGGATTTGCAGCTATGGGGTCTGATGAGTGATGCGGAGCATTGGTTAGAGCCATGGCAAAATGAGGGACGTTATTTAGCTGGTGTTCAAGTGCCGGAAAAAGCCCAAGCACCTGAAGGATGGGTTCGTTGGGAAATACCGCCAATGAGCTATTTGACAGTTAAGGCTAGTGCGGAAAAAATTGAAGAGGCGACAAATCTAATGTTGGGAGAAATCTTCCCTATGGAAAATCTGAAGCTTGCCGGTGCGATCCATGAACATTATTTACCACATTTCGCAGAAGGGGAAGTCGAGTTGTATTTTCCCTTTAAAACAAAGGAAAAGAAATAAATTAGATAAAAAAGCTGTTCCAAGCTCGAAATATGAACTTGGAACAGCTTTTTTCTACAGTCTGAAACTGTCGATGTTCTTGAAATTTTTTTATTTTATGCAAAGATACCTGTAATTTTTTGCCAAATCAATTCGAATGTACTGGCTTTTTCAACGGCACTCTTGGTTACGAGATCTGTTTTTGCACCTTCGTTTTCTTGGACATAGCCCAAAGTATCTTGGGCTAAAGCGACACTGACAGTACCAATTTTTTCATTCTTGTGGACCGGTGCAATGATTGCATTCTTGTCCAGCAATGAATGATCTAAGGTTGTCTTAATCGTTAAATTTTTAGGATCCATATCGTTTCGAATCCAAAGCTTAACAGGTTTTTCCATGGCTAGAGCAACTGTTTTTTTCTTGCCATCTGTGACTTTTAGTTCTTTTTTATCAGTGGGTGTCTGTCCAGCAACAGTTACGTCTTGCTGGCTCCAATTATTTAAACAATAATCCATCAAGTTACTTGTTTCGACATATCGTGCGTTCTCATCATTTGGTTGATTTAGTGCATTTAAGATGACTGTGATAACACGGCGTCCGTCTTTTTGGATCGTACCGACAAAACAAGCACCAGCTAAATCAGTAGTACCAGTTTTTAAGCCATCAACGCCTTCTTTATAATTCGGACCATCAAATAACATAACATTCCAATTTTCCATTTCAGTTGGTTGAGTTGAATTTGGAGCGAATGTCTTTTCCTTGATCTTAGAGATTTCCAAAATTTCTGGGAAATCCTTGATCAGGTGCTGGGCTACGATTGCCACATCTCTAGCCGACATTAGATTCTCATCATTTTCTTCGGTACCAGGATAGATATGTTCACCTAGATAAACATTACTCAACCCAGAAGCATTGATGATTGTCGCGTCTTTGATGCCCCACTCTGTGAGCTGTTCGCGCATTTGATTCACAAAGGTATGCTCATTGCCGGCAATGAGTTCAGCTAGAGCAACCGCACAGGCATTGGCTGATTGAACGATCATGGCTTCAAAAAGATCTTTGACTGTATATTTCTGATCACGAACCAACGTTACATTTGACAATTCAGGAACAGTACTTAATTGTTCAGCGTATTCAGAGATCGGTACTTCTTGCTCCCAAGAGATTTTTTGCTGTTTGATCGCTTCTAAAACGAGGTATGCCGTAATCGTTTTAGTGATAGAAGCAATGCCTTTGGGAGAGTCGCCGTCTTGGTTGAAAAAAACTTTTCCTGAATCAGCATCAATGGCGTATCCTGCATTCGCATTGACTGAAAACTCATCTGCCGCATGGACGGGGATTCCAATGAGACTTTGGAAGAAAAGTACTAGGGCAACCAAAACAAGGGGGAAACTTCTCTTTTTTTTCATCGATGTGCTCCTTTATTTCTATTAACCCTAAAAGTTTAGCAAAATCATAGGGTGAATTCAAGAAAATACATGAAAACACCAGAGTTTTTCATTAGTTTTGAAAGGCTCTGGTGTATAGTGATTACATTTTTTATTTTATTTGA
>Ga0334888_1001463_pt1 | contig 30584 bp, 17 predicted proteins | sample GraSluR1_MG_FD_207227 | JGI IMG/M metagenome (GOLD analysis project Ga0334888, IMG submission 207227) | Sludge microbial communities from methane-producing bioreactor in Wageningen University, Netherlands - Granular Sludge_3_08-R1 | ecosystem: Engineered > Bioreactor > Anaerobic > Unclassified ...
AGGAGGCCCTGGGGATCTACAGCGACTCGTACCGCGAGGAGAGCGCCCTCCTATTCCTGGACCGCGGCGACGCGTTGGGGAGAAAGATCCAGGCCGACAGCCCCGTCCTCCTGGAGACGGCCACCGGTAAGGTGGTGGTGGTGGCGAAGGTCTCCGAGGAGCCCCATCCCGGGATCGGCTTCATGCCGAGGAGCCCCTGGTCGGCTCAGCTCCTCCCCGCCGAGGCGGGCGAGGGCGGCCTCCTCCAGATGAAGAGGTTCCAGGCCCGGGTTGGCTCTGCTGGGGAGGCGGTGACGACGATCGAGGAGATCGGCGAGAGGATCCGGGGTCCCTGACCCTCCGGAGGCGGCGAGATGAACCTTATCTCAATCAGAGACCTCTCTCCCGGGGAGGTGGAGGCGATTCTGGACCGGGCGGACGAGCTGAAGGCGCGAAGGTGCGACCCCTTCGCCCGATCGATCCTGGCGGGAAAGAGCCTCGCGGCGATCTTCGAGAAGCCCTCCACCAGGACGAGGGTCTCCCTGGAGGTGGCGATGGCAGACCTGGGGGGCCACGCCCTCTACCTCTCCACCAAGGACCTCCAGCTCGGCCGGGGTGAGACGATAGCCGACACCGCCCGGGTCCTCTCTCGCTTCGTCCACGCCATCGCGGCCCGGGTCTACGACCACAAGACCGTCGAAGAGCTGGGCCGCTACGCTGAGGTGCCGGTGATAAACGCCCTCTCCGACCTCGAGCACCCCTGCCAGATCCTGGCGGACCTGATGACGGTGAGGGAGCGGTTCGGCCGCCTCGCCGGCCTGAAGGTCGCCTGGGTCGGGGACGGAAACAACGTCTGCAACTCGACGATCCTCGCAGCGGCGATGATGGGGATGGAGATGGCGGTAGCCGCCCCGCCGGGGTACGAGCCAGACCGCAAAATATTAGATCAGGCCGAGAGTCTTGGTGGAAGAACCGCCGTCCTCGCCGACCCCCTCGAGGCGGTCAGGGGCGCCGAAGTCGTCAGTACCGACACCTGGGTCTCCATGGGCGACGAGGCCGAGGCGGCGAAGCGGGTCGAGGCCTTCCGGAGGTATCAGGTCAACTCCGACCTCCTCCGGCACGCGAAGGACGACGCCATCGTCCTCCACTGCCTTCCGGCTCACCGGGGGCAGGAGATCACCGACGAGGTGATGGACGGGCCCAAGTCCGCGATCCTGGACCAGAGCGAGAACCGGCTCCATTCGGTGAAGGCGGTGCTGGAGAGGCTTCTGGTCTGAGGTCTCCGAGGGCCTCAAAGTAGGATGGACCGGTGATATCTCGGCGTCAAGATGATATTCTGAAGAGCGGGGGTTGCCAAGCGGTCAAAGGCGCAGGGCTTAGGACCCTGTCCTGCAGAGGTTCGTGGGTTCGAATCCCATCCCCCGCACCAATTTACTAGTAATCTTTAAATAGCAATATGCCCAAGTATATCTTTGGTGGGTATATTGGTTAAACCCGATAGATCTCGTTATGTCTACGTCTACCTTCCTTCCGCCGAGGATAAGAAGCGATGGGATAACCTCGCCTCCGAAGCTGGAGTCCCTCTCTCGAAGTTTGTGATCGAGATCGTCGAGAATGCTCTGGCCGATGATGCGGAGATTAAGCCTCGCGCAGAGCTCGTCAAGCAGCTCGGCTCTCTGAGGGACGAGATCAGGAAGCTCCAGGAAGAGCTGAAGCTCAAGAACATCGTCCTCGATAAGTACGAGAACGAGCTGAAGAGGTATCGGAGCGCTGCTTTCCTTGAAGACGATTTTGAGGGTGCCCGGAAGTACAGCCGGGAGCTCATCAAGATACTGAAACGTGGGGATCTAGTTGATAACTACCGGCTTCTCGAAGAGCTCAGGATCGATCCTCGGGAAGCCGACCTCGTGAAAGCGGTATCGACGGAGCTAGAAAATCTGGAGACTTACGGGCTCATCGCCTCATCGCCGAGAGGTTGGAGGTGGGTGGGATGACGGAGAAGGCTTCTGATAGGAGCTCATTAGAGCTCGATTCCATCCTGCACGAGGACCTAATAGAGCAATACCGGGAAGACAGCGAAATCCGGGGGTTGTCATCGGAATCGACTCGAAGGTACATCTCATCGATAAAGATCTACGTCCAGTTCCTCGAAGATAACGGCATGGACCTCCTGGGAGCCGATCGCAACACGATAAGGAAGTTTCTCGAATACCTCCGGAAAGACCGTGGCGTTCACCAGAAGACGATCGAGAACTATTTCACCGGGATATCAGGGTTCTACGATTTTCTCGAGTACGAAGGGCATGTAGACAAGAATCCTGTCCATTCAGTGAGAAAAAGGTACCTGAGGAGGTACAAGGATAATGACGATGGTCAAATGAGAAAGCTCATCTCCATCGAAGAGATGACCCACCTCATCAACTCCACCATGGACATCCGCGACAAGGCGATCATCACCCTCCTCGCGAAGACTGGTATCAGACGTAGGGAGCTGATAACTCTCGACGTCGACGACATCGACTGGGTGGAGCAGAGCATAAGGCTAAAGCCGACGCCCAAGAGGACGAACAGAATAATCTTCTTCGACGACGAGGCAGCCTTCATCTTGAAGAGGTGGCTTCGGGCGAGGGCGTCCCGGAACGGCGGCGACTCAAAGGCCCTCTTCACCAACAGCTCAGGTGGTCGGCTGAACCGAAATGGCGTCTACACCGCCGTCACCAAGGCGGCGGAACGTGCCGGCATCCACAAGCCCGACTCGGATAGGATGGAGGATCACTTCTCGCCTCATTGCTGCAGACACTGGTTCACGACCCACATGAGGCGATCGGGGATGCCTCGCGAATTCATCCAGGAGCTGAGAGGGGACGTGAGGAAGGAGGCGATCGACATCTACGACCACATCGACAGGAAGGAGCTTCGGGAAAGCTATCTCGCGCATATACCGCAGCTGGGGGTATGAACCGATATGATGCGGCTTAGATGGATTCTCTGCCATCTTTGCCTAGCATCAAATTTAATTGTTTCAGTATCTCTTTAATTGGAATATAATTAGATCTATATCCCATCCCCTCAAAAACACGGCACGGTCTAAGACGTGTAAATGGGTCCTTCATATTTTTTTCTATATGATCATCATTAATTATTTCAAATTCACTCGGTAACGAGCCGATCTTAAGTGTTTCTTTCGTCATATCTTCAGGAAGGAGTCTCTCGTTATTTGCTAGATCGAAAATCTGGAAACTAATTCCATCACATTTTATATGATAGTTTCCTGAGCCCCTCCTCTCTTCTCGATACTCTGGTTCTAAAAATAGGCATATATAATCGAATCGTGTGCTAGCTACATTCCAAAAGAAGATCAATTCCTTCGTTGTTGTTATTATTTCATCAGATTCCATATTGTCCTTAATTAATTCAAAGAGGATATCCACGAAAGAGGTATAAATGGCAGCTGCTCTACCAGACAGAACACCAAACGCATCTTTGTCGATTAAATAAGCATCCTCGAATATCCTTTGGAATGGATAAGAAGATAAAATGAGTTGAGATAAATCATTAATCGGATAAGACGTCAGTGGGCTGAGATATGTGTCAAATGCAAAAAAATTAAATACGCCTTCCGTAATAAGGCATTTTTCACAGAGTTTTCGAATCGCCTCCACAAATGTCTCATGTACAGTGTTTCTATAGAATTTTATTGATTGTAATTGATCGAGATTACCAAGAATGCTCAGAGATTCGATGAAATTCGATTCAATATTATGCTTTATATGTGATAATAGATCTAATGATTTTAGTCTATTGCTATCGGCACCTAGCAGCTCTACTATTTCAAATATGTTTTTGGAGAGCTGTTCTGCCCTCCCTTCGTATTCTGCTATCGTGGATGGGTGGTTTAGTAATATCTTAGTAGAAATTATTCTAAAATCACTCCTTTCTAAGTCAGATTCGATTAATTTGTACATCTCTCTGAATCCAACCTGCTCGATGAACAAATTTGCATAATTCGAATCCAAAAGTTTTTCAGGAAAATCCTTATAGTACTTTTGATATAGAGTCCTGATTGCGTTTGAGCTGGTAGCGATTTGGTACGATTTTCTTCTATTACCTCCCTTGGGTCTGCCCGGAATGCCTGTTACTATGAATACCTCTTCCTCTTCAAATCTTTTTAGGTACTTTCTCATTGTTGATTCGTCCCATTCTTTAAATTGGGGTCGCATTAATGAGAAGGTAAGGCTCATCGTGGGCTCTTCCAAGAAAACGCTTAGCATCTCTCGAGCACGGTTCAAATCCAATTCTTCTTTCGACATATATAATCCTAAGTGAAATGTAATATTTAACTCGATAATGGAATATAATTTCTATTACTTTAAAGTTTCCCCATGGTAAAACTGGTTGTCGAAATCGAGGAGAAGCTCCTGATTGATTTCAGGAGCTTCGCCGTTCAGAATCGAGGTAAGATATATGGCGCCCTGAAACCGGAGGTGGAACTTGCGCTTCATAACCATCTGATCGCTAATGGATTTCTAAGAGAAAACTTGGAGGATGGAGGAGGTGTCGATTCCTTATGAGAATAAATTCGAAAATTCTTCACTTGCGTCCATGGGAAGAAGCCGTTGGCGTTCTAACCGAATTCGCTGATGAGGATAATCTTCTGCTAGTGAATATCGGAAAATTGTCATTAGCCCTCCCCTTAGAGATGGCTGATGTGTTGCGTCCCCACCTTGGTCAAAGGATAGCAATTCTCCGGACTGATAATCGTGCAAGACCTTATCGATTCCGGAACTTGATGGGGATGAAAAATTCGCCTGCAGATGATGCAAACACTGGAGTATTTTACGAAAACTATGCCCGTGTTTCTAATGCACAAGTACCTTCCACGAAAAAAGACGTTGACATCTATTTAGACGGTGGTATTCAATGAGTATGACGTTGGCTGGAATATATGAGCTTTGCTCTCTTTCCAGCAAGAAAATACGCTATTGTCGAAGATCTGACTTCAAAAGTATAAGGAGGGAGATCTGATGGAGGAATGCGATATTGAAGAGGTAATCAGGAGTCTGCATCTCCTACATCCCGCTCCCTTCACCGATAAACCTGTCGAAATCAGGATCTGGCTCAAGGATGATGCAAAGACCATCTACGTTGGCCACTTCAACGACGAGGAGAGGCTCCTAGCCGAGATCGAGCAGTGGGATCGTCGGGACGATGTTGCTGGGATCTTCACCCTGATCAATCCTGTGAGGCAAAGCGCATTCGAGCTTGAGGGGAGGCTGAAAATTAAGAATACGATGGTTAAGAAGGCCCCTGCCGCCAAGGATACAGAGATTGAGAGAAGACTGCGGCTATTAATCGACGCAGACCCCCTGAAAGACAGGGAAAAGGGCAAGAAAGCTTCCTCGACCACTGAAGAGAAGGCAATGGCGAAGGAAGCAATAAGGTACTTAAAGCACCTTCTCGCAGAGCAAGGATGGCCCGAGCCGATCGAAGGTGATAGCGGGAATGGCTACCATCTCATCTACCCCATCGATCTGCCGAACGACGAAGAGAGCAAGACCCTCATCAAGAAATTTCTACACTCGATCAATCTCCTTCTCCCCCCGGATTTAAGAGGATCGGTCCAGATTGATGAGAAGGTTTTCAACGCAAGCCGAGTTTCAAAACTTTTCGGCACCGCTGTTAGGAAAGGGAAGGACGCGCGGGATAGACCGTGGCGCCGATCCCACCTAATAAGGGCCCATGATGAGATCCAAGTGGTCCCTGAAAGAAAAATCCGAGATATCATCGAGCTGGCCGGATGTTCAACCGCAAAGAGTGATTCGTCATCTCCCCAACAGGTCTTAAAAAGCCACGAGAGCATAGCGGGTGATGAGAAGCTAAGACCCTGCCTTAAAAAGATTATCCTTGATGAAGAAAATGCATGGTGGCCTCACCAAACCCGACTTGCCGTCACCGCCGAGCTAATCTATCATGGTTATTCCGACGAGGCTATACACCACGTTTTAATGAAGATGGATGACTACAATCCCGCGATCAGCCAGAAACAGATCAGCCATTGCCGTACCTCCTTCATTGGAGACGGTGGTAAACCATGGAAGTGTACATCCCTGACCGAGGAGATCAATGGCTCAGCTGTGGTGAGACCAGACCTGTGCTGGGAATGCACTTGGAAGATGGGACGGAGTCGCTACATCGAGAAAAAGAATGGACGCTGCATACTCAAAAGCTTAACCCTCGCCCAGGACATCATCAGGGAAAAGCATCTGTACGTATTGAACAAATCAAAGAATGAGCTAGCTATTTATAATGAGGCCACCGGCGTCTATCAGAGGGGAGATCATGTCGAGAGACAGATCCTCAACGAGGCGATCTCAAGGCTAATCGCCGAGGGAGATAAAGAGGCATCAACCCTCAGCAACCAGGAAGCCAACCGGCTCAAGCTCTTAATTACGGGGACAGCTCCTGAGATAGATCAGAACGATTTCGAGCGGCAAAGGCATTTGCTTTGTGTCGGCAACGGTGTTGTTGATCTCCGAACCGGTGAGCTGTTCCCACATTCTCCTGAATACTATATGTGCATAGCCACTGGGGTAAGATATGTGCCTATCGGTCCTTCTCAAAAGGATGAGGATGGCCAGTTCCTCACGGCAGAGACCTGGCAAGAGCTGGCGCCTCGGTGGTGTAAGGTCCTCAGTACTATCTTCGACGGAGACCGGGACAGAATTGAGTTTCTACAGCGATACATGGGATACATTGCCACCGGAGAGACGAAAGAAGATTCGATCCTCGTCCTTCATGGTGTCGGCGGAACCGGGAAGAGTACCCTGCTTGATTCTTGCCGTCATGTCCTCGGCCCATATGCTGTATCTATCAAGTCTGACCTCACCAAAGGCGCGAGCAAGGGAGTTAGGGACGGGCTGGCTCAAGCAATATTTGCCAGACTCGGGATCTTCAAAGAACTCTCCAGGGACACCATGTTGGACTGGGATCTGATTAAGGAGATTACCTCTAATAGCAGCGTATTAGAACTTAGAGAGCTATACGGCCACTTTTTCCAGGGTAAGCCTCTCCTTAAGATCGTCTTCGATACGAACCACCGACCAGTAACCGAGGATCCAGACCGCTCAATCATTCGTCGGCTCAAGCTAATCCCCTTCAACCACATCTTCACCGATGAGGAGGCAGATGACAACCTTTACGAATACCTCATCAAACACGAAGCCGAGGGGATCTTGAGATGGATCGTCGAGGGGGCGATAAAGTGGTATGCAAAGGGATTGGGAAATCCATCTTTCCTTAAGGAGGAGCTGAGGCATTACGAGGCAGCTCTCGATAGGTACCTACTCATTGCTTGGTTCAAGCAATTCATCAGAATCATCCATAACGGCACCTTGCCCAGGTCAGAAATGCAGCCTACCCAGGACATCTTCGAGATGTACTGTAACTACGCCCGAGATTCAGGGGTCGAGCCCGCCTCTATCCAAGAGTTCTCTTCATTTATCGAGGCAAGGGGTGGCAGAAAGGCTCAAGTCTCGATCGGAAAGCGCCAAAAGATGGCTTGGCTCAATCTCCAGTTCTTACCGAAAACGGATTCCGAGGAAAAAGTGAATGAACCTTAGACACTCCCTAAATGTAAGTGGTGTGAGCGAGAATTCCCAGCGTCCGACATCCAAGACCTGCCGGGTGCACTCCTCTGTCTTGAGTGCCAGGAAGAAGCAAGATAAAACTGAGCACTCACCTCCCCAGATGGAGGGGTCACCACCCAATAAGTTGGCAGAGGCTAGGCCTAGTCTATCAGAACCAGCCCTAAAGGACCTCCTCAGGAATGGGACGGTCACTCCTGAGAGATACTCTCACGAGACAGGATATGGCGTTATAGAGGCAATGAGTCAGCTGGACCTTGCCTGTGAGGCGTAACGCTGGATAAAGGAGAGAGTTGGCTTCCAAGACGTCTACAAGCCGGCCTAACCCACTATTTTTTATTTCAGTTTTCAAAATGCCGCTTTTTTCTCAAGGAGAACAAGGATGCTACAAGGACAGATTGATGGCGTGATATAATAATTTTTCATTCTAATATAGAGTCTCTTGATATTGATTTATATAGTTAAATACAAGGACTACAAGGATTACAAGTACATAATTGATATTTCATCCTGAGCGCAACTTGTGTTAGAGAACACTCTCATAAAAGGAGGAAGCAAATTACAAATTTGAGATTTTTCCAAAACCTCCTTGTAGTCCTTGTAATCAAGGAAAAACCAGCAGCATGAGATGCAAAAGGAGGTAACGTAGATCCTCTTTTATCCCATTTGTACTCCTTGTAGTATTCATAAGCTGATTTTTGAGTACATATTTTGAGGTACAATAAACCTAAGTATGTAATTCATCATATAGTATATAAAAACTATCATCTCGTTCATCCACATATATACAAGTCCCACAATGAACGCGACCATTATAAAAGGCCGCCATATTTAAGACAAAATATGTATGCAATTAAATAAAGCGTAAAACATACACATCCCCCTATATCCATACCCCCCATTATTTCGGCCAAATTCCCATACCACCACCACCAAATATATACACTGCCCCCACGAACGCTGGCACTTGATAGGCCCCTCCTAAAAGAGGATGCAGTGCCAGCACAACAGCAAGCTGTTGACTGAGGATGAACGCATGAACAATGCAGACAGCATGGTATCAGATACCATAAAAAAAATGGTGCAGGGAGGGGAGAGAAGAACCGCTGAAACCAGAAGGATACCCAAACCCTATAATAGGTCGATTTTTGTGCTTTTTCGATTTTTTTTTTCGTCTGCTGTGGTGGGATCATACGAGAACACAGACAGACTCAAGGGTGCCTAGGACTGGGGTCCACAGACGGGGGGAGGGTGCCTGGGATGAGGTGTGGATTGGCAAGGGTGCTCAGCGCACGGCTCCCCAGGACAGGGGTCTTGGCTAGTAGGCCTACCCCTGCTATAAGGGGACCACTAGGGAGCATACCAACCCGACTGACCACCCTTACCACCTCACCCCCACCTGGGGGGTGGGGGGGTTCTCCCCCCCAGGTCCCCCAACCCACCTACACCTCATCGGGTGCCTCAGTACTGACAACCACCAACCCGCATAAAGCTCGTGCCTCAACCTCTAGGTAGCCCACCACAAGAGCTCGTGCCTCCTTCTCGAGGTGGCCCACCACATGAACTCGTGCCTCAGTGCCTCCGCCTCCAACACCAATCTGGTGCCTCCTCCTCCGACTATCCTTGAGCCACTCCCTAGCGCCAGGACCTCATCTCACCCACCTGGACGGTAGGCCCGGGACCGCTATCCTACTCAGTATCCGAGCAGCTAGTTGTCACTTGCAAGTCCCTGTCCCAGCTAGTTTTGCTGGTCGGGGAGCTGTCCCTCGAGGATCCACTCCAGCCTGACCTCTCACCACCACCTCACGCCCGCCAGACCAACTACCACCCTACCACCACCATCAGACCATACCAACCTCCCGCCACCACCCAACTCTCACTCCACGCTAACTATTCATCCCCGGGACCACAGGCTCCTGTAGCCTGTTATTGGGGGGCGTAGTAGCTCTCTTTTTACCAGCCACGCTGCCACCTTACCACCAACCCCCACCACACCAACCTCCACCTACCACCTACCACCCTCCCCTACCAACCAACCACCCACCCCCTACACACACTCCCCCGCTAACTATTCATCCTAAATCGAAAAAAGAAAAAACGAAAAATCGACCTATTATAGGAACCCTTAAAATACTCAAATCCCTCTAATTCCCCATTATTCGCCCTAATTCACAATAATTCACGCTAAAACTCGCCCGATTAAATCAAGCCAAATCCCCAAATCTACCACCCAAATATTCAGCCCAAATGAACCTCCAAGATATACCAGATCTTGCACGTCAGCCCCAAGGCTGGACTTTCTAGGGCTAGGATGAAGATTGATACCCCTAAAATACGAACCGCTGTTTAAACGCATCTAAATCGATTCTAAGGCATGTTTAAAAAAGATGAGAAAAGAGGTCACTCTACACAAGCTCTGCCTTGAGCTACCTCTTGATCCAACTTGTCCGCTTGCTCCCGGAATCCTTGAGCAATCTTCGACTTGGCCTGGAGCTCTGCCTCCGTAGGACATCTCTTACCCACATTCGGCGGAGTTATGTTCACCGGCATCGCACTCACTCGCTGCCCTACGGAAGATATCGTCGGAAGGACGATCGATTTTACCGCCGTAGCAACAGCACCAGCTCCTGACTGAGCAGTGATCGGAGTAAGTCTCTCCGGGATGCTCACGAAGTTCGATCCCGATCCAGGTCTGGATGGTTCATATTTGAACATGGGCAACGTGATTGCCCTAAACGACACTTTTGGGAGGGTACTCTGTACCATAGATCCTCACTATATCCATGATATCTATATAACGTTAGCTATATTGAAAAAATATATATTTCTCGCACTCAGTCGTTAGGTGCGAGAACCGGGTTCCCACAGAAGCAGTACTTCATCTGAGCTACCGCAGCCTCGAGCTCTGATGCCGCCTGGAGGATTGCTTGACCCTGCGCTCTCAGGCCAACGACTTCTGCCTCTGCGACTGCGATCTCTTCCCCCGAGGGGCAAGCACAAATGCTCTCAGGGTTAGTCCCATTATACAGCGACTCTAAGGAGCAGGATCCATGGTCGAACTCGCACATATCCCCATTCACAGTGCCTCCTCGGAGGCCGCAGTGGACCTTCCATTCCAGAGGTATGGGGCTCCCAGTGTACCCACAGCTCGCAAGAGAGACCTCTCCTCGGAATAGTTCCCATCCATCACAGGACCCTCCTGGAAATACACATCGTCCTGTGTTCAGATCATATTCTCCCCCATGATCCCCACAGAATTTAGCAGCAGGATTCGGGACACCAATAATGGGTGGTTCAGTTGGTGGTTGGGCTGGAGGATCCTGGACCCCATCTCCAGGATCTGGTATGATCGGGATGACGATGCTCGTAACTGCTCTGTCATCTGGCCTCAAGTTGATTCGAAAGGGGTTCGTCTTAGACTGAGGAGTCGGATCCACATCAATTATAGGGATCGATATGCTCGTTACCGCCTGGTCGTCTGGGCGGATGTTGATTCGTGCCATGAAGATATTTTGTTGTAACTAGCTATATAAATTGTTTATGAATAGAATAGGCTGAGGGGATGCACCTATTCCCCTCAGCGTGAGCGTTCAATCTTCGGCCAGCAAAACACGCTCACTTGTAGGAGTGTGCTTCGTCCTTGATATTAATACGTGGTGGTGTGCGGCCTGGATCGCTGCCGCCCCCAGGAGGAGGGCAGAAGCAACCTGATCAGACGTGATCATAATACCGGAGCTAGTCGTTTTGCTACCTCTCTCATCGCCAGGATATCTCCCCGGCAGTGCCTGGCGATCTTCCCCACCTCCCCTGACTTCCACCAACCTTCCACCTCGTAACCAGTACCCTCCAGGAACTCGTGCCCGCCATACATTAGGGCATACTCTTCAAGGGTGCCATTGATTCCCCACTTGCCACCCATGACCTCATAGATATCCACCGACTTAATAATCTGTCCATTGCGCCGGGAACGTGAGAACGGCAAGATCCTGGCGAGCTCCGGGAGGCCCTGGACCATTGCCCTATGCGCCAGGAAGGGTAGGTCGAACCCTTCTCCATTGAACGTGACCAGGACCTTGGGACGGCTCATTGATTCAATGGCCTGCTCAAACAACATCTTGCCAGGATCCCTTGCCTGGATTGCTGCGTACAGGCTCTTCAGGAGGCCCATCTCATCCTGGCCGTAGAACACGACTGGATCTCCCACGAACCTCGCCATGCCTATCGCGACCACCCTCCCCGAGAAGGGAGACAGCCCAGGACTCTCAGACTTCATGGTCGGTCTGTTGGGCTTCCTTTTCCCGGACGCCTCGGCCTTCTTGAGCTCCACTGCATACTTCGCCCACTTCCCCGCCTCAACAACCTGGACATACCTTTCCAGGTCCTCGTCGTCCTGCGGAGCGGTCTCTATGTCGAGAAAGATAGCATTATTTAATTGGCTTAATTCAGTATCAGTTGACATGATTATCCCTACATGTACCTAATGATGGGTCATCATATATACATGTATCATTATGGATTTTTTCCTCCTTCGAGCAGGGATTCTAGGGCAAATGTCCATATCTCGTTTCATAATCTCCTTTCTCTACTTTCTATACCTCTCATACCTCTCTCTTTACCCTTTTGCGCGATGTTAAGTTAGTTAAGTATAAGAAATAGATAAAGGAGATTATAAACCGAGATATGGACATGGGCACCAACCACCCCCACATTCCTGGGGCTGCATAGCGATTTTTTGTCCAAAAATTGGGTCCACATGTGTCCAAGATCCAGGGATTTAGGTCCAAATCCCCAAAATTCAGTAACACGAATCATTCGGGTTTGTTGTTTAGACTGTGGTGAGGTTTAGCATTTTGAACCACCATACCTGACATTTCAGGGCTTTTTTGCATATCTTCTATATGGTGTGTAATAACATTTTTATTCATATTAACGTTTAGATTGTCAGGATAATCCTGAATTTACAGTGGGTCGAGGGATTTTGTGGCGAATATCCCAAGATACAAGGTTGATAGATATGGATTTATTCCATGTCCATGTTTTTCCAGGTTTACCCCAAAAAAGGCCAATTAGATAGATTATTATCTGATTGTCTTATATATCAACAATCGAAATTAACGTCAGTTTTAGACACCCCCTGACATTTTAGGACTACTGGTATTTTTTTGATACATGAGTCAAACAGCGAATGTCTAAATTGACAGTAGGATTAACAAAAGAGAAGAAAAGAGGTTCAGAGGAATGTGACTTGAAATCCTCGTAAGCACGTAATCCTCTTACCCTTGCTCGAAGGGTAGTAGTCAGCATATACGATCTTCTTGGAATTTAAGACTGGGTACAGATAGCGATAGAACGACTTCTTGCTGAGATTCAGGCTCTGGTGAGAGCGACGACAAAAGTCCTGGAATGGGTCATAAAGCTCATCCTTGAACATAGAAACCTTCTCCGCCTGGATTACATATAGCTCCAAGAATATCAGTCTCGAATGCTTCACTCTAATAGCGTGGTCCCTCTTAGCCGATGTAATTGGCTTATCGAACTACACGCAGCCTTCATCCCCACGATCAAGACAACCTCGTTCTCTACAGCTCTGTCTTCAGGTAATCATGGCACATTAACTTTATTACATCTATTTATATATGTATAAAATCCTTTTGAAATTGCTTTAGTAATCATTATAGTTTCCTCGCTCTATAGTGTGCGAAATAGAAGGGGGGTCAGATCCAGTGGTCCGGTCATCACTGCTTCATGGTCGCCGAAATCATGGCCCTCATTAGATGTATAGCTAGATGCCGCCCGATTAGCACCACTAATAACATGGATCTGTATGATTGAGAACAATTATCGCTATCTTGAAGTTAACTACTTGGGATTGCGAAAAATCCTATTATATTCTCAGGCGTTAATGTACATGCATTACAATAATAATCCATGGTCCATGAGTTATGGAAATAGAATGTAGTTTAACTTATTTTAGTAATTCTATTTAAGTAACAATAGAGCGAACACAAAAATTGAAAAGGAATTGCTGTTCTCATTTCAAACTTGGAAGACTCGCTACCGAGAAGGCTGCTGCTTCTTATTTATACCTCATTCAATGACCGAAGTACATGTCATAGAAGTACCACTGAACCACGTACCATGTATGCAAAGGTAGCGGAGCGTTATCTATTACCAACATATCTCGATGATAACTAAGACAAAGCTTTCAGAGGACACTAATCTGCGGATAATCTGAGTCCTATTCATTCATATTATACACATTCAATCTCATTCAGATCAAGCTGTTAATGGATCCAGAATTTGCCTTTTCATATCAAGCCACCTAAAATGCTGTTTTCTTCAGAGTATTATTTTTTATATGATCCTGATCCCTTGGATGGACCCCTTCTCGCATCATATCAAAAATCATTATTGATACATATATACATGTAGTCGAATTGCAGAGATGCTTTTTTATATTTAGCATCATCATAATCTGTCACATGGAATTGGACCCAATAAGGCTGACAGAAAACGAATTCGCAACACTCGAAAGTTACTCTTTTGAAGAAAACGTATCGGGAATTATACGTAGCGCCATCCTTATGCGAGCTGTCAGCAAATTGTGAGGATGGTGTTAAAGGTATAAGAAACCCACAAGAACCAAGTGAATCGTGATTCGTCCTAATGATGAGGAAATGGCCGGTCTCGGCGATTACGCCCAATTATTGGCCAGGGGACGGCCATATCAAGAAAAATAATACATATACATAGCCGCTAATTGGGTAATATGCTTTGTATCAAACCATCTTGAAAGATCGACCTCAAGACCGCCCACAATAGCCATTCTGCATGGAGGGATGGCGTCCATGACGATCTCGTCCTCGCGACGGCTCGCGAGTGCTGGTGGGCGAGGAACCGGCCAGTAAGGCCTTATGTGCCTCTCATAGTGATGAGGTTATGATTTCGATTTTTTCTGCCCCGTAATCTACCAATAGACTTATGATAGTTCGCTCACCACGTTCGAGAACGAAGGAGGGATGACCCGCTGAATAATAGAAGCATAACGCTTAAGCCCAACGCTATCGTTGAGGGACCGATATTCCCCGAGCCGATCGAGATAACGAAAACGGCAGAGATGGGCGAATTCGTCAAGGTCAGCGGCAAGGGTCTGAGAACAAACCAGTTTTACGATCGAGTGCTTTCTCAAGATCAACTAAGCACCCTCAAGAACGTCACCTCAGACGCGGAACCTTTTGACGGCGATCCCTCCATGTTCCGGCTCGGAGTTGAAGCAAGAAGGCTGAAATGGGCTCATGAGTACGATCCCTACTTCTCCCTCTCGATCGCGAGGGTCGATCCCCTTCCCCACCAGCTGGAGGCGGTCTACGACTACTTCTTGAAGCTTCCGAGAATCCGGTTCTTGTTAGCTGACGATCCCGGCGCAGGCAAGACGATCATGGCGGGCCTCCTGATCAAGGAGCTGAAGATCAGGGACATGATCAAGCGGACCCTCATAATTACTCCCGCCAACCTGACGTTCCAGTGGCAGAGGGAGATGCAGGACAAGTTCCACGAGCGGTTCGACGTCATACGGGGAGATATCCTAAGGACCATATACGGCTCGAACCCGTGGCAGGAGAGGGATCAGGCGATAACGTCTCTACCCTGGGTCTCCCGGATCGAGGACGCCAAGGATAGTCTGCTCCGCAGCCACTGGGACCTGATCATCGTCGACGAGGCTCACAAGATGAGCGCCTACAGCGCCGATCACAAAACCCTGGCCTACCAGTTGGGCGAGGCCCTCTCGGAGATGACGGACCATTATCTTCTGATGACCGCCACACCTCACAAGGGGGATACCGATAACTTCAGTCTCTTCCTCAGACTGCTAGATAAGGACGTTTACGCCGACGTGAAGAGCCTGGAGGAGGCGATGAGACTACACGAGGCCCCCTTCTACTTGAGGAGGGTGAAAGAGGCGCTGGTGACGTTTCCCGACCCAGATACCGGGAAGGCGATGAGCCTCTTCACAAGGCGTATCGTCCAGACTATCGAGTTCAAGATCGACAACGAAGAGTGGGACCTTTACGATGCGCTCTACAGCTACGTCGAAGACCAGTCGATCAAGGCCAGCCAGGACGAGAACCAGGTTCGAGGGAGGGCTCTCGGTTTCACCATGGCGATGCTTCAGAGGAGGTTTGCCTCCAGCACCTACGCTTTGAGACGAAGCCTGGAGCGTATTAAGGAGAAGCGGGAAAAGATCCTTGCCGATCCCGAAGCTTACCGCCAGAAGCAGATACTGAAGAAGGTCCCTGAAGAGTTCGACGAGCTCCCTGAAGACGAACAGCAGGGGATATTGGACCAGCTGGAGGAGGCCGTAGCCTCGATCGATCCGGAATCCCTGAGGGAGGAGATAAAACGGCTTAGCAAGCTGATCCACCAGGCCCGCCATCTGGAGGAGAGGGAGGTCGAGTCGAAGCTTCTGAAGCTGCGGGAGGTGATGAAGGAGCACGGGATCTTCGACGACCCCAAAATGAAGCTCCTCCTATTCACCGAGCATAAGGACACCCTGGACTACCTGGCAGGGGACGGAAAAGACGGCAGGCCCTTGGGGAAGCTGATCGAGTGGGGGCTATCGGTCACCCAGATCCATGGCGGCATGAAGGTGGGGGATAGAGACGCCCCCGGAACGAGGATTAATGCTGAGCGGCAGTTCAAAGAGGAGTGTCAGGTGATGGCGGCAACGGAAGCCGCTGGCGAGGGGATCAACCTCCAGTTCTGCTGGTTCATGATAAATTACGACATCCCCTGGAACCCCATGAGGCTTGAACAGAGGATGGGCCGGATCCACCGGTACGGCCAGGATAAGGACTGCCTGATATTCAACTTCGTATCGACAAACACCCGAGAGGGCCGGGTCCTCCAGATGCTCTTTGACCGGATCAAGAACATCGAGCGGGACCTCGACCCTAAGAATACCGGGAAGGTCTTTAACGTGCTTGGCGAGGTGATGCCCGCAAACCAGCTCGAAAGGATGCTCCGGGATATGTACGCCACAAGCCTCACCGAAGAGGCGATCAAGAACAGGATCATCGAGGACGTAGATACCGAACGGTTCCGCAAAATCACCGAATCGACCCTGGAAGGACTGGCCAAGAAGGAGCTGAACCTCTCGGCGATCGTCGGGAAGAGAGAAGAGGCGAAGGAGAGGAGGCTCGTCCCCGAGGTGATCGAAGACTTCTTTGTGGAGGCTTCCCGGCTCGCGGGGTTGCAGCTGAAGAGCGTGAGGGGTAGCCCTCATCTATACAGCGCTGGGAAGGTGCCAAAGATGGTTTTGACCATCGGCGAGGGCCAGGAAGGACGGTTTGGTCAGCTGGGGAAAGAGTATAAGCAGATCGTCTTCGATAAGGACCTCCTGGCGAATAACCAGGCTGCAGAGTGGGTGACCCCCGGCCATCCCCTCTTCGAGGCTGTAAGGGAGAACGCCTCCGTCCATACCGAGGACGATCTAAGACGAGGAGCTGTATTCTTCGACCTATACCGGGAAGAGCCTGTAAGGCTCGACATCTTCTCTGCGGCCGTCGCCGACGGACGGGGGAACGGACTTCATAGGAGACTCTTCATAGTCGAGACTAAGATGGACAGGGCGATGGCCATCCGGCAGCCCACCATGTTCCTTGACCTGATTCCGTCGAAGGGGAAGGTCTCCGTTCCGGATGGCTGCGGGCTACCGGACCGAGACGAGGTGGAGAAGCACCTCATCCTGGAGGGGTTGCAGCCTTTCCTCGGTGAGGTGCGGGCCATGCGGGAACGGGAGCTAGCGACGATCGAGCATCATATGGAGATCAGCTTGAACGAGCTGATCAACCGGCAGAACCTGAGGCTTGCGGAGCTGGTGACGAGGCAGCAGGCTGGGGATTCGTCGCCCCTCATCGCCGCCAACATCAAGACGACCGAGGATAGGCTCGACGAGCTGAACCTGAGGCTGGAGAGGCGGAGGAGGGAGCTGGGACAGGAGAGACAGCTTACCGTTTCGGACATCCATCATCATGGACGAGCATGGGTCCTCCCCCACCCTGATCGGAGGTCTCCTGATATCGGGGTGATGGTCCAGGAAAAGGAGGTCGAAGAGATAGCCGTCCGGGCCGTTACAGCTTATGAAGAGGCGCGGGGGTGGCAGGTCGAGAGCGTCGAGGCCGAGAACCGTGGGTTCGACCTAATATCAAGAAGGCTCCACCCGGAAGATCCAAAGACCGCCATCGAGGTGAGGTTCATCGAGGTGAAGGGCAGATCCGGGGTCGGGGAGATCGCCCTCACAACCAACGAGTACAAGACCGCGGAGAGGCTGAAGAAGGACTTTTGGCTCTACGTCGTCTACAACTGCTCAACTAAGCCTGAGGTCCACTCTATCCAGGACCCATCACGGCTCGGCTGGGAGCCCCTGGTGAAGATCGAGCACTATCACGTCGGATCGGACGAGATTTTGGGGGCAGAGAATTGAGCGGTCGGGCTATATATCCCAAACGGCTGATCGAGGTCGACCTCCCGATAAAGGAGATCAGCAGGCACGCCCGCCGCGAGAAGTCGATCAGGCACGGCCACATATCGACGCTCCACATCTGGTGGGCCCGTCGACCTCTCGCAGCCTGCAGGGCCGTCGTCTGCGCCTCCCTCTGGCCGGACCCAGCGCCGAGCCCCTACGATCCCCCATGCCCCGAGAAGTTCGTCGACGACGCGAAGCGGATCATGGGGGAGTTCTGGGACCCGATGAAGACGGGGGGAAGAGACCTCGACGACCCTCTGGAGCTCCGGCGGGCGCTCCTCGACTTCATCGCCGATTTCGCCAACTGGGACCGCTCGACCGACGAGAGGTATCTCAAGGCCTCCAGGGCCCTCACCCAGTCGGCCCACGAAGCCCTTGGCGGCATCCCCGGAACCCGCCCCCTGGTGGTGGACCCCTTCGCAGGAGGCGGCGCCATACCCCTGGAGGCGCTGCGGGTCGGGGCCGACGCCTTCGCCTCGGACCTCAACCCCGTCGCCGTCCTCCTCAACAAGGTCGTATTGGAGTACATCCCTCGGTACGGCCAGACCCTGGCGGACGAGGTGAGGCGGTGGGGAGCCTGGATCAAGGAGGAGGCGGAGCGGGAGCTAGGAGAGTTCTACCCGAAGGACCCCGACGGCGCCGTCCCGATCGCTTACCTCTGGGCGAGGACGATAACCTGCGAGGGGCCGGGCTGCGGCGCCGAGGTTCCCCTGATGAGGTCGCTCTGGCTCGCCAAGAAGACGAACCGCTCCGTCGCCCTCCGGATCGTTCCAAAGAAGGACGAGCGGCGGGTGGAGTTCGAGATCATGGAGGACGTCATGGCGAAGGACGTCGGTGAGGGGACGGTCCGGAGGGGCTCGGCGACCTGCCCGGTCTGCGGCTACACCACCCCCGTCGCCTCGGTCCGAAAGCAGCTGAAGGCCCGCCGGGGTGGCGCCGCAGACGCCCGGCTCTACGCCGTCGTGACGACGAGGCCCGGAAGGCAGGGGAGGTTCTACAGGCTGCCTAACGAGCGGGACCTGGAGGCGGCAAAGAATGCGGCCGAGGAGCTTGAGCGGAGGAAGGCGGAGCACGTGGGGGCGCTCAGCCTGGTGCCGGACGAGCCATATCCTGATGAAACAGGATCGGGGGCGCTTAGTTCTTCAGTTTCGTATGGTCTCAAGAATTGGGGCAGTTTATTTACTCCTAGGCAAGCTCTGGCACTCACTACCCTGGTGTGGCTGGTCCGAGAAGCAGGGGAGAAGGTGGCCGAAGAGCAGGAGAACGGGTTTGCGGCGGCAGTGCAAACGTGTCTGGCGTTGGCGATGAATCGACAAGCTGATGCAACGTCTTCACTTTGTAGGTGGCACATTACTGGAGAGAAACACACAGGTACATTCGGTCGCCAAGCACTTCCAATGGTTTGGGATTTTTCAGAAGTAAATATTCTCTCTAAAATGACTGGCGGATTCCCTGGTGCCCTTGAATGGGTAACGCAGGTTTGTGAAGCCAATAAAACACAAGTAATATGTGGGCTTGCCGAATTAGATTCTGCAATTAGCCATCCTCTTCCCGACGATTTTGCTCAGTGCTTTTTCACGGATCCACCTTACTACGATGCAATTGCTTACGGAGATCTTTCAGATTTCTTCTACATTTGGCTGCGTAGGACATTATTTGAGATCTATCCCACTTTATTTTCAAATCCATTGGTCGACAAAACAGACGAAATTGTCCAGCTCTCAAAACGGTTTCGAGGTCCTTACTCACACAAGACAAGGGAATATTTTGAAGAAAAGATGAAACAAGCGATGACAGAAGGTCGCCGTGTTCTAGCTCCTAATGGAATTAGTACAGTCGTTTTTGCACACAAGACAACCTCTGGCTGGGAGGCGATGCTCCAAGCCCTCTTGGATGCCGGCTGGATTATCACGGCCTCATGGCCTATCGACACCGAGATGGGGGCCCGGATGAATGCAATGAACGCTGCCTCCCTGGCCTCCTCCGTCCACCTCGTCTGCCGCCCGAGAGAGAACCCGGACGGCACCCTGAAGGAGGAGGTCGGCGACTGGCGGGACATCCTGGCAGAGCTCCCGAAGCGGATCCACGATTGGCTCCCCCGGCTGGCAAAGGAGGGCGTCGTCGGCGCAGACGCCATCTTCTCATGCCTCGGGCCGGCCCTGGAGATCTACTCACGATACTCAAAGGTCGAGAAGGCGAGCGGCGAAGTCGTCCTCCTCGGAGAGTACCTGGAGGAGGTCTGGGCTGCCGTATCGAGGGAGGCCCTCAACATGCTCTTTGAGGGGGCGGACGCCACGGGCTTCGAGGAGGATGCGAGGCTCACGGCGATGTGGCTCTGGACCCTCTCTGCTGGAGCGAACGGAAACGGCAACGGCGGCAAAGCTTCCGAAGATGCGGAGAGCGGCAGCAGCGAGGAGGGAGACGAGGGAGAAGAGACGGAGGAGGAAACGTCGTCCCGGAGGAACGGCGGATCGAAGGGCTTCTTCCTGGAGTACGACGCCGCCCGGAAGATCGCCCAGGGGCTCGGAGCCCACCTGGAGAAGATGCCGAGCATCGTCGAGGTGAAGGGGAGCCAGGCCCGGCTCATCCCCGCCGCCGAGAGGGCGAGCTACCTCTTCGAGAAGGCGCCGGTCCAAGTCGGCGGCAAGGGGAGGAAACCGAAGAAGAAGGACCCTCAAACCCAGCTTTTCGGCACCGGCGTCGAGGCTCCGCCGAAGAAGGAGGAGGGTCCGGGGCTCAGCCTCCCGCCGCCGGGCAGGACGGCCCTCGACCGGCTCCACCAGGCGATGCTCCTCTTCGCCGACGGTAGAAGCGACGCTCTGAAGCGGTTCATCGTCGAGGAGGTCGGCGGCGACCAGAACCTCTGGAAGCTGGCGAGGTCGCTTTCTGCCCTCTACCCTCCCGGAAGCGACGAGAAGCGGTGGATCGATGGCGTCCTGGCGAGAAGGAAGGGCCTGAACCTATGACCCTCTCCGATGACTGGAGGGCCGCCTTCCTTGAAAGCGTCAGGCGGTACGAGAAAGCCTCCCTCCTTCGAGAAGCCTCCGTCGAGGAGAGGCTAGCCGACTGGACGAGGTACCTGACCGACGTCGTCGTCGAGACCTGCGCCTCCTTCAGCTGGACGGCCTCGGCGAAGGGGCATAAGCACCAGATCCTGCCGGTATCGCGATCCGAGTACCTCACCCTGGACGTCGTCGCCTTTCCCGGCGGCGGAGGGTGGCGGTTCCCGGCGGCGGTCATGGAGCTTGAAAACAGCAAGAAGAACGACAAGATCGCCTACTCCCTCTGGAAGGTCCTCTGCACCCGTGCCGATCTGAGGATCGTCTTCTGCTACAGGCGCCGCTCGGGCCAGGGCCCTCAGCTGATCGAAGACCTCCTGGAGGTGGTCGCGGGACTCGGGCTTGAGAGCAGGATGAACCTCGACGGTGAGACTCTGATCGCCATGGGCAGCAGGGAAGACTCCGACCAGTTCCCCTACGGCTTCTTCAAGTGGTGGCGGCTCGACGGAAACACCGGACGGTTTAATGTGATGTGATTTTGACCGATCGATGAGATGGAGAGATGGAGAGTAAGAAGATGGCACTCACACCCTGGCATAAGGTGGCAACGCCCCGTCAAGATCTCCGGGAAGGAAAGCCTCTGGACGCATCTAGGTTCGCGGTCCATCTGGACCAGGTCAGGGACGGCAACGCTCCCGACGACTACAAGAACCCAGCCCAGTTCTTCGAGCGGACTTACCTCACCAAGAACCTCACCTCCATGGCCGCAGAGGTGGCGCGTCGCCTCTCGGGGGATGCGACCGTCTCGGCGGTCTACAACATGGCAACCCAGTTCGGCGGCGGAAAGACCCACGCCCTCACCCTCCTCTACCATCTCGCCCAAAACGGTCCCGCGGCCAGCAGCTGGACCGGCGTCGACAAGATCCTCGAAGAGGCGGGTCTGGACGCCATGCCAAAGGCCGCAACGGCGGTCTTCGTCGGAACCGAGTTCGACTCGATAGCGGGTCGGGGCGGCGACGGTGAACCGACAAGAAAGACCCCCTGGGGCGAGATCGCCTACCAGCTCGGCGGTATGGAGAGCTTCAACCTCATAAAAGATCATGAACAGGAGCAGGTCGCTCCGGGCGGCGACGTCATAAGGCAGCTCCTCCCCAGGGACAGACCTTGCATAATCCTGATGGATGAGCTGATGAACTACGTCAGCCGTTTTCGCAAATACGGTTTATCCGACCAGCTCTACGATTTTCTCCAGAACCTCTCAGGGGTCGCAAGCGGCCTTGAAAACGTCGTTCTGGTCGTCTCGATACCCGCCTCCGAGATGGAGATGACTTCGGAGGACGAGCAAGATTACGGGAGGCTCAAGAAGCTCTTGGACAGGACCAGCAAAGCGGTGATCATGTCTGCAGATGCCGACACCGCTGAGATCATAAGACGCAGGCTCTTTGAGTGGGGCTCTCAGATGAACCCCGACGGCCGTGTCCAGCTGAGCAAGGATGCCATAAAGACATGCAGGGAGTACGCGGCCTGGGTCAGATCCCACAAGAACCAGGTGCCAGGCTGGTTTCCGGTCGATCAAGCTCAGGAGGCTTTCGAGGCCGCCTACCCCTTCCATCCGATCGTCCTCTCGGTCTTCGAGCGAAAGTGGCAGGCTCTTCCCAGGTTCCAGAGGACGAGGGGCGTCCTGAGGCTTCTAGCCTTCTGGGTCTCGAAGGCCTACCAGGAGAACTACACAGGAGCCCATTCTGACGCCCTCATAGGTCTAGGGACCGCCCCTCTCGACGACCCGATATTTCGGGCCGCCACCTTCGAGCAGCTCGGCGAGGACAAGCTGGAAGGTGCCGTCACGACCGATATCATGGGGAAGAACGACTCTCACGCCATAAGGCTTGATAAAGAGTCGACGAAAGCGATTCAGAGGGCTCGGCTCCATCGGAAAGTTGCCGCCGCCATATTCTTCGAGTCGAACGGCGGGCAGACCTCCGGCACCGACGCGAGCCTTCCTGAGATCAGGCTCGGAGTAGCAGATCCCTCCCTCGACATCGGCAACGTCGAGACGGTCCTGGAAGCGCTCTCGAAAAGCTGCTACTTCCTGACCGTCGATGGGAACAGGTATCGGTTTAGCCTCAAGCCGAACCTCAACAAGATCTTCGTCGACCGGCAGGCGGGGATAGAGAGGCGTGATATCGACGATTCTGTTCGAAACGCGATCCTCAAGGTCTTCAACGATAACAAGGGCATAAAGCCGATACCCTTCCCCGAGAAGAGCAACGATATACCGGACCATCCTGCTCTGACGATCGCCATCCTATCTCCAAACCACAGGAGGCGGGACGACGAGACGATCAGACTCGTGGAGTCGCTGACTCGCGACCACGGGACCTCCGCCCGCACCTTCAAGAGCGCCATCGTCTGGGCTATAGCCGAGAACGATGCGGCAATGGCCAGCGAGGCCCGCAAGCTCCTCGCCTGGGAGAAGATCCGCGACGAGGAGAGGCTCCTCCGTCTGGACGACGGACAGAAGAGGTTCGTAACCGAGAACATCGCGAAGGCGAGACGCGATCTTGAGGAAGCGGTCTGGAGGAGCTACAAGAACATAGCTCTCCTGGACAAGGAGAACAAGATCCTCCTGATAGATCTGGGTCTGGCCCACTCCAGCGCGGCAAAGAGCCTCATCGACCTCTACATAAACGACCTGAGACAGAAAGGAATCGTCGATGATAGGATAAGCCCCAACTTCCTCATGAGAAACTGGCCTCCTGCTTTCAAAGAGTGGTCGACCAGGGCGGTACGAGACGCCTTTTTCGCTTCGCCCCAGTTTCCTAGACTCCTCGATCCATCTGCGGTCAAGGAGACGATCGCAAACGGCGTCTCCAACGGGATATTTGCTTACGTAGGAAAGGCCGGAAGCGGCAGGTACGATCCGATCTTCTCGAATACCGAACTTAGAGCTGGCGAGGTCGAGATATCTGATGAGATCTTCATAGTCAAGGAGCCCATCGACGTCGAGCCAGACCCTAAGAGAGTTGAGGTCTCCCCTGATAATGTAGTCCTCAGGCCCGGCGACGAAGTTCGGTTCGTCGCGAGAGGCTTTGATGATAACGGTCGTGAGGTATCTATCGAGGCGATCGGCTGGTCGGCCTCCGGGGGCTCCATCGACGACTTTGGAACATTTCGAGCCGGGCCTGCCGAGGGAACCTTCGTTGTGAAGGCCGTTTCTGGTGGGATAGCTGGAGAGTCACGGGTGGTTATCAAGGACGAAGAGATCAAGCTGCAGCGAGTGGTCATAACACCCCAGGATGTGACCGTAAGTCCCGGCTCGAAACAGGCCTTCTCAGTCAAGGGCCTCGATCAGAACGGTCAAGAAGTATCCCTGAGCAACGTGATCTGGGAGGCGACGGGTGGGGTCATCGGCGGTGATGGCGTCTTTGAAGCTGGATCCGACGAGGGGAGTTTCAGCGTTACGGCGAGATTAAGAGATCTCTTTGGATCATCTCAGTTGACTATCAAAAGCCAGGTGGTCGCGTGGGATGGCGACGTTCCGCCTCAGAAATGGATGAACTTCTACACAAAATTCCTCTCGAAGTTCGTGTCGAGAAAGGGTTTGAAGCTCAGGGTCGTGGTGGAGGTATCCGACGCCTCTATCCAGGAGATCGAAGAGATGAGATCTGCTCTGATGGATCTTGGTCTTGAGGACGAGATCGAAGTGAAATGATCAAGGGGCGAAAATCGATGGCCGGAAAGATATACCTCGTGGAAGATAACGGCACGCTCCGATCCCTGGAGGAGCAACTTTACGATAGCGAAGATCTGCTCCAAACTTTTCTTGAGAGATATCCGGATCTCCTGGCGGGCGAACAGATTGATGAATCATCTCCTCGCCGATGGCTTCTGGTTTCCCGGGAAATTGGAGTTCCTGATATTGACAGAGGAGCTGATCGGTGGTCCATCGACCACCTTTTCCTCGATCAAGATGGAGTCCCCACCCTGGTCGAGGTGAAACGGAGCAATGATACCAGAATTCGAAGGGAAGTTGTTGGCCAGATGCTCGATTATGCAGCCAACTCTGTGGTCTATTGGCCTTCCGAGACGATACGAACAAAATTCGAAGCTCGCTGTGATGGAATCGGCGACGATCCCAGGCGATTGATCGCCGATCTGTTGGAGATTGATCCTGGAGATGAGGTCGATTTGGAGGGCTTCTGGGAACAGGTAGATATCAACTTGAGGGCCGGCAAAGTCAGACTAATCTTCGTGGCAGACGAGATACTAACAGAGCTTCGAAGAATTGTAGAATTTCTGAATGAGCAGATGAATCCGGCTGAAGTGCTGGCGGTTGAGATCAGGCAATACATAGGAGAAGGGATAAAGACCCTGGTTCCGAAGGTGATCGGCCTAAAGAAAGTCTATCCTCCCCCAGGACCCGAAGCAAGGCAGTGGGATGAGCAATCTTTCTTTGAAGAGATGAAAATAAGATGTAGCTTAGAGGAAGTCGAAATCGCTAGGAAGATTCTGGAATGGGCAAAAAAGAATGTAGACCAGATTTTTTGGGGCAGAGGGAAACACGACGGTTCTTACATACCCAAATTATATCACAACGGACAGTATCACTGGACGATTGATGTCTGGACTTATGGAATAATTGATATTCCCTTTGGATATATGACTAGCCGCCCTCCTTTTGATGAGGAGTCCAAGCGCTTAGAACTGTTGCTCCGACTGAACCAAATCCCAGGAGTGATAATACCCGATGATAGAATAGACCGGTTTCCCAGGTTCAAAATTTCGATATTGAAGGATGAAACGGCTCTCTGTCAGTTTGTAGAAACCCTCGACTGGATCGTGCAGGAGATCCGATCTACCTGAAGAAAGGTGATGATTATGACGAGTATGAAGAAGTTCACGTTTGCTGTAGTGGTATTGCTGCTATCAGCGATGGCTGCGAGCGCGGTCAATTCAACGGAGGTTCGCAGCACGGTTGCAGAGGTCGTTGATGGCGCGACGTTCGAGTGGGATGTGTCCAACTTTCCAGGATTCTATTACGATATCGATGACAATATCGGAACTGAGACTATCTCCGTTACTTTCACCGATGGCACTTTGGAAGAGCCGAACGGTGTCGTCTATAGGACCGAAGCCCAAATGAACGACTTCGAATTTTGGGATTGGGGTAATTATTGGACCATTGGCTTCCTGGGTAAAGAGTACCTCGCAGCTTACGACGAGGGCAGCTACCTCTCTGCCGAGTCCTACGACTCAAACCTGATGAAGGACGAACAACTATCTAAAGTGCTGATAAACGAAGACGTGGAGAGGACCTTCACCAGCGGTACTCCTCTGAAGCTCTCCGAGGACTACGAGCTCGCCATCCAGGCGATCGACCTCGACGGTAAAAAGGTCTACGTCCAGTTGATGAAGAACGACGCAGTCGTCGATTCCGCCGTGGTTGAGCCCTCCAAGTACGGAGCCACCCTCAAAGATAAGACCTACGTCTACAAAAAGGACATGGGCGACACCGAAAAGATCGTGGTCATTGCCGTCCACTTCAAGAACGCCTTCCGCGGCGCCGATACCGACCTAGCGACTATCGATGGCATCTGGCAGATCTCAGACACCCCCACATCTATAGAGGAGGACACTGAGTACGACAAGATGACCATCCAGATGGTGGATGCCTCCGCCATGATGATCGCGATGACCAACGAGGACTACAAGATCACCCTCACAAAGAACAAGGACACACTTCTGATGGAGAACATCAGAATCAAGACCGCCGACCAGGACGCTACCGCTGAGTGCCCCCTCAGGTTCTACCTCTACAAGGAGATCATCGAGCCCGGAACCTACGAGATCAGAGGAACCGTCACAGATATCGGAATGGGAACCGTTGAGTGGGATGTCTCATCCTTCGCCGGATTCTACTATGATATCGACGACAACCTGGGGAACGAAAAGATCATGATGACGATCACCGAGGGGAACGTCCTCGCCGAGGACACCGGCGTCGTCTACACTACTGAGGCCCAGATAAAAGATTTCAATTTTCATGGTTGGGGGACCTTTTATTCGATGGCGTTTATGGGAAATCCCTACTTTTCAGGCTACATAGATGATATGACGAGCACCTATATTTTATCCGAAGCGACGACCTCAAACCTCCTCAGTTCTGGTCTATTGAGCGAGATCCTCCTTGACGACAGCACATCGATGGTGGTTGCAAGCGGCGAAACTGTCGAGCTGAGCGAAGGATACGCTCTGAGACCCACTATCGGAATCGACGACAAAGGGATACTCGTGGAGCTTTTGCACAGTGGCGTCGAGATCGATTCGATGGCGATCCTTCCGCCCTTCACCTATGTATACAGCGCAGATCTGGGCAAGGCGAAGGGTGTCCCCATCATAGCAGCACATTTCCTGGAGCCGGTCAGTCTAGGAGACAGAAGTTTCTGCAAGATCGATGGACTATGGCAGATTTCAGATCAGCCATTAGAGGTTCAAGAGGGCATGGTCTACGACAAGATGACCATCCAGTCCGTGGATGCCGACGCCATGACCATCATGATGAACAATGAGGACAACAAGATCACCCTCACCAAGAAGCTGGACGTCTCTCTGGTGGACGACATAAGGATCAAGACCGCTGACCAGGACGCCTATTGGGAGGATCCTCTTCGGTTCTTCATCTACCAGACCGTCACGGTCTCAGGCTCAGAGGAGCTGATCTGAGATGAGACCTCTAGCCATCCTCATCGCCATCTTGGTCTCGATCAGTCCAGCTTACTCAGTGGACGACCTGATGATCAGGGGCGATGTTACCGAATTTGCCAACGGGTCAACTTTAATTTGGACGCCTCAGAACTTTGCGGGATTTTACTACGACATCGATAAAGATCTGGGCTCAGAAGCTCTCCTGCTGAAGACTATGGAGAGATCGATCCCCATAGGAGATGTAGTTTATGATACATCAGCACAGGAGACAAGATTCGAACATGGTGAATGGGGCCTTTACCGCGTCTTGTCCTTCCTCGGCGAGATTTACTTTGTGGGATACAGCGAAGATTGCAAAATCTCTCCTTCTTGGTCTAGCCTTGAGGACGATGGCGCTCTGAGCAAGATCTTAATCGATTCAGATTCAAGAGAGACTGTAAGTGGGGATCAGGATCTTCTGCTTGAGGAGGGTTACAAGCTCAGTTTCAGTGACTCTGAAGAGGGTGTTAATGTTGCGCTTTATAAGGGATCAGCTATCCTGAACGCGGCCACGATAAACCCACCAGAAACCTATGTTTACGCCGTGCCGGTGGGGGACCATAACATAACCCTCATCGCAGTCCATGTGACCGGCAGCGTCAAGTTGAAGCCCAGCAGCTACTACACGATCAAGGGGATGTTCCAGATCTCAGAGAATTTTATCGACATCGAACCCGGCTCGGAGTACGGCATGATGGAGGTTTTTTCGATCAGTGGAGACGGGATTTCCATGACCAACTTCCAGGAGATTGATCTATCTCCTAATAGTGACGTCGACCTTATGGACGGAATCAGGTTAGAGACCGCCGATTCCTCGGACCTGACCAATCGCCTGTATATCTACAGGAACATAACCGATCCTGGAACCTACGAGGTTCGTGGTCCTGTGGGCGAAGTTGGTCCAGAGATGTACGTTGTGAACCCACAGAACTTCGCGGGCTTCTACTACAACATCGATGATGACCTCGGTGCTGAGACGCTCACCATGACCATCGTTGGTAACGCTCTTGAAATGGATGCCGGCGTCATCTATGAGACGGTAGCCCAGAAGAAAGCGATAGAATTCAGAGACTGGGGCGATTACTGGACCATGGGATTCCTCGGTGAAAATTACTTCGCTGGGTACATCTCAGATGGGGCCAAAGCTGGGAGTTCGCATCTATCGACCTCCTCTGATGATGCTAACTTGCTAGCGAATGAAGGGCTCTCCAGAGTGCTGATAAATAGTGCAGAACCTCGGAGTATTAAAGACGGGGGCGTCATCGCGCTTGAGGAGGGGTTGGCCGCCAAGTTCTTCGTGGACAACGAATGCGAGACGGTCTTCCTGGAGCTTTACGAAGACGACAACCTGGTGAGAAGGGATTACTTCAGAACGCCTGATACGTATGTCTATACGATGGACGTGGGCGACTCTCGAAATGTTGCAGTCTTGGCCATTCACATAGCTGGTCTGGACTGCACCGGGGATCGGACATGCGTTATCGATGGCATATGGCAGATCTCGTCCCATCCCATCTCAGTAGAGGTGGACTCCGAATACGACAAGATGACCCTTCTGGTCGTAGATCCATATTCGATGAGGATATTGATGAACAATGATGACACTAAGATCATCCTCAACAAGAACAAGGACCAACTCCTTATGGACGACATAAGGATCAAGACTGCGAACCAGGGAGAAATCAGCGCCGAAAATCCACTCCGATTCTACGTCTACAGGGAAGCGACCATCGAATCTTGAAGTGATTCGGGGTCTTCCCCTTCATTTTTTTCTCAGAGCAAGACATATCCCGTAAGCTGGAACGCCATCTCTTTTTGGATCTCATAGGCTAACGACTAAACCTCCGGCTCTGCGAATACAACGGCGACAAGCTGAGCCGTTCCGGTGGTATTGTTATACAGGATGCATTATATAATCCCTTTTTTAGTGAGCGGAGGGAGCCATTCGAGAGTAAGGGAGTAATCGGAGGTCATCATTGCCGCTGGGCCGACTCCAGGGCCACCAGCGACGTTCCTGGGGAGGATCATCTCCTAGGAGCCAGTGTCGACCTCTGACGTGAAATCTTCCAGGATTCAATTAGGGATTTTTACATCAGGGCTGAATAAAAATAGAGAGATCACGTCCCATCCTCGCAATAGTCCCGGTGCTTGAATATTCTACCGTCCCGTCCATTCGGGTTCATGATACCGGATTGATCAACGTGAGGGAATAAGAAGATCTCTCACCCAGATCAATCGGGCCTCTGTGAGCCCCTGGTGAAGCCTGCATAGGCACAACCCCAGAGTTTCAGCTCATGGATTAGCGGGTGGGCAGTTTTATTCCGCCATGATTGGACAGATTTAGACCGGCGATGACAAGTCAACTACTGAGATTTCCAAGAGACAGTGCGAAATCTTGGATGCACTTCACAGGTGAACCTAAACGCTGAGGAGGTCAGGGTATAAATCCTGATAAAAAGCTGAATGTGATCATGATGAGCGATAATCCAGAAGACGACCGATGGGATCTGATCCCAGCCAGCATGCTGGCCGCTTATGCCTACTGTCCTCGGCAGTGCTACATGCAGTGGATGGAGGGAGAGGAGGCCGTCACCGCTGAGATGGCCGAGGGACGGTTGGAGCACCGAGAGGTGGATGAGCCAAAGGGATGGCAGATTCCCCAAGACGGATCGCCCTTCCAGGCCACGTCCGTTA
>Ga0334888_1001506_pt1 | contig 29824 bp, 23 predicted proteins | sample GraSluR1_MG_FD_207227 | JGI IMG/M metagenome (GOLD analysis project Ga0334888, IMG submission 207227) | Sludge microbial communities from methane-producing bioreactor in Wageningen University, Netherlands - Granular Sludge_3_08-R1 | ecosystem: Engineered > Bioreactor > Anaerobic > Unclassified ...
ATTTTGATTGGACTGGCCTGGTTGTTTTGGAAAAGTGCCGAAAAAAGAGTGGGCAGCAAGGTGTTTTGGTGGCGCATCCTTGCTGCTTTTGTGTTAATGGTTGGGGGATGGCTATTGATCGGAGAAATTCCGACGATATTGGCTTCAGGAGACCCGGATTTATGGGAAGGGTTGAAAGTAACCATCTACTTCTCCATGTTCACGGTTCCATTTCAACTGGCTATTTCGCTATTCTTGTCGGTCTTGCTGTTTCAAAAAATATGGGGTTCTAACGCATTTCGGATCATATACTTCCTGCCTTATGTGACTCCGGCAGTGGCAAGTGCGGCGATTTTCCGTCAGATTTTTTCTGCCAGAGAAACTGCTCCAGCGAATCTTTTATTGAAAAGTCTGGGAGCTGAGCCGTTGCGGTGGTTGTTTGAACCGAAAGGCGTGTTTTCGATCATAGCGAATGGAATGGGGGTTGATTGGCCTGCGTGGGCTGCCGGCCCCAGCCTGGCGTTGACGGTAATCATCCTGCACTCTGTCTGGACTTACGTTGGTTATGATACGGTGATCTACCTGGCGGGGCTGGGTAATATCTCTAAAGAATTAATTGATGCGGCTGCGGTGGATGGTGCGAATAAATGGGATACCTTCTGGTACATCATTTTCCCCCTGCTTTCACCGACGACTTATTTCCTGTCGTTGATTGCAATTATTGGAACATTCAAGGCGTTCAGTACGATCTGGATATTCCGTGACAGCATGGCATTGGGGACAACGGATACGTTTAGCGTGACGATATTCATTGAATTTTTTGAGAAGCTTCGTTATGGATATGCGTCCGCGCTTTCTTTTGTGTTGTTTGCCATTATTTTAATTTTAACAGTGGCGAATAATCGAATTCAAGGTTCAAGGGTGTTTTATGGCTAAACAAACAAAATCATTGCTTAAACGAAATGGATCCGCGAAAGTTGTAACCTATGTTATTCTGATCATTGGCGCCTTGATCTCGCTTATTCCGTTTGTGTGGATGATCTCTACTTCGCTTAAAAGCCTGGGAGAAGCGCTGGGCAGTTCTTTCTTTCCGTCGGAATTGCATTTTGAAAACTATGTGGAAGCATGGAAACGGGCGAGATTTTCTGAATATTTTATTAATAGCATCATCATTGCGGCTATCACGCTGACCGGGGAAGTTACTTTTAGTATTTTGGCAGCGTATGCTTTTGCGCGGATCAAATTCCCTGGCCGAGACTTCATTTTTGGGGTTTTGCTCAGCACGATGATGATCCCGGCGATGGTGAATATTATCCCCAATTTTCTGACCGTGACCTGGCTGGGGCGGATTGGGCCGCTCAAATGGATTAACAACTGGCCGGCGTTAACCGTGCCGTTCATGGGGAGTGTCTTCTCCATCTTTTTGCTGCGACAGTTTTTTGCACAAATCCCGGATGAGTTATTTGATTCCGCACAGCTTGATGGGGCTGGGCATTTTCGGTTTTTGTGGCAGATTGCAGTGCCCCTCTCCAAGGCATCGATTATGGTGATTGTGGTGCTGTCTTTCATCGGGACGTGGAATTCACTTGCCTGGCCGATGCTGGTGACCAATACGCCGGACTGGCGGCCGATTTCTGTCGGGCTGATGAATTTTGTGCAGGAGGCGGGTCAGCATATCAATTTGACGATGGCGGGTGCTTTTATTACGATTGTCCCGATCGTGGTGATTTATTTCTTCACACAGAGGCAGTTTACAGAAAGTATTGCTCGATCAGGCCTGAAAGGATGAGGAGCAATTTGACTCAGTTTACACGCTTCACTGCCTGAGATTGTGAAAGGAGGAGGATGCCAATCTGAAATAAGAGTTAAGATTTAATGTGAAAATTGTCAAACTGAAATTAGTTTTATGGAGGAATGAAGAATGAAAACCAACAAGTTAACTTTTTTGGTGATTGTGGTTGTGATTTTGTCGCTTGCATTGGCAGCTTGCCAGCCTGCGCCTGCGCCCGAGCCGGTTGTAGAAGAACCGGTTGTAGAAGAACCAGTTGTAGAAGAACCGGTTGTTGAGGAGCCAGTTGTCGAAGAACCGGCGGAAGAAGTGAACCCGCTGGAAGGTGTGACCATTCAGTTCTGGCATGTTTATGGTGAAGGCAAGCCGATGGAAGGGATGACGGCATTGGTGGATGAATTCAACAAAACCAATGAATACGGGATCACCGTGGAAGCCCTGGATCAGGGACAGTACGGTGACGTTGAAGATAAAATGAATGCCGCGATTCTGTCTGGCGATCTGCCTGATGTGGTAATGGCTTATACAAACGCTCTGGCTGATTGGTATGCGGTTGATGCAATTGCCGACATCAGTTCATACATTGACGATCCCAAATACGGTTTGACCGCGGAAGAAAAGGACGCGATTTATCCCAGCGCATTTGAGGCTGGTGTGGCACCCGACGGTGCGGTAATTGCTTTCCCGATGACCCAATCCGCCAATGTGCTGGTTTATAACAACACCTGGGCCGAAGAAATGGGCTTCACAACTCCTCCGACTACTTCGGAAGAGTTCAAGGAACAGATGTGCGCAGGCGCGGCATGGAACACCGAACGCGGTGGCGATTTTGCCGGCACCGGCGGGCTGGTTTATTATCCCAGCAATACCAACTTCCTGAATTGGCTGTATGCCTTCGGCGGCAGTGAATTGAATGCGGCTGGTGATGCTTATGAATTCAACACTCCTGAGGCTGTTGCCGCGGTCATGTTCCTGAACGATCTGCGTGATTCTGGCTGCACCTTTGAAACCGAAAGCTATCCGAACCCGGAACAGGGACAGCGCAAGGCGCTGGTGACGATGAGTTCCACCGCTGGCCTGCCTTATTACGAAGCCGCCTTTGCTGAAGCAGAAAACGACGATGTGTGGACCTTTATTGGCGCTCCCGGCCCTGATGGTACCCTGGCAGTTGATGCCTTCCAGCAGATGCTGGGTGTGGTCAATACCACTCCCGAGAAGACCCTGGCAAGCTGGGTGTTTATCAAGTGGTTGACCAATGCTGAAAATCAGGCCACCTGGATCCGGGACTATTCCGGTTATCTGCCGACACAGTCGACTTCTGCTGCGCTGCTGTCAGACTATGCTGCCGAGAATCCCGTGTGGGCAACTGGCGCTGAACTGGCAGCCATTGGCCCAGCCGAACCACAGACTTTCCCAGCATGGACCTCCGTCCGCCGTGCAGTTGGGGATGCGGCTGCCAAATTGTTCCAGGCAGCTGACGAAGCTGAGATTGAAGCTATTTTGATGCAGTTGACTGACGACGCCAACGCTCTGGTTGATGAAATTCAGTAAGCCGGACACGTTAGTCTGAAAAATCGCTAGAAAATTTGTTACAATCAATCCTCTGTCGTGATGCGGCAGGGGATTGATATTTATTAAGTTTGGCAACTATTCATGTCTGTCATTGCGACGAATGCACCCTACAAATGCCTGCCTGGGCAGTTAATTAATTTCAAGGATAAAATATTGTGATCCGAAAAGGTGAATTGCCGGTACTGGAAAAAAATCTGGATGTTGACCCAATCATTGCAACCTATTTTCAGTTTACCCAGCTTAAGCGGCTTTACCGGCAGGGGTGGCTGCAGGCGGGGGTAAGCAAGGCGCAGTGCGAAACGGTGGCAGAACACAGCCTGGGGGTGGTATTGTTGGCGGCACTGCTTGGACAGCAGATGAAAGGTGTTGACGGGTTTGATGTAGAGAAGGCGCTGCTGATGGCTTTGTTCCACGATTTTGGGGAGATTTACGCAGGGGATTTTACACCGCTGGATGAAATCTCGCCTGAAAATAAACATGCTCTGGAACTGGATGCAATGCATCGTGTTTTTGAAGGGTTGGGGGAGGCGGAATACATCCTGGCATTGTGGGAAGAATTTGAGGCCGGAAAGACCATTGAGGCACGCTTCGTCAAAGAGCTGGACCGGCTGGAGATGGGCCTGCAGGCGAGTGTCTATCACCAAACGGGTGCTTTGGAACACCCGGAGCATTTTATTGTCTCAATGATGGCAGCGATGAAAAACCCGGTGCTGCGCGGGATTGCTGAAGAGGTGGAAAAAATTAGTCAGAGAGGATGATTTTATGGAATGGTATAGGGCCACATTGACGGTCGTTACAAAGAAAAAAGGGATGGCGGATTTTACGGCGTTGATTGAACAGCACTTGCACACATCTGGCATTCAGGAGGGGATGTGTTTCCTCTATATCCAGCACACCAGCGCGTCGCTGGTGATTTCGGAAAGCTATGACAGGTCGGCACAGCAAGACATGGAAGCGTATATGGAGCGGGCTGTGCCGGAGGGTGAAGCGTGGTACCGGCATACGCTGGAAGGCCGGGATGATGCGCCTTCGCATATCCGGGCGATGCTGACAAATACGTGTTTGTCAATACCGATTGAGAATGGACGGCTGGCGTTGGGAACCTGGCAGGGTGTATATTTGTTTGAGCATCGTCAGCGGGGGAATACCCGGCACGTATTGATGCGCTGCATGGGCTTACCCGAATAATGCGCATAGCCACAAGCCGGGCGAATACGGATATGCGATTGCAGCTGATTGTGATGGGGATTGTGACGGGGCTGTTTCTGGTTTCCTGCGGCAGGATTGAGCCGGAAGAAGAGCTTCAATTCAGTTTGCCCGTTATGGAGCAGGAACCTGCCAGGGAATCCAATATGATTCCAACGGTGCCCGTTTTGCCAACGATGTCTGGCAGACCGACGATGAGCGAGGATGATTTGTCTGTGGCAGTAATGCCGGAGGAAGCTGTGCTGCCTTTGCTCGACGAGACAGCAGAATCTGAACCGCTAAACGAAGTTCCGGCTGTTCTGCCTGAGGAGTTCTATATCCGCAATATCACCGGGCGCAGGCAATATTATCCATTAGGGTGCGAAACATCTACTGCTGTTGACCTGGCAAATTATTTTGGGGTGTCAATCCTGGAGTCGGATTTTCAGAACCGGCTGCCGTTGTCCGATAATCCCGATTTTGGATTTGTGGGCAGCGTAGAAGGACCATGGGGGCAGGTGCCGCCATATGCTTATGGCGTGCATGCCGGGCCGGTGGGCGAGTTGCTGCGGGAATATGGCTTAAATGCGGTTGGCGAGAAGCATTTCACGGTTGAACAGTTGAAGGAAGAGGTTGCCAGTGGTCAGCCGGTGATCGCCTGGGTAATTGGCAATGTGGTGGGAGGCATTCCATATGAGTATGAAGATACACAAGGCCGTAAAGTGACCGTGGCGGCTTATGAGCATGTGGTGATCATTACTGGATATTCGGATGCGACTGGTACGCTGCGATATATGAACAACGGCAAATTTTATGACGTGCCGGTTGAGCATTTTGACAACTCGTGGGCGGTATTAGAACGGATGGTGGTCTATATTGGGGATTGAATCAGTCGCCTTGCTGCCCGTAATTAGCGGAGAGGAGGGAAAAATCTGCTGCGGTAACACACTGGTCATTGTTGAAATCTGCTTTACCATTATAGGGGTTCGTCCCAAGGCATTTACCAAACGAAGCGGCGAGGATTGAGAAATCGATTGCTGAGACAAAATTGTCATTGTTGGCGTCCCCGGCTTTCAGCCGAACATCTGGCAGCTTGTTCTGGCCTGTTTGCAGAGTGGTAGCAGGCAGTTTAACGCGCAGCGTGTTTTCGCCTTTGATGGAGATATTGAAAACTCCAGATGGCAGCTCACCAAGCGCATAGGCTCCGTATTGGTCGGTGGTGGTGTTGACCGTCTTTACGGGCTGGGTTTGGCCGGGCTGCGTGAGGGAAAATTCAATGCCGGTGATCCAGGCGGCGTGTGGGGCAGCGGGACGACCCTGGAGAAGGAGATTGCCGGTTGCGGTCACGCCCGTGGGCTGGGGAGTGATGGTGGGCGTACCGGGGTTGGCACCGGTTTCCTGGAAGTTAATCACGATCAGGTTTTTGGAGCAATCTGCATAGGTATTAAAAGGGACGTAGGCCGATACACGCTCTCCTTCAAGATTGAAAAGAGCAATGGAAAGTGTATCGCTGCTGTTAAGGGGTTCGTCGGAGAGTTTAATTTCATACCCGCCGGGGCCGTAGGCAGCTGCCAGGCTGGTCATGCCGAGGGCGTCAAGGGATTGGCTGCCGAGGAAGCCTTCCACGCGAACGACCAAGCGGCTGATCGGTTGTCCGCTTTTGTCAAATACCTGACCTGCAACGCCCAACCAGTCACAGCCCTGTTCCACGTGGGTGAAATTTTGCAAATAGGCGGGCGTTCCGGTTTGTACGGTGAACGGGTAGGCTTGCGGCTGGGGCAGGCTGGCTGATATGCCGTGCCGTGGCTGCAGCGCAAGAGCGAGGATAACAAGAATTGCTGCAAGGAGGCTGCGCAAGGCGTATCTTGTATGGTGATGGGTGGACTTGCTCATCAGGCTTTTCCTTTTCTTGCGGGATATTGCTGCCAGGGTTTTAGAGAGAAAGGGTGTTGAAAACAGAGACTGGGCTTGAACGATGCCGTCATGGCGGTTGGCAAGAAGTAGCGTTGCACGAATTGCGCCAGAACGCGATGGTTATCGGCAAATAAGGATCGGAAGGTCGCCTTTGATGATCAGGCGGTCGACGGTGCTGCCTGCTACCATTTCGATCAGAGGTTGAAATCCGTAGCTGCCCATGATGATGAAGTCACATTGGAAGGTATCTGCTGTTTTTTGAATGACTTCCACCGGGTCTTCTTTTTCGACAATGTAGGTTGCCTTGATTTGGTGCGAAGACAAATATTTCCTCGCTTCATACTGGATGGAGGAAGCGAGCTGGTCATTGCTGGCTGCGCTGGCAACTACCAGCGGCAGGCCGTGTTTTTTTGCCAGATAGGCGGCAACATAGAGGGCTTCTTTTGCTTTTGGGCTGCCGTCAAAAGCCAGTAAGGGTTTTTTTAATTGGGACGATGTTTCACAGGCGGCAAGAAGCGGACGTCCGCTGTGGCGCAGCATCGATTGGCGGGCAGCTTTCGACTTTGCCGATATTTCGGACATGGGAGAGGTTGTAAAGTTGGCAACGATGATGTCCGTCCACTTGCTGCGGTCCACGATTTTTCGGGCAGGGTCTCCCACCTCACTGGCGAAATCACCAGAAATGCCCATTTCACGGCAGCGGTCCAGAAATTTGGCCTGTAATGTTTCGCAGGCTTCCTGGTCGAAGGGTTCATCTGGCGGCTGGACATAAAGACCGAGTAAATTTGCATTTTCAAGTTTCGCCAGCAGGAGCGCCTGTTCGAGGACGATCCAGTACGTTTCAGGGTTTTTTATGGGAACCAGGATATTGGTAAACAAGGTGGGATTTGAGCCGCGAAGTTTCCTGACTTGCTTCCGCCAACTGCCAGTGGCGGGGCCGGATGTGAATCTGGCGGGAGTCAGGATATCAAGCAGCCATCTTCTGAAGCGGCAGAATACATTGTGGCAGTTTTGGCTGAAACGTGACGCCAGATTATCAGCAACCTGATCCTTGCTTAGGTGCCAGCCAAGCTGCTTTTCCAGTTCGGCATGATATTCCATGATCCACAAATACATATCAGCAGGGGTACGATCGGGAAATTTTCGCAATAAGCCTTGCCGTTGGATGATATCGTAGACGGGTTTATAAATATGATCGCACCAGTGGAGTACAGCTTCTTCCCATTCAATGAAGTGGTTTTGGTCAATACCCATGAAGTAACGGTGGGTGTTGATGTGTTCCAGGAGTTTTCTGTACATGCCAGGCGTCGTCAGGGTGAAGTCAATTTCCGGACGGGTGTAGTTCAACCTGGTTTTTTTGAAGAAATCGTTTTCTTCGGCTTTGAGGATGAGGTCGGCAGGTTCCAAATCTGGTGTCAGGGAAACATTGACGTCAATCTCTTTGACATAGGCCTGAATGGAAGATGCTCCTATCTGCCGGGCAATTGAAACGCGGTGATTTCCGTCAATGACAAAATAAACCTGATCAACTTTGTAAACTTCAATGGGCGGCACTCCCGTCATACTTTCAATGGCAACTCTTACCCTGGCCCAGCGGCCTTCATCGGAAGGCCGTTTCGGGAAGAAGCTTTTGGTGAAATCTTCGTACCGTCCAGCTGAACCGATAATCGCGTCGAGAGGGATTTCATGCAGGCCGCGGTCAATGGCGGTGGTGTGCAGTTTCAGCTCTTTGCGGACAGCATCATATGACAAAAGGTCGGCGGATTTTCCGGTCGCTTTTGATAAAATCTCCTGTGTGACGGCTTTCATGTGAGCGCGATGAAAATCTTCTACAGCAGAATTAGTGTCCATTTTTATTTTGCTCCATCTGATGCAATTTGATTGCATTTTTCAGTGATGTGATCTGATCGTGTGTGCTGCCCACCCTGGTTTCCAGTTCCTGAAGCTGCGTCTGATCCACTTTTTTGATACCGTAGATGGCAGCGAGGATGAGTGCGACAGCCGCAGCGATAAAACCGATGCGCATTGTCCAATCATGGCCCAGGGTGATACCAATCGCGGCCAGGGCGATGCCGGCGGTAATGCCGAGGGTTTTGAAAGACTGACGGTCTTTCATGTTGTGATATTTTATGCTGGTGTCGATGAAGTCTTGCTGCACTTCGGCCAGCCTTTTTTCCAGGTTGTTTTGTGTATTTTCCATATTGCTCCTACTACTGTGTGTTCTACCAGATTTTAGCATGCTTCGCTTGCTTGTGGCACATTTGGACTATAATAGCCGGAAAAACTACAGGGATCGTAGAGAGGTTATCGTGATCATTTCGCAAGAAAATGCTGGCTGGATCATTGAGATGGCTGGAAGTGCGTATGCTTTTGGTGTAACGGAAGCAGGACAGATGGCACATCGATATTGGGGGAAACGGCTGCCGTATGTGGAAGATTATCCTGGTATTGTGGAGACAAGGGATGCTGATAGTTTCAATATGGCGGAGAACCAGCGGAGGGAGGAGTTTCCTGCTTTGGAAGGGTCACGCTATTTTGAGCCGGGGATTGCCCTGGTTTTTCCAGACGGTGTGCGCGACCTGCGTTTACGATTTGCGGGATGTGAAGTCGATCAGGAGAAGGCGGCAATCCGGGTGATACTGGTTGACTCGCAATATCCGATCCGCGTGAACCTGTTTTATCAAGCCCATGCTGGATATGATTTGTTGGAACGCTGGGTAGAAGTTGAAAACCATGGTGATGCTCCCATTGAAATTTTGCGGGCATTCTCAGCGGGTTGGCAGATTCCCCGACTGGAAGACTATTGGATGAGTTATTACACTGGCAAATGGGCAGATGAATTTCAATATCACCGGGAACGGATCACGGGAGGAAAAAAGGTGCTGGAGGGGCGGAGGATCACCACAGGCCATGACGGCAACCCGTGGTTTGCATTCGATGACGGGACCGCCAGTGCGGAAACTGGCCGCGTGTGGTTTGGCTCGCTGGCATGGAGCGGCAACTGGAAAACGATTGCTGAATTGACACAAAATAGATTCTTGCAGGTGCTGAGTGGGATCAATGATTGGGATTTTGTGTGGCGATTGGGTGCAGGCGAGAAATTCGAGACACCGCATGCCATTGCTGGATTCAGTAATGGTGGATTTGGCGGCGCGAGTCGGGCGATGCATGATTTTGTCCGTTCGGAGCGATTGCCGCACGGAGAGGCTGTCCGAAAGGTGCTGTATAACTCCTGGGAGGCAACCACATTTGATGTTGATGTGGAATCGCAAATTAAACTGGCGGAAATTGCCGCCGGGATGGGGATTGAGCTGTTTGTGCTGGATGATGGCTGGTTTCACGGGCGGAATGATGATACTGCCGGGCTGGGGGATTGGTGGCCGGATGAGGTGAAGTTTCCGAACGGACTGACACCGTTGATTGAAGCAGTGAATCGTCTGGGGATGGATTTCGGACTGTGGATCGAGCCGGAGATGGTCAATCCAGACAGCGATCTTTTCAGGGCGCATCCTGAATGGGTGATCCAGTTCAAGGGGCGATCGAAAAGTACTGCCCGGGGACAATGTATTCTGAATATGGGCCGCCAGGATGTGCAGGAATACCTGATCAAGCTGCTGAACGATTTGCTGGCAAGACACAACGTCCGTTTTGTGAAGTGGGATATGAACCGCAACCCGAGCGAACCCGGGTGGGAGGACGCACCGGGTGATCCACGGGAAATTTGGGTGCGGTATGTATATGGGTTGCATCGGGTGTGGGGAGAGCTGCGCAAACGACATCCTGGAATCGTCTTTCAGAGCTGCTCCGGAGGAGGCGGGCGGGCCAATTTGGGTATCCTGGAGTTTGCAGATCAATTTTGGGTCAGTGATAATACAGAAGCGACAGCCCGATTAAAAATTCAGGAGGGGTTTGCACAGATGTTTCCTGCGGCGACAATGGAAAGCTGGGTGACAGACCAGGGCGACGATTTGATCTCGCTGGCTTTTCGATTTCATGCCAGCATGTGCGGGGTGCTTGGGGTGGGCGGCAATATTGGCAAATGGACGGACGATCAACTGGCCGAAGCGCGGAAATGGATCGCAGTGTATAAAGAATGCCGGGAAATCATTCATTGGGGAGATCGGTACGTACTGCGTTCTGCTCTGGATGGGTTTTTGTCTGCTGTGATGTTTTTGGACAAGAACAAGGATCGTGGTGTGTTGTTCGCATTCCGTACGTATGAAAGCGAGCCAGTGGTACTGCCGCGGATCTTCCTGCATGGACTGGACGCAGCGCGCCGGTATGAGATTGATGGTCAGGTGATGAGCGGGGCGGCATGGGAAGCATGCGGGCTGGGAGTGGAATTGGGTAATTTTGACAGTCGGATGGTGGTGGTGAAGGCCGTGGGTTGGTAGTTTTTGCTTTGGATGCTGCCGTCCTGGTGTGCAGTATGTTTGCAAGCCTTGATGTGTTAAAATGAGAACATTACGATAAGCAGATAAGACTATGAATTCAAAATCCGGTTCACCCATTTTCTCTCTTGTTCTGAAATGCGCCCCGCTGAGGGATATGCTCAACGTGGTGCTGCTTTACGTTCTTGGCGTGGGGATCGCTGATTATCTGGGCGTTAATACGCACTGGAACGTGATCTGGTCGGGGCTGGGGGTATGTCTGCTGCTGGTTTTTGCCTCGGCTTATCTACGCGCTTATTTTGACTTGCTGGAAGATAATACGCGCAGCAAGCCTTTTCGAGAGAGGTGGGCAGAGCTGAACTTGCAATCCGAAAATCAGCTGCGGTCGACTGTATTGTTACAAATTGCGTTGACTGCCCTGGCAGCAGCGGCGGTGCTGGCTTTGCTGCTTTTCCTGCGCGAACCCCAGAATCGGCCAGCACAAATCTTCCTGTTCCTTATCTTTCTTCTTTCATTTTTTCAGAGTGTGCCTCCGGCGCGCACGGTGTACTCCGGGTATGGGGAAATCATCCAGGCAATTATGATCGCCAACCTGATCCCGGCGTTTGCTTTCAGTCTGCAATACGGTGAGACCCACCGTTTGCTGGGGATGGTTACATTTCCCTTGACTTTCCTGCATCTGGCGATGTCTTTGGCGCTTGCCTTGCCACGTTATGCAGAGGATGTAAAATATGCACGCCAAACGGCAATGGTTCGTTTGGGGTGGCGGCGCGGGATGGCGCTGCACAATATTGTGATTCTGTTGGCTTATCTTGCTCTGGGGCTGGCGGCTGCTTTTGGGCTGCCGTGGACGCTGACCTGGCCTGGTTTGTTGACCCTGCCGGTTGGTGTTTTCCAGATCTGGCAGATTTTGCAAATCGGCAATGGGGCACGGCCTAATTGGCGGTTGACCCGCATCACAGCGATGTCAACCCTGGTTTTGACAGCTTACATGCTGGCCTATGCTCTGTGGACAGGATAAAAACATGCCTGAATTTTTGAAATTAACTCCCCCTGATGAAGCATTGGATATATTTTTCCGGAATATGCCGACCGCACACCCCAAACGAGAGCGCATAGAAACTGCAAATGCGTTGGGACGAGTGCTGGCCGAGGATGTTTTCTCGCCCGAAACGCTGCCCGCCTTCTCGCGCAGCACGGTGGATGGGTACGCTGTGCGGGCTGCTGATACTTTTGGCGCCAGCGATTCGCTGCCGGTTTATTTGAATTTGGTTGGTGAAGTGCCGATGGGCGGTGAACCCGCGTTTGCATTGCGCCCCACTGAAACGGCTGTCATTCATACTGGCGGGATGATCCCTGAAGGGACGGATGCGGTGGTGATGGTTGAATATACCCAAACCACACACCCCGGTGAAGTGGAAGTTTACAAAGCCGTTGCCAGCGGGCAGAACATCATCTATGCGGGAGAAGACCTGAAACCCGGCGAAGAAGTATTGCCTGCCGGGACCGTGCTTCGCCCGGTGGAAATTGGCGGACTGTTGGCTTTGGGGATCACTGAAATTGAAGTCGCTGTGAAACCGCGGATTGGTATCCTTTCCAGCGGCGATGAAGTGGTGGAGCCGCACGTGTCGATTTCTCCAGGACAGGTGCGGGATATTAATAGTTATACTTTGAGCGCTTTGATCGAAGTCCATGGCGGACAGCCGGTGCGCTATGGCGTTGTAAAGGATGATCCAGACACATTGGAAGCACGGATGGCCCAGGCCATGCAGGAATGTGAGGGGGTCGTGGTCACGGCGGGATCATCCGCCAGTATCCGTGACCTGACCGCTGAAGTGATTGGCCGGATGGGGAAACCGGGGGTGCTGGTGCATGGGGTGAATGTGCGTCCGGGCAAGCCAACCATTCTGGGCGTATGCGACGGTAAACCCGCAATTGGTTTGCCTGGCAACCCGGTCAGCGCGTTGGTGATTGCGGGCATTTTTGTGGTGCCTGTTTTACGCCATTTGTTGGGAGTTACCTGCGTACGGCCTGCAGCGCAAGTTTCGGCCAAGCTGATGACGAATGTGTCTTCTCCGGACGGGCGTGAAGTATGGATGCCGGTGACGCTAAAAGCTGTGCCTGAAGGGTATCAGGCCGAACCGATTTATTTTAAAAGCAATCTCATCTTTAATCTGGCGCGCGCTGATGGCTTGATGCGTATCCCGCATACGGCTACTGGCCTGGCTGCCGGCAGTGAAGTGAGTGTATCCCTTTTGAATTAAGGAGTCGCATACTGATGAAAAAAAATATTTTTCCTTTTGTGATGATACTGGTACTATCAATGGCTGCATGCAGCCCGAAAGCAGCGCCCGTTGATGTCAATGCCATTTATACCGAGGCGGCGATGACGGTGGCTGTGCAATTTACCGAGGCTGCCGCGAAGATTCCTACGGCTACTCCTGCGCCGCCTACAGCAACTGCCGAGCCTACGGCAACGGAAGCTCCTCCTACAGCAACCATAGAGCCTACTCCGGTGCCTACTGAGGCGTGGAGTTTTCATCCTGCCGGGCCAGTGGTTGTCCCGGTGCTGCTGTATAACAGTGTGGCTGACAGCGTGGCAGATGACCCCAACTACCAGTGGGAAAGCAATTTCAATATTGCAACGACTGATTTCTATATGCAGATGTTAACCCTGAAAGAGGCCGGGTATACGGCAGTGCCGGTATCTTTGCTGGTGAAGGCGATCCGCGAAGGGGCTGATTTGCCCGCCAAACCGGTAGCGATTACCTTTGATATTGGCAGGCAGACAGTTTACACCAAAGCCTTTCCGATCATGGAGGAAATGGGTTTCATTGGCAACGCTTTTATCCCCAGCAACTACCTGAATGGCAATGGCATGTTGACCATTGAGCAAGCCAAGGAACTGGCGGCAGCTGGTTGGGAGATTGGCAGCAACGGGATGAATCACACAGATCTGACTACTTATTTAAACCTGGGGGATGAGATTTCCAATTCGCGATTAGCCCTGCAGGAAAAGCTGGGTGTGGAGGTGACTACCTTTGCTTATGTAGGTAATCCTGATGCACAGATTGTCAGCCGCGTGGCGGAATGGGGCTATGCAGGTGCGGTGGGGCTGTTGCAAACCACCGAGCACCCCGCCCCATTTTTAATTGGTCGTTTTGAAATGACCAACGACAGGTCGCTGGAGGATTTTGCAAATATTCTGCCGTGGAAACCGGCCAGCCTGCCAGCACAGCCGGCTCAATCTGTCCTGCCTACAGAAACTCCGGCGCAGTAAAAAGATATGTCCGTTTATCTGCATGATATTCCCCTGCACGAAGCACAGGCCCATTTTCAGCAGGCGCTGGAAAGTGCGGGTATGTGGCAAGTGCTGCACACCGAAACCATCCCGCTGGGTGAAAATGCCTGCGGACGGGTGCTGGCTGCGCCGATCTGGGCGGAACTGTCTTCGCCGCATTACCATGCAGCTGCAATGGACGGGTATGCGGTGCGTGCAGAGGAGACCAGCGGGGCGATGCCCAACCATCCGCTCATCCTGGCGCTGCCCCACCAGGCGGAATATGTGGACACTGGCGACCCGATGCCCGAATGGGCGAATGCAGTTATTCCCATTGAAGATATTGAGCCGCTAAAGCTGGATGGCAGCCTGGCTGATGACCCGCGCGCACCAGACAGCATCCGCATCCGTGCCGCACTGCCTCCGTGGCAGTATGTTCGTCCACTGGGCGAGGATATCATCGCTACGCAGCTTGTGCTGGCTGCGGGGCATGTGCTGCGCCCGGTTGATCTGGGGGCAATTGCTGCCTGCGGGCATACCAGTCTGCTGGTCAGCCGTCCGCCACAGGTTGCCATCCTGCCTACAGGGACTGAACTGGTTCCTGTGGGAACGAAGGTGAAACGCGGGGATATCATCGAATATAACTCGATTGTTTTGGCCGGGCAGGTGAAAACCTGGGGAGGATTGCCTGACCGGTATTCTATTACGCCAGATGATTTTAAGCAGCTTAAAACACGTATTCAGGAAGCTGCGGACAGTCATGATCTGGTGCTGGTGAACGCTGGCTCCTCGGCGGGGGCGGAAGACTTTACTGCCCCGCTGGTGGAAGACCTGGGCGAACTGCTGGTGCATGGTGTGGCTGTGCGCCCCGGTCATCCAGTCATTTTGGGTATGATCCGGCGAACTACTCCGACTGAAGGAGGGCAAACTGTTACGCCGATCATTGGTGTACCCGGATATCCTGTGTCTGCTGCTTTGACTGGCGAAATTTTCATTGAACCCCTGCTGGCGCGCTGGATGGGACGCGTGCCTTTTGAGCCAATCGAAGTGCAGGCGACATTGACACGCAAGGTGACTTCCCGCTCGAAGGATGATGATTATATGCGTGTGGTGGCGGGGCGCGTAGGTGAGAAATTATTGGCCGCGCCGTTGTCCCGCGGCTCGGGCGTGATCACCTCGCTGGTGCGGGCAGACGGCATTACTATCCTGCCGCGCGGTGTGCAAGGTCTGGAAGCTGGTTCGCCGGTGAATGTGCGCCTGTATCGCAACCCAAAAGAACTGGAGCAGACCATTTTCGCGATTGGCTCGCATGATATGACCCTGGATTTGCTGGCGTATCGGCTTGTGGTGTATGGACGCCGGCTGGTTTCGGCCAATGTGGGCAGCCTGGGTGGTCTGATTGCCCTGCGGCGTGGGGAAACCCATATTGCGGGAACGCACTTGCTGGACCCGGAGACGGGGGAATATAACCTTTCTTATCTGCGTACTTATCTGCCTGATACACCTGTGCGACTGGTGACATGGGCTTATCGTAAACAGGGACTGATGGTTGCCAAAGGTAATCCGCTTGAGGTTACCGGGTTGACTGATCTCACTCGTGACAGGGTGCGCTACATCAACCGCCAGCGCGGGGCGGGGACGCGGGTGCTGTTCGATTTTCATCTGGATAAATTGAATATTTCTCCAGAGGCGATTCACGGATACCAGCAGGAAGAGTTTACGCACCTGGCCGTGGCGGCAGCGATCGCCTCGGGGCGGGCGGATACGGGGATGGGGGTGGCGGCTGCGGCCCAAGCTCTTGACCTGGACTTCGTGCCGCTTTTCGATGAAAGATATGATCTTGCTATCCCGCTGGAATATGCGAATGATGATTTGCTTGCCCCGGTATTTGATTTGATGCAAGATGTTGGGTTTCGCGAAACTGTTGCTGCTCAACCGGGGTATGATGTCAGTGATATGGGGAAAATTCAATTCGAGGGGTGAAAAGCCCCCCTCCCAGCCTCTCCAAAAATATTACGTTTTGAAGAGGGGATTGGCGAGTTTAAACAAGCGGATCCTTTGTTTCGTTGGAATGAAAACTGGTGTGGTGGCGTGAATGTCCCGGGGGGGGCAGATGGGTTATTGCTTATCCCTACCTGCATTGTCCTGCATTTTTAATAAAATCACTACATTCTTGACAGCGGGGAAAAAATCTTGTATGATAATGTTACCGGTCACGTGACCGGTAACATTTTAGGCAGGACAGGATTTCGTGAAGTGTAATTCTTATGAAAAATAATCGGATCACGATACGCGATGTTGCCGCCAGGGCTGGTGTGTCTCACCAGACTGTGTCCCGCGTGATTAACAAGAGTGAGCGGGTGAATGAAAAAACCCGAATGAAGGTTGATGCTGCCATCGAAGAGTTGGGCTATCAACCGAATGCGATTGCGCGATATATGGCAAAGGGAAGTACGAGAACCCTGGCCTGCTTTTCCCCTAATTTGGCAGACTATACCTATGCCAGGATTATTGAAGGCGCCGAATTTGAAGCGCGCCAGGCTGGCTATTTTTTGATGACGGCTTCCGCCCCGAACCCGGAAACTTTTGCGACGCTGGTGGAGCAATTGATTGCATCCCGTCGGACGGAGGGATTGTTATTGATCAATCCGTATGTGGATGACCGCTATAACCAGATTCCCCAGGACTCACCGGTAGTGTATGTGGGGGCACGGTCTTCGCAAAGTTCGATGGATTCTGTTTTCCTGGATGACGAGGAAGCCGGGCGGATTGCCACGCAGCATCTGGTTGATCTGGGGCATGACCAGATCGCATTGATCACCGGGCCAATGGAAGAAGATTGTTCCTGTGACCGCTTGAACGGGTACAAATCCATTTTGCTGTCAGCAGGGATTGAATCGAATCCTTCATTGATAAAAGAGGGCGACTGGTCTGCTTCGACTGGTTACCAGGCTGTTCAGGAGTTACTCGCTGATGGTGTGAATTTCAGCGCGATTTTCGCACAAAACGATCGTATGGCAGTTGGCGCCATTAAGGCTTTGAAAGAAAATGGCTGCCAGATTCCCGAGGATGTTTCTGTTGTGGGGTTTGATGATATGCCGCTTGCTTCATATTATGATACGCCGCTGACAACCATTCGGCAGGATACTTTTCAAATGGGACGCGAAGCGGCCAAACTCCTTATCCGAGCAATCGAGACACCCGAAAAGCAACGCTGTGATTTACCCATGTCGGTTGAACTGGTATTGAGAAAATCCACCGCTGCCTGCAAATCTCAATAAAAGGAGGTGAGGGAAACAAAAAATTAATTGAAGTTTGGCAAAAAATGACCATCCGAAAACATAAATATCTCTAGAGGAGAAAATCAAGTTATGAAACGCAAGTCGATTTTGTTTGCTATTTCGTTGTTCGTGGTTCTTGCTATGGTATTGGGTGCTTGCACACCTGCTGCTCCTGCTGTTGAAGAACCTGTCGTTGAAGCGCCTGCTGCTGAAGAGCCTGTTGTCGAAGAAGCACCTGTTGTTGAAGAGCCTGCCGCTGAAGAACCGGCAGCCATGGAAGAAGTTGCGCTGCGCTGGCGCACCCGCCCTGACAACCAGGCAGAAATTGAAGTTTATCAGGGCATCAGTGATGACCTGGATGCAGCTTTGGAAGGCATCACCCTGACTTACGAGCCTGGCGGTTCCGAGTCATCTTCCTACCAGGATGTTTTGAAAACCGAAATCGCTGCTGGCACGGCTCCTGATGTGTTCTGGATCCCAGGAACGGATGTGGCAGATTTCGCTACCCGCGGTTTGATCCTTAATATGGCTGACATGGCTGCTGCTGCAGATGGTTTTTCTGTAGACGATTTCTACCCTGGCCCGATGTACCACATGACGTATAACCCTGAAACCGATGCAACCGGTGCGGACAGCGGCGCTTTCTGGGGCCTGCCCCGTGACGTGTCTACATTTGCGCTGTACTTGAACCTGGATCTGCTGGCCGAAGCCGGTCTGACGGGTGACATGGATCCCCGCACAATGGCAGAGAATGGCACCTGGGATTGGGATGCTTTCCTCGTTGCAGCACAGAAAATCCGCGAGCTTGGCCCTGATGTGTATGGTTATGGCGCCAATGCGTGGTGGGGACCTTACGGCACCTGGATGAACTCGGCTGGCGGCGGTTTCTTCAATGCTGACCGCACTGCCTGCAACCTGGACAGCGATGCTTCCATCGAAGGTCTGGCATTTGAACAATCTTTGTACCAGGAATATGATGTCGCCGTGCCTTATGGCGAAGACAGTGAACCGCCCTTCATGGCTGGTCGTGTCGGTATGTTCCAGAACGGCCGCTGGGCAACCCCCGGCGCACGCGGCAACGCTTCTTTTGATTGGGATGTAGTCGAACTGCCCGCAGGGCCCGCCGGCAACGCTGGCAACTGGTTGTTCTGGGGCGCTTATGTTGTGAATGCCAACACTGAAAATCCTGAAGAAGCATGGGCACTGGTTCAGGCACTGACCCAGGCTGATACGCAGGCCAAGATTTCTGCGCTGGGCGCAAATATCCCCAGCCGTGTTTCACAGGAAGCCCTGGATGCTTTCCTGACCTTCACGCCTCCCGCTAACAACCAGGCATTCCTGAATGGACTGGCAGACAGCCCGGTTGCCGAAGGTCCTGTGTGGGCAGGTTCCTGGCCCGAATTTGCTGCTGTGATGGATCCGGCTATTGCTTCTTTGATGACCGGCGCAACCACAATGGATGAATTCAAATCCAGCATCTGCTCGGAAGCCAATAAATCTTTCACCAAGTAATCACTACTGAAAAAAGGGAAGGCGGGTAACCGCCTTCCCGTCTCTCATCACGCCGGGACTCGAGCAACACAGCTTCCACATTGTATGACGGCAAAAAAAGTATGTGTTTCCGGAGTCCCTGCTTTGATCATAAATTATTCGTCTCTTCAATTTTGGAGGAGTAAATGACCGAGAAAACTCGTGTTGATGGGGTGCACCCCGAGCGGCAGATCGTCTCTATTGCCATTTGGCAAGGATTAATCGCCGCTGGCGGGGCCTTTGGTGCGGCATATTTGTTCAGCCGTGCACCAGAAGCGATGGCTGGTTGGCTGCGGATTGTGTTGATGGTCGTTTTCGTTTTGATTGGGGCAGCATCCGGGGTAAGTGTTTCCATGCTCTTGCGCCGGCAGCACAGAGGGCGTGTGATTGCCCTGACGGTGAATTATTTGATTTTCCTGGCTGGCCTGGTGGGTTTGCTTCAGGTATTGGGGGTTTTTACAGGAATTGATGCGTTAGGCGCCACTTTTGGCAAGGGCATCCCGTGGCTGGGGGGCGTACTTGCCGGTTATCTGATTGGTTCAATTGGCGATAAATTTGAAGGAAATTATGACCTTGCGCAGAAATTCAGATACGCAGGCAAGATCGTGTCTACGGCTTCATTTGTAGCTTTTCTTTTTGCAGTTGGATTATTAAGGGCTTTGGCTTTTATAGCGGGTCAATTTAATCGCTCTCTACCTTTCCTCATTGTCATTATTATTCTGGTGACAGGCCTTATGCTGCACTTGCTTTCCAAACAGGAAATTGCTTCGGCGCTGCATGCCAAAGCTTCTCATAATGAGGCGATCAGCGGATTTTTGTTCTTGTCTCCCAATTTGCTGGGTTTTCTGTTCTTCTTTGCCGGGCCGCTGCTGCTTTCATTGTATGTGAGCTTCACGAATTCTGACTCTTTTGGTACGCAAGACTGGGTTGGGGTTGATAATTATGCAAAAATCATCAACCTGACCGTAGCAAAACTGGACAGTGTTGATCAACCAGCAACTGAAGCGTTGGATACAGCGGTTTATGATGAATTGACTCGCATCAAATGGATCGGGAACGGGATCATCATTGGTGCAGAAGATAAATTGTTCTGGATCGCCCTGCGGAATACAATCGTGTTTACTCTGCTGGCGCTGCCGCTCAGCATTGTGCCAGCACTGCTGCTGGCTTCCCTGTTGAACAGTAAGCTGCCGGGGATGAAGTTCTTCCGGGCGGTGTATTTCCTGCCGACGGTGGCGGCGGTGGTGGGCGTGGCGTTGATCTGGCAGTGGTTATATAACGCAGCGGTGGGATATATCAATTTCTCGATCAATAACGTGATTGTGTTTGTGAATGGCTTTCTTGGAACAAATATCATCGATCCGCAAATTCGCTGGTTATCGGATACAAAGGTGGCTTTACTGGCGGTGGTGATCATGTCGGCGTGGCAGTGGCTGGGATATTACTCGGTCATTTTCCTGGCAGGGATGCAGAATATTCCCAGGGAGTTGTATGAGGCGGCTACGGTAGATGGTGCTGGTGCATGGCGGAAGTTCATGAATGTGACCCTGCCCCTGCTGGCGCCGACCACGTTCTATGTGGTGACAACGGCAGTGATCAATGCATTGCAGGTGTTTGAACAGGTGTATGTGCTCATTCCGACGGAGCCGCCGGGAGGGCCGGCAAATTCAACCATGACGATCGTTCTGTATCTGTACCAAAAAGGTTTCCAGCGCTTCCAGCAGGGGTATGCTTCGGCGGTGGCGTGGGTGTTGTTTTTGTTGATCTTTGCAGTTACGTTGGTACAGTTCAGGCGGCAGAGAAAATCAAGCGGTGCATACTAACAGGAGGCTGAGATGAGTCGATACAAGATATTTAAATGGCTGCAAAACCTGCTGGTATACGGGTTGCTGTTGGGCTTTGCCTACATCATGCTGTTTCCGTTTTTGTTCATGTTCTCTACCTCGTTCAAGCTGCAAACGGATACGTATCGCTATCCGCCGTGTTTGATCCCGATGAAGCCGGTTGAAGCAGATGTGGTTGGGCAAGATGAGCCAAAGCCGTTGTACTATGTGGAATATCAAGGGAAAGAACGCAAATTTGCCTTACTGGAACGCAGCGCACCGGCGGGTATTTATGCCTTGCCGGAAAGCCCAGAAGATACGGTTGTGGTGGCACTTGAGCTTGTACAGCCCACGGGGGCCGAAGCAAATCAGGAAACCGTGCTTTATCAAGGAGAATCTGCTCCTTTGTGGAATGTTCCTGTCGATGGCGGGGTCATGGAGATGGTGCTGGTTGATCAGACTGCGCTGGGAAGGTTTGTTGATACGAAAAACCCAGAGATTGAAGTTTTTCAGAAATTTCGAGATAGCGTGGCAGTAGAAAAACCAACACTTGTTCCGGAAAATTACACGCGGGTGCGTGATTTGCAAGGGCTGGACCGGGCTTTGACGAACACTGCATTGGTAACGATCCTGGTGGTTTTAGGACAACTGGCAACAAGCGTTGTCGGCGGGTATGCGCTGGCCCGGTTGAAGTTCCCCGGCCGGGAGCAGATCTTCCTGGTGTATCTTGGTACGATCATGATCCCGTTTGTGGTGTTGATCACGCCGTTGTATCAGTTGATGGTCATGCTGGGCTGGGTCGATAAACTGGCTTCATTGATCATCCCGTGGATTTTCAGCGCATACGGCACCTTTATGATGCGGCAGTTTTTCATCACGGTGCCGAAAGAGATTGAAGAAGCAGCCTTGATGGATGGGGCAACGCGCTTGCAGATTTTGTGGAAGATCTTTTTGCCAGCGGCAACACCTGCCCTGGCAACTCAGGCGACGTTCTCGTTCCTGTATGCGTGGAACAGTTTCTTCTGGCCGTTGATCGTGATCAATACTGGCAATGTGGACAATCACGTGTTGACGCTGGCACTGAGCATTTTGCGTGGGAAAGCGGCTGATAACGCCAACCTGGTGATGGCTGGCGCGGCAATTGCAATTCTGCCGCCGATGATCATTTACATATTTGCGCAGCGGTTCTTTGTGGAAAGCGCAACCAGCAGTGGTGTAAAAGGATAGAATCTTATTTGTTAAGTTAAACATTGAAGCGAGGAGAATAAACGATAAATGAAAAAAGAGAATGGAAGATACTCATTGTACGGCAATCCCATCAGCAAACGGCAGTCAGCAGCGGCAGACCGCTGGCAGGACATGCTGGCGAGAAAATTTGACTATGACCCGAGCGAAACTTATACGCTGAGCCTGCATGATAACCCGTATTTGGGGGAGCTGTTTGGGGTGAAAGATATTTTGCGGAATGGGGATGGCGAACCGCTGACGGCTGAGAATGCTGTGGTGATCAGCACGATTCGCATGGGGTTCGGCCATTACCGGATCGCGATGGCGGGCATGTCCTGCGCGCGGGCGATGGGTTTTACGCCGTATTGGCTGGATCTGCTGGCAATCCCGGGAATTACAAGCGATGTGATCAACTGGTGCAATAGCTGGTACAGCCGGTTCTCACGGACTTCGCAAAGCAGCAAATTCTTTAATGAGCATGTGTGGGAATCAGTCACAACAGGGAATAGATCGCTGCCGGGGCTCTGGCAGTTCTTGAATGCGTGGATCGTGGGCTGGCCGTGGCGGTTTTTAAAGACAAACATCAAGGACTACAAGATGAGCGAGTTGTTCCAGGGGCTTTATGGAACGCTCCCTTCCGATATGCCGATCCTGACTTCTCACATGTGGAATTGTATGGGGGCAGTAGCGGGCGGGATGACGAATGTCGTCGATATGATGTTCGATAACTGGCCGATGGCTTTCCAATTGACGGAAGGGGCAAAACACGGGGTGCAGTCTCCTTCCGGGTATTATGGTTTTAAAATTATGCGTGGTTTTGATGACCATGACCGCATTTTGAAACCAATGCCTTCCGATGCGCTGTTTTTCACCGGCCATCATGTGGATCATGAAATTGTTGAAAATATCGAAGTGGACTGTGAAGCCCGGCTGGAGCGGATGAGGGAAAAGGAACCGCGCCGAATTTTGATCACGATGGGCGGGGCGGGTGCGCAGAAAGAATTATTCAAGGCGGTGATTGAGCATTGTATTCCTTTGATTGAGCAGGGAAAGGTGACCTTGTTTGTGAATTTGGGCGACCACATATCGAATTGGGATTGGCTGGAAGGTGAACTGGCAGAGCACATGGATCTGCTTGAAACCCATTTCGATTGGGAGAATACCAAGGCATTCACCGATTCGATCCGTACGCAGTCAGCGAAAGGGCTGCACGTGTTTCTGTACGATAATACCTTCCATGCGGTGTATGCGACGAACTACTTAATGCGCGTCATCGATATTATGGTTACAAAACCCAGTGAGCTGGCATTTTACCCGGTACCGAAGATTTTCAATGAGCGGGTGGGCGGGCATGAGATGTGGGGAGCAATCCGTGGTGCAGAACTTGGCGATGGCACGGTAGAGGCCCGCAGTATCCCGCAAACCTTGCAGGCAATTGATGTACTGGTGGACGAAGATGATTTGCTGACCTTGTTCTGCGAGCAAATCGTGAAGAACAAGCGTATTGGCATCTATGATGGCGGGTATAAATGCGTTGAGCTTGCCACGGGCAAGAAGTGGGAGCGGAAATAAATCAGGAACGCCTGACAGGGAAGCAATTCTCATGGATACGGATTGCTTCCCTGTTTGGATTTAATGGCCAGGTGATCCTGGTAATTCCAGCGTGTTAAGAAATTTGTTGAATCTTTTCAAAACTGTAGATAGTGTTTGTCAATTCATTCAAAGAATAGTATGATTAACTTAATTGTTATCGTTATCATAAAATAGATCAAGGATGGAACTATGGAAGTATTGAGCCCATCAATGTCTCCGCACAGACGATATAACCCGCTGAAAGGGGAATGGGTGCTGGTTTCACCGCACCGTACCAAGCGGCCATGGCTGGGGCAGGTTGAAAAAAAAGCCCCGGATCAGCGTCCGGCTTACGAGCCGAAGTGCTACTTGTGTCCTGGTAATCAGCGCGCAGGGGATACGGTCAATCCTGGATATGAACATACGTTTGTGTTTGAGAACGATTTCGCTGCCCTGCTGCCTGATACGGAATATACAGAAGCGGGAGGGGGTGGCAGTGAGCTGCTGCGAAACGAAAATGTGCAGGGAACGTGCCGGGTGGTATGCTTTTCGCCGCGACACGATTTGAGCCTGGCGGAGATGCCCGTGGAAGATATTGGGCGGGTGATTGAGACCTGGCAGGCACAATTAACTGAGCTGGGGGCGAAATATCACTGGGTGCAGATTTTCGAAAACAAGGGCGCGGTGATGGGGTGTTCCAACCCCCATCCGCATGGACAGATCTGGGCGCTGGATGCCTTGCCCAATGAGCCGTATGCGGAGGAAATCCACCAGAAGGCATATTATCTTCAAAACGAAAGCCCGCTGTTGGTGGATTATCTGAAGGAGGAGCTGGAAGCAGAAGAAAGGATCGTGCTGCAAAATGAGGATTGGGTTGTCCTGGTTCCTTATTGGGCGGTGTGGCCGTTTGAGACGATGCTGCTGCCGAAGGCGCCGGTTCAGCGGTTGACAGACCTGAATGATGGGCAAAAGCGGTTACTGGCTGCGATCATGAAGGGCCTGCTGGTGAAATACGATAATTTGTTTGAGACTTCTTTTCCTTATTCGATGGGGTGGCATCATGCGCCCGGCACCGCTTCTGAACCCCACTGGCAGCTGCATGCGCATTATTATCCGCCGCTGCTGCGCTCGGCGACAGTGAAGAAGTTCATGGTCGGGTATGAGATGATGGCAGAAGCGCAGCGGGATATTACTGCAGAGCAGGCGGCGGCACGGCTGCGGGAAGTGACCACTGTGCATTATTTGCAAATGTGAGGAAAGCATGGATTTGATTGATACCGTTGTGAAGAAATACAAAGCACTTTATGGGAGTGAACCGGCGGTCGTTGTGCGTGCGCCGGGCAGGGTAAACCTAATTGGGGAACATACGGATTACAATGACGGGTTTGTGCTGCCCATGGCGATCGATCGCTCTTTCTGGATTGCCTTATCTCCTCGTGATGATTCCCAGGTAGAGATCTACTCAATTGACCTGGACGAGACGGATCGATTTGATGCGGTGAGCCCGACTCATCACCCAGGGAATTGGGGTGAATATCTGCGGGGGATTGCCTGGTATTTAACGAAGCAGGGGTATCTCTTGAAAGGCTGGCAGGGGGTGGCCGCGGGGAATATTCCGATCGGAGCAGGTCTTTCTTCATCTGCAGGCGTAGAACTGGCGACTGCACGGGCGTTTTGTGCGGTGTCAGGGATAGCGTGGGATGCTGTCGAGATGGCAAAAGCTGCCCAGCGCACGGAGATTGAATGGGTAGGTGTTAATTGCGGAATTATGGACCAGCTTATCTCAGCGACCGGGGTTGCGGATCACGCTGTGCTGATCGATTGCCGTACATTAGACTTGGAAATGGTGCCGCTGCCCGCAGGAACGTCTGTGGTGGTGCTGGATACCAGTACCCGGCGCGGACTGGTGGATTCGGCGTATAACGAGCGCCGCAGCCAGTGTGAAGAAGCTGCTGCGTATTTTGGTGTATCTGCACTGCGTGATGTGTCTCTGGCAGATTTCGAAGCGAAGGGTTCCGGGATGCCGCTATTAACCCGAAAGAGGGCGAAACATGTAATCAGTGAGAATAAACGGACACTTGAAGCCGCTGAAGTAATGAAACAAGGGAATGCGCAGGCTTTGGGTATATTGATGAATGAAAGCCACCGGAGCCTGGCGGAAGATTTCGAGGTTTCCAGTGACGCTTTGAATGCGATTGTCGCGATTTCACAGGGCCGTTCTGAGTGTTATGGTGCCCGGATGACGGGCGCAGGATTTGGCGGATGCGGTGTGGCGCTGGTCAAGTCCGGCCAGGTGAAGGGATTCTCAACGTATGTCGGCGCGAGATACAAAGCTGAGACAGGTCTGGATGCGAAACTGTATGTTTGTGAGGCTGCGGATGGGGCTGAGTTGGTCGATATGGCGTCTTAAAAATATTAATCAACACAGTTGGTTTTTTAAGCGTTACTTGGCGCACATTGCTTGAAACAAATCAAAAAGTGCTATATACTATTATCACTGTTCCACATACTATCCTATAGGAGGAGTTTTAAATGTCCAAGTCACGAGTTTTACAAATTGCTTTGGCGCTGTTTGTTGTTGGTGCATTGCTGTTAAGCGCATGCACCCCGGCACCAGCTCCTGCACCGGAAGAACCGGTTGTAGAAGAACCTGTAGAAGAACCTCCGGCACCCGAGCCTACCGAGGTTCCGCCCGAGCCCACCGAGGTACCTGAGCCTGAGTTGGGCACTGAAGAGAACCCGCTCATCTGGGCAGTGGTCCCCTCTGGTGATACCGAACGGGTTGTGGCTGGTTTCGATGCAGTTGCCGCATTACTGTATGAACAGACCGGTCTGGTTGTTGAACCGTTTGTTGCTACTGAGTATGCCGGTGTGATCGAAGCCCTGGCTGCTAAACCTCCCAAAGCACATATGGCGTCCCTGGCAACCTTCGCTTACATTCTGGCTGCCGAACGCGGCGGCGCTGAAGCCGAGCTGGTTTCTGTGCGATTTGGTTCCCCGACCTATAATGGTCAGATCTTTGTTCGTGCCGACAGCGGCATTGAAAGCATTGCTGATCTGGCGGGCAAGAGCTTCTGCCGCCCTGACCCGTTGAGCACCAGCGGCTGGATCATCCCCAGCATTACTCTTAAGGCTGCCGGGATTGATCCTGATACTGATCTGTCCCAGATTGTGGATGCTGGTTCCCACGATGCTGCCATTTCTGGTGTGTACAATGGTGATTGCGATGCCGGCTCCTCGTACGTTGATGCCCGTTCCCGTGTGGAAGACGATTACCCGGATGTGATGGACGTGATCAAAGTCATCGAACTCTCGATCGACATCCCCAATGATGGCGTTCAGTACAATCCTGTTGTTCCCCGCGAGATGCGTGACAGGCTGAATGCGGCTTTGATCGCCATGCCCGAGACTGAGGAAGGTGCCGAGGCGCTGGATACAGCCTATCAGTGGGCAGAGTTGATTGAGAAGGATGATGCTTTCTATGATCCTTTCCGCCAGGTTCTGGATGCTGCAGGTGTTGATCCTGCTCAGTTTGTTCAGTAGTGACTGCTTGTGTGGTCTGAAAAGTTGAAGCAGGGGGGGCGTTCCTGCCCCCCTTGTTTCTTTTGATTAATGTCTTATTTCGTTTTCCAAATTGAATAGAGTAAACCTAATAAAGATGGATTTGGAGTAACAAATTATGCTTGAAATTCGACACCTTACAAAGGTTTATGGAGATGGCACGGTTGCATTGGAGGATGTTAATTTTTCGGTTCCGGATGGAGAATTTCTGGTGATTATTGGCCTGAGCGGTTCCGGGAAGTCAACATTGCTGCGATGCATAAATCGCCTGATCAATCCGACCGAAGGAGAGATCCTGTGGAATGGTGTTGATCTGGCAAAACTGGAGGGTGCTGATCTGCGTCATGCGCGCCGCAAGATTGGCATGGTTTTTCAGCACTTTAATCTTGTGCGGCGTTCCACGGTTTATACCAATGTGATGACGGGCAGACTGGGATATACCCCTACCATGAGTTCTGTTTTTCATCGATTTTCAAAAGCGGATCAGCAGAAGGCATGGGCGTCATTGGACCGGCTGGGGATCAGGGATCAGGCGCATAAACTGGCACGTGAACTCAGCGGCGGCCAGCAGCAGCGGGTTGGCGTTTCACGTGCGCTGATGCAGGATCCTGAAATGATCCTGGCCGATGAGCCGGTTGCCAGTCTGGACCCGGTATTGGCCCATTCAATCCTGGAATATCTGGAAAAAATTAACCGGGAAGATAATATTACCGTTTTGTGCAGTTTGCATTATCTTGACCTGGTTCAGCGTTATTCGACTTCTGTGCTGGGACTTCGTGCAGGCCATGTAGTTTATCAAGGCACGAAAAAAGATATCCAGCGGATGTCTGATGAAGAGTTTAAGGATATTTATGGGGAAGAGGCGGTACGTGTTGGTGGCGGACTGGAAGGATCATTGACTGAACGAGGTGAAGAATGAGAAAGCAAAAAGAGAAAGATCCTCGCATTCAGATGGCGGAAGATATAAAACCAGGCTTTGTGCCGCCCTTTGTGGCCGCGATCGCGTCTGCGATTATTCCAGGCTTAGGGCAATTCCTTTCGCGATCATTCCGCAAGGGGCTGGTTCTGTTGTTCAGTTTTGCAACGATTCTGGGCTTGTTGGTCTGGCGTTTCAAGCTGGCAGCACCACGGGATAATGCCTGGAAAGATATCATTCCCAAAGCATTTCATTTGCAGCCATTGATGATCTGGGTAACCGTTTTGGTTGGCTTGTTGTATCTTTGGATCATTGTGGATGCCTATTTTTCTGCAAAAAAGCTGGGGGGAGCCGTTACCGGTGTGACCTTCTATTTGCTGGTGGTCTTTTTTGCAATTGGCTGGCAAATTGGCGGGATTGATTTGGTCGCCTTGACCACCCAAGCAGGTGATGCTGTTCCGGCTTTATCCCGCGTGCTCTGGCCGTGGGAGCGGGCAATTACTTATCCTAAAACGCTTCTGATTGGCAAAGGAGAAGTTTTGTCTCCCTGTACGGATGAGGTCTTTCCTGAAACCACGCCGTTGGAGGACCACCCTTATATCGTGGTGGCGCCAACTTGCGGCAAGACCAGTGAGCAGAGTGGGGATGAAGGCACTACCCTGACTTTAAATGGGTTCGGTTTTGCACCTGACACGGAAACAGAAATTTGGTGGAAAGACCCGATTGGCAATGAGTTCCGGCAGCGCCAGGGCGGGGAATATGTCAAGGTGTTTACGGATGGAAATGGGCAATTTGTGGTGGATGTGATTATGCCGTACCGCCTGTTGCCGCCGAGTGCAGGAGACGGCCCAAAAATCTGGGAAGTTCAAGGTCGTCAAATCGCATCCGTGGGCGCTGGAGAATTGAGCTCCGAATTTAAATTAGTGATTGAAAAGATGGTTGAAACCATTTTCATCGGGATGATGGCGACATTTTTTGGCATCATTCTGGCGCTGCCCATCAGCTTCCTGGCAGCACGGAACCTGATGTCGATGTCACCGTTGACTATTGCAATCTACTATCTGGTGCGCACGTTCATGAATATCATCCGTTCGATCGAGCCTTTGATCTGGGCGATCATCGCGGTGATCGTGGTTGGCCTTGGACCATTTGCCGGTATTCTGGCGTTGACCGTGCATTCTATGGCGGCTCTGGGAAAACTGTATTCTGAATCGATTGAATCGATTGATCCGGGGCCGATTGAGGCCGTCCAGGCAACAGGGGCGAACTGGCTGCAGGTAGTCATGTATGCTGTGGTTCCGCAGGTAATTCCGCCGTTTGTGTCCTTCACCATTTACCGCTGGGACATCAATATCCGTATGTCGACCATTATCGGTTTTGTGGGCGGCGGCGGGATTGGGTTCCTGCTGGCACAGTGGATCCGTCTGTTGGATTATGCGGCAGCCGGTATTGCGGTGTGGTTCATTGCTATCACGGTTGCTATTCTGGACTACGTGAGTGCGGAGATCCGCCAACGGTTTGTTTGATTTGAATCGTATGATTTTGAAACCCCGCCTTGCGAATGTAAGGCGGGGTTTTGTTTTGGGGTGAAACGCTCTGGTTGTCGTGTTCTCTAGGGCGAGATGTCAGTGCGGGGATAATGACTTCAGTCGACACTACCATTTTTCGGGTTGTTGTGGAATGCGTATCGCGGTAATGATATAATCTGGTGCTATAAAATTTTCGACTGGATGTGAGGGAAAGCTTTTGATCAGTGTATTACTTGTCAGTGTGAGTTATGTTGCTGCACAAATGATGGCGGATA
>Ga0334888_1001508_pt1 | contig 29789 bp, 26 predicted proteins | sample GraSluR1_MG_FD_207227 | JGI IMG/M metagenome (GOLD analysis project Ga0334888, IMG submission 207227) | Sludge microbial communities from methane-producing bioreactor in Wageningen University, Netherlands - Granular Sludge_3_08-R1 | ecosystem: Engineered > Bioreactor > Anaerobic > Unclassified ...
GTTTTTGTTGTGTCATCAAAGATGACACAACAAAAACGTCCCCTTGTGTCCCCCCCCTGTGTCTTAGCCTCCAACAATATCTTTCAGCTGATTTTCTTTAGAGGAAAACGGCCTTTAATATACGGCACATTCTTATAAAATAAGCATTTATACCTCGTATTCCTTCTTTGCCTTTCTCTATAAGATAAGAGTACTCATCAAGTAAATGACGATAACTATACTCTTTCCCCATCAACTCCAGCTCAATATCATTCTTATCACAATATATGGCGGCAACAGCCCCCCGGTCTTCCATGCTCAGCTTATTTATCCCCTGATTGCTGATGTTTAAGCCTGCTATCACGAGGAAAATCAAGACCAGCACCAAAACAATACGCATGGTTTTCTGCAAGCTATTTCACTTCTTCCTTCAATACTTCAAGCAAGACATCGGCAAATAGTTCTCCAGCATATTTTGCCTCAGACAGCGAATTATAATCACTGCCAATCTCCAATAGCAGGGCATGATTATGGAATTCCTGGTTATATGTCCCTGCTTTAGTCCTGACTCCTTTGATAAGACCGGGATACATTTTCTCTGCTGTCTCATACAGACTTCCTGCAAAAGCCATATTTTCCCGCCATTTAGGATGGGATTTACGTTGATCCGTTCCTACAATAATAAGGATTTGCGCGCTGGTTTTATCGTCGATTTTTACAGTTTTTGCGGTTTCCAATCCGGGTATACTATCGCGATGGACATCAAAAATTGCAGAGATTCTTTCATCGGATTCTGTAATCATTTTTACCGTCTCTCTTGAATTTGTATAACTCTGGTTATATTCCGGAAAATCATGAATAGTATCAATAAACCCAGCTTCAATGCCTTTGTTGTTCAATTCGTTGGCAATATGTGCAGCAATATTGTTTATCAATCCTCTGCGCCCTTCAGTTCTCGCCTGGCCGCTATCAGGAATATAGGATTCACCGCTGTGAGTACAATAGAATTTCACCCTGACATCTTCGAGAATTCTACTGTTGTTTGTCGGAACATTCTTTTCTGTCTTCTTTACATCCTTAAATTCTGTTTCAGCTAAATTATTGAATGCTTCTGGAAACGCTTCCCTGTTTTCACGGCTGACATTTGTGTTTCTCGTCTCCATAGCCAGAGCCTGAATATTGGAACGCATCATTTTTTCGGGCATTTTATTACTGAAGTATTCCGCAGTCAAGTATTCTTCACTGTTTTCTCCGCCCATAAGGACATTTACTCCTCTAAACAAGCCCGCAGCCACATTTTTATCTATTCTGATCCCGGAAATATCAAGCAAATATTTATTTGTATCCCAGGCTGTAAACACAGAAAAATGTGTCCTGTCAATGCTCAAGTCCATACTTAAACCCAGAACCAGAGCAATAATAAAAATCTGCATAAAGAAGATACTTTTTAAAAATGAAAAAAAATTTTGTTTATGCATCCTGTCCACCTTATAAACAAAAACTCTCTTCAATATGTATGGTGGGCAGGATAAAATTAGAACACCTGGTTTAAAGGCATCAGGTTTAATGAAAAAGTAAATTTGATGAGCAGGATATGTCTTATTGTTTTATTCATAGATGAGCGCTCATAGTAAACACAAACTCTAATGGCCAAGATTAAACACGACCTTTTTTCCCGGTTCGCTTGCATTTACTTTGTCTATTGAGTATATATTCATAATAACTAAAATACAGGGTTTTCTTATTGCATTTTATTTATGTGAATGATATAGTAGATCTGTTAGCTTAAACATCCAAGGAGGTGAAATAGTGGCAAAAGGCAAAACTCCAGCTAAAAGAGCCAGACAGGCAGAAGCAAATCGCCTGAGAAACAAGGCCTATAAAAGTAGATTAAAATCAGCTGTCAAAGACTATGAAGGTAATGTTAATCAAGAAAATATTGAGGCAGCCAGGGAAAGTTTGTTGCAAGTAACCTCCCTTCTAGACAAAAGCATTTCTAAAGGGATTCTTCATAAAAACACAGCAGCAAGAAAAAAATCAGCACTGACAAAAAAGTTAAATAGTCTGAGCAAATAAAAAACCTGTCTTAAGACAGGTTTTTTTCTGGCTTGTCAAAAACGCTATCAGGGCGGAGCGAGTAAAATAGGCTCAATCAAGGTACAGTTAAACACCTCAATCGCGGCGTTTAACTGTACCTTGATTGAGCCGCGCTTGAGTTATTACGCTGGGTGTTATTTTTTGGAGCATACTTCGATAATAAACATTTCCATAATTGTGTCACTGCTTTTAGCACTGCTTTTCAGATCCAGGTCAGCCTGCAGGAGTTTTGTGAAAACACTGCGCACTTCTTCCCAGGCAAAATTTCGGGATTTTTCTGCCATTTTCCTTACAGCAAATTCTTTTTGACCAATTAATTCTGCTATTTGCTTATTGTTCAGGCCCTTTTCCAGGTAGGATTTCACTTTTGACAGGGTCATGAACTGCCGGGTAATTACCCGTAATGAAACCAGAGGATGCTCTCCCTGAGCGATGAGTTGATAATAAGCACTGAGCGAGCCTTTGGCATCACGGTTCAACAGAGCATCCGTCAACTTAAAAACCTTAATTTCTTCCCGCTTGTTCAACTGTTCTTCTACATCACCCTGCTCTATTGTTCCGTCTTTTAGCAGTAAGCAAAGTTTATCAATAAGATTCTGCAGATAATACATATCCTGACCACTTTTAGCCAACAGTTCTGCAGCATCCGGCTTAATTGAGCAGTTCCGGATTTCAAGCTCTTTTTTAATCCATTTCAGCAAAAACTGAGTACCCGGCATCTTGCAATTAATAACAGTAGCATTTTTATTCAGGACTTTTCCAACAGGATTCGTTAAATTAGCCTGATCTGCAGTTATAATTAAGGTTTGTCCCTGGTTTTCTCTCTGCAGATAATCGTTTAGCACTTTTTGTATATCAGCACTTGCAGTCTTCCGTTTACTCTTTCCCAGCCAATATGGTCTCTTGATAATCACTATTCTCTGTATGGAAAAGAGCGGGCTGAACTCCAGGGTTTCCATCAGTTCACGGGGAGTCAAATCATCAGCATCCATATATAAAATTTCGGGGTCTTCGCCACTTTTCTCTCTGATCAGAGAAATAATGCGTTTTATTTCCTCATCAATTAAGAAATTCTCTTCTCCCCACAAATAAAAAACATCGTCCCTGCTCATAAAAAAAAGCCCCCACAGAATTACTATTAGATATTATTCTAACATTCTGCTGCTTTATAAGCTAAGAGAAAATTCGCTATTTAAGCTGGCAGCTTAAAACCTGTGCTTCCTGGAAAGAAAAATTGATACTCATATTTTCTGTGTCCTTCTTAAAAAAATCAAACAGCAGCATAAGAAGAATCATAAGTATAAGAAAGTAATTTAGTTTTTTCATTATTATTTATACCTCATTATAAATCCTTTTTTCAAACTGCTAGCCAATTCCTGGAGCATCCAGACCTGATCTGAATACTCTTTTTCTAAAAAATGAAGACCAGTCCCATAAATACCAACGTATACTAAGCTTAGTTCCTATATGTAATATGCGTTTATTAAGCATTTCCTTACAGCTTAATATAATTGTGTATTAATCAGGCCGTAAATTTCACTGCTCTTTTTTTCAAATTGACCGATATATCGGCCTGCCATTAAGATCAGCAGAAGCCCGCAGCAAATAATTTTCAGGCGAAATTAATAGTTCTTCCTGAAGCTGCACATATATTTAATAGCATTTTAAGCATGGTCAATTATTTAAGATTAGCCATACGAATGATTCCTCTAGTCTCTGCGCAAGGCTTCAATGGGATCCAGTTTGGCTGCCTGGTTGGCCGGGTAAATACCAAAAAACAAGCCTATGCCTGCTGAAAAAGCAAATGCTATGGTTACAGTCCACCAGGACACCAGGGGAGGCCATTGGGCTATTTTGGCCACCACAAAAGCTCCCCCGTAGCCCAGTATGGTTCCAATAAAACCACCTAAAAGACAAAGAACAACGGATTCCACCAAAAATTGAACCAAAACATCCTTTCTGCGTGCTCCCAGAGCCATACGTATGCCAATCTCCCGGGTACGTTCAGTAACTGATACCAGCATAATATTCATTACCCCTATACCCCCAACCAGGAGCGAAATGCCTGCTATACAGCTTATTATCATACTCATTATGCCGATTATTTTATTGGCTGATTGCATCTCCTGTTCCATACTGTATGTATAATAGTGATCAGGGGCATTATGCCTTCTTTCCAGAATTGTTTGGGATTTTTCCATAGCTGTGTCAACATCTTCCTTACTGACAGCACTTCCCCACAGTTCGCTGATTACCTGATATCTTCTCAACTGATCCATAAAGGCCAGCGGGATATAGGCATTTTGGCGGGAATCAAAACTAATAGCAGAAGAATCCTTCTTGATTACCCCTATTACTACAGCTGAATTGCTGCCTATTACTACCCTTTGTCCAAGCGGATTTTCAGAGCCGAACAAGTTCCGGGCGGTATCCTCTTCAATAACAATGACTCTCCTGCCTGCTGATTCATCATCTTCGCTGAGAAACCTGCCTTGAGCGAGCTGTAAATTTCTTATCTTAAGCAAATCATAATTGGTCCCCATTATCAGAACTGATTCTTCCCCTTTATTACCCCTCAGTTTACCCTGGTAATAAGAGATCGGAGCCAGGTATTCAATCTCCGGGACAGCCTCTTTTATCACATTAATATCATTGACCTGCAGGTCACCGGGACGCCAGCTTTCTCCTTCATTATAGTTGACCCAGACAGCAAACATATTGGTTCCCATTTTCTCCATCTCGTTAATCAACATTGCTCTGCCGCCCTGCCCTATTGCAACAACTGATATTACCGCAGCAATCCCTATTACTATACCCAGTGTGGTTAAAAATGAACGCAGTTTATTACTCCTGATATTATCAAAGGCAACTATCAGCACTTCCCAAAAACTCACCTGTTCTCCACCTCGCTTTTCAGCTGATGAAGAGCATCCGCAGCGTTTAATGTAAAATCCAGTTGTTCATCAGCAATTAGCTGTCCGTCACTGAGGCGTAAAATCCTCTGGCTGTGCCGGGCAATCTCTTCTTCGTGGGTTACTACAATAATAGTGGCGTGTTCATTATGATTCAGCTCCTGAAAAATTTGCATGATTTCCAAACTGGTTCCGCTGTCAAGGGCCCCGGTAGGTTCGTCAGCCAACAAAATCGCCGGTTTGTTGGCCATCGCTCTGGCAATAGCAACCCTCTGGTTCTGCCCGCCGGAGAGTTGATAAGGACGGTGGTCAAGGCGATCAGCAAGTCCCATTCGTTCCAGGGCTTCCATAGCTCTCCTTCTGCGTTCAGGAGCTTTAATTCCTGCATATAACATGGGTAACTCGACATTTTTCAGCGCAGTAAGACGCGGCAAAAGGTTAAAGGCTTGAAAAACAAAACCCACTTTCTGATTTCTTATATGGGCAAATTCATTTTCAGTCAGGCCTGAAATATCAATGCCATCCAGTATGTATGTTCCTCCTGAAGAACTATCCAGAAGTCCCAAAAGATTCATTAAAGTAGATTTTCCTGAGCCTGAAGCCCCCATCACCGCCACAAACTCACCTTTGCTGATTTCAAAGGAGACTCCCTGTAATGCCTCAACGGCTACGGTCCCGGTATAGTAGGTTTTCTGCAGTTCTTCTACCTTAATCACTCATCTTCACCTCTTTAGGCATGACCAGCACCTTCTGCCCATTCTGCAACTCAGGTGAAGGATTGATTACTACCTCTTCCCCGGCTTCAAGACCTGACAATACAATATCGTTCAGCTCATTGCCTATTTTGGTTTTTATTTCCCGTTCTTCAAGCACTCCCTCTTTAACCACATAAACAAATTTATGATCCTCTCGCTCAATTATGGCTTCAACGGGTATCGTAACTGCGTTCTTCTCTTCCATGGTCTTTATTAAAAGGTCAACCGTATAGCCTATTTTTAATCCCTCAATATCTCCCCGCAAATTAATTACAACCGGTACATTAACCATTTCTCCCGCACTACTCATACCCACAACCGCAGCATCGCCAATCCTGCTTATTTTCCCGGAAAACTCCTTACCTGCCAGGGCCAGGCAGGATATCTCTGCTTCCTGCCCTATACCCAGGGAACCGGCATCTATTTCATTGATGTCAGCATTTACTTCCAGTTCACTGTCATCACCTATTATTAATAATTCAGTTCCCTCCATAACCTGGTTTCCTTTGCGGGCTCCAACCATGGTAACCACACCATCAATTTCAGCAACAAAGGTAGCCAAATCCAGGCGTTCTTTGGCCTGGGCCACCTCCTGCCTGGCCAGATCCACCTGGGATTGTAAAGACCGAATTTCTTTACTGGCAGCTCCTTTATTAAACCTCGACAGTTCCTCTTGATAAGCTGTCTCTGCTTCAAGGAGAAGCAGTCTGCTTGATTCTGCCTCTTCCTGACTAACTGCCCCGGCGGAAAAGAGTTCTTCTGTTCTTTGATTACTCTTCTGGACATTCTCGAATTTGAGTTTAACCTTCTTTAATTCTGCTTGCTCATTTACCGCCTCCGCTCTGGCCAGTTCAGCCTCCCTGCTTTCCAGCACCGCCAGGGCATTCTGGTAACGCCTTCCCAGCTCCAGGGTATCCAGTCTCCCCAGAACATCTCCCTTTTTGACCCGGTCTCCCAGTTCGACATTCAATTCCATCAGAGTACTGTCAACCGGTGTGAAAAACTCCTGCTCATTAACCGCTTCGAGGCTGCCATTGGAAAAAACTGTCTGTTTGATATCCTGCTTCTCTATCTGGGTTACAGTTACTGCCATAGGTTTGTTCTTATTTATACAAAACAATATGCTTAAGGCTGTAATAATCACCAGCAAAACTGCCAGAGCCCACCTCGCCCAGCGGGGCAGCTTCTTTAGCCTCCCCATTATTTTAAACTCTTTTTTAGCATCGACCTTTTCCACCTTTATTTCCCCTCCCCAAATATAATACTTAAATATCTTCTTTAAAATAGATCTAAAATTTCCCTTAAATATTAATAATAACGAAACTAAAAGAAATTCTACTGCATATGATAAATTTTTTCATTAAAAAAGTACTTTTAAGTATAGACACTTAAAAGTACCCTTTTCTTACACTTATTTGATTTTTTCTACTTTTGCCTCAGTTCATTGCAATAAAACAAAGGTCAGGTACCGGATAATAACCGGCGCACACGCAAGAAAAAAGTAGCAGGTGATTCCATTTCTCAATTACTTTGCGGGCTGTGATTCTCAAATTGTTTAATAGGCTATCCAATCAATCTCCAAGCTGCCAGCTCCTGGACTTGCAGCTTCTTCCAGCCAGTCAGGATACCAGGCATTTACCATCAAATACATACTCTGGCGGGGAAGTCCTTTGGTAAATGAGGCCATTTTTTCTCTATCAACATAAAAGCTGACTTCGCCAGGAAAAAAATCAATAGTATATGTATGGAAATCCCGGGCTGGATCAAATTCCAATTTTTTTACCACTTCGTTTGTTTTTTCGCCGCCTGCATATAGCACAAAATATATTTCGTTTTCCTCTCCTCTATATAATTCAATATCTATTTCCCGGTAGTAATCAGGGGCTTTGTAAAGGAAAAAGCCAGTTATTGTAGATGGAACGTCAGGAGCCTTTAATCTAATTTCATAACGACCATATTTCATAAGTTCTTGGCTTCTTATCTCACCACTGCTTAAACATTCTCCAGGAAGGATTATTTTCAAACGATTGTTTTCCAGCTGCACATTGGCAGGAAGAAAATCACCTTTGCCGATAGAATGGCTGGAAACAACCCAGCTCTTATTATCAAGGTCTTCAAAGTGGTCTATTTCCCTGAAAATCACTATATCCCCACTTGACGCAAAATCAGCCAACTTCTTTGCCTGGCTTTTTTTACTGAATACCGGTTTTTGATCCCAAACAGCCAGAAAAGAATTATACTCGCCACTGACCAAATCGCTGTTTTCAGTTATCTGCCAGCTTATTGCAACAGTATCTTGTTCCCCTGATTCCAGATCTAAAGCTTGTGCGGGAATATCATAGTATTTTCCCAGAGGGTCCTGCAGACTATAGCCGACCCACAATGATTGTTTCTCATCTGTTATATTCTTCAAGGTAATTTTAGATTTTATTATATCTCCTGTCTGATATACTCCTTGAGCTTTCTCAATATCTATAATCTTAAACCCACGTTTGGTATCAATTATCACCCTTCTATTCTCTGAATCCCAGGAAACTTCGGCACCAAAAGCTTCACTTACCAGGCGCAATGGAATAAGTATTCTTCCTTCCCTTATTATCATAGCTGTATTCATATCTACTTTGTTCCCATTAATTAAAACTTCATCATTATTAATATCAAAACGAAGATGATTCTCCAAATAATTCAGGTCAATTCGCCTTTTCTTACTGTCCCAGTCGATGCCTATACCCCATGTTTCTGCCAAAACCCTTGCCGGTATCATAACTCTATCCTTAATTATTGTCGGCTCCTGATCAGAAAAAATTAAAGCTTCTCCATCCAAAATTACTTCTATCTTCTTTTCAGTATCAGCATTGGCCAATTGCTGAGAATTGCTGGGAAAAAAAGCCAGGATAGTTATAAATACAGATACAAGCAATAAATACAGCAAATATTTGGTTTTCTTTGAGTTTGAACCAGGTAGTTTCATTTTACTCCCCCTTCTCCCAGAGTTGAGCCTGCAGTTAGCCTGACTCTTTTATTGCCCCAAAATTTCCTATGTCACTGCCCTCCCCCGCCTGTTCCTTGATACAGGAGTTCACCCGTTTCGAATGTCGGCGATATCACAAAGGGAAAAGCTATCGCCAAAATACTGAGCAGTATAAACAGGAGTAAAATCATATAACGCAGGTTTCTTGCTGGAATAAGGCGACCATACAGCAAGACTATTTGCTTCCAATGCAATAGAATATGTATAAGCAGCAAGCCCAGCAAAAAGAATCCCAGGTATAAGTGGATATTTTCCCAGGTCTCTTTCCCGATTCCCAGCATGCTCATCTCCACTTTTTGCCCGTATACGGCTTTGCCGGCCTGACCGCTGAGCAAAACATAGCGGATCAAAAATCCAGTTCCACCCATGGCCATCATTGCCAAAAACATTATAGCATCAATGATGAAGTTCTGTTTTGTCTTTTTATTCACACTATCACTCCTTCCTTTCTATTTACCAGTTATGAATGTAGGAAGAGTTCCTGGATTCATCCGAATCCAGGAACTCTTTTATGCACATGAAGCATTAGTTCTGAAAACCTGAGCCATTGCGCATTCCCATGCCACCCTGTCCTTGTCCGCTGCCACCACTGTTTCCTGCACCTTGACCGGCGCCCTGGCCATTCCCCATTCCTTTAGCAGCACCAAACCCTGCCTGCATATTCTTGCCAACTTGTGTCGGACCTGTCCCGTCACAATTTGCCTGCTTTTCTTCCAGGATATCTATAATCGCATTTGCACGTTCCCGGCTCATAGTTCCATCTTCAACTCGTTGATTCAGACGGGCCTTTTTTACCGTTATTATCTCAGACTTGAATTCATTCAATACATTGGCTTCGCGTGCTATAGTTCCATAAGTTTTATTGTTTTCCATTCTTTCTGTGACAACGCTGTCGACTGTACGACCGCTTAAACCTGCTGCCAATTCAGCCGGGGTACTGTAAGAGGATGCCAGAGCCGGCAACGATACAGTTCCCATTATCAACGCCATACTTCCCACAAGGATAAACTGTTTTATCTTTTTCATTTAAGGAAACCCCTTTCTTTTCGGAATTGCTTCTTTTTTTGCAGATCTGCTTTAACTAAATATAATCAGTAATTATGGCAAAACTGTGTCGTAAATATGAAATTTTCTATTTATTATTGAATTGAGAGTTTTGCATAATTAAAATAAATCCAACTTGTTATTCTGAGCGTTAGCAAAGCTACCTTAATCGTGAGCAAAGCCAACATCAGTAGTACCCGGAGGGTGAATTTTAAGATCCTTCGGCTTTGCCTCAGGATGACAGTACTAAAATACTGCCTAATCATACGAAAAAACTAATTATGCAAAATTCTCAATTAATATTTTTAAAATGTTTTTCTTTCTGATATGGTAATTAAATATATAATCTAAAGTGGAAGGAGGTCGATCCATATGCCTCTTATACTCATAGCCGATGATCATCAGCAAATTACCTCAATTTTAGAAGAATACGCTAAAAAGGAAGGTTTCACTCCCATCATTGCCCTGGATGGCCGGGATGCTTTGAGGCAGTTTGCAAGCAGAAACCCAGACATAGTATTGCTTGATGTCATGATGCCCCAAATGGATGGTTTTGAGCTTTGCCGAGAAATACGGAAGAAATCCAATGTTCCTATTATTATGATTACTGCCCGCGGTGAAGATTTCGAAAAAATTATGGGACTCGACATTGGAGCCGATGATTATATAGTAAAACCCTTTTCGCCTGCTGAAGTTATGGCCCGGGTCAGAGCAATACTGCGCAGAATTGAGAAAAATGACAGTCAGCACAATAATGTGCTCAATTTCGATAACTTGTCCATAAATCTTGAAAACTATACCGTTACACTTGACGATAGCAATGTTCCCCTGACAAAAAAAGAGTTTGAGTTATTGTGGACTTTAGCCAGCCACAAAAACAAGGTTTTTTCCCGGGACAACCTTTTGAACAGCCTGTGGGGACATGATTATTACGGGGATAACCGCACCGTAGACTCTCATATTAAACGGCTTCGGGCCAAACTCGATATATTTGAGCACGACAATTGGGAGATCAAAACCATATGGGGGATAGGCTACAAATTTGAGGTGACAAATTAATGTTCAAAAACAGAATTGCTTTAAAACTGAGTTCGTATTTTGCTCTGGCACTGCTGGTGTTTTCCATAATAATAGCAGGCGTTTTTTTTCTCCTGTTTAAAAACTATACTGTGCAACTGCATAAAACTGAGCTGGAAAACAGAGCCACAGGCATAGCCCAGAGCATTTCGGAATTAATGCCGGCAAATGCCAGACAAGGCGGTTATGGTGCCTATCTGCGTTTCATTCAGGATATCGCCATGACCGATGTATGGATTATTGATGAGAACCTGAATCTAATTACCAGAGGACAGGGTATTGGAGCAGGAGGAAATGAATACCTGTACTCGGATTTACCCTCTGATGCAGACATCATAATTTCAGAGGTTTTTGCCGGCAAAACTGCCTTCAGTGAAGATTTCAGCACTTTGCTCAATGCACCTACTCTTACTGTGGGCACCCCTATTGTCGGTTCCAAGGGGGAGATAATCGGGGTAGTATTGCTGCATTCTCCTATTGAGGGAATAAATCAGGCCATAGCTGATAGTTTCACTGCTCTGGCAATCAGTATTCTGGCTGCCCTCTTCATTGCTTTTTCTCTATCAATTGGGTTTTCTGTCAGCTTCACCAATCCCCTGAATCGAATGAAAAATACTGCCATGCTGCTTGCAAACGGTGACTATACAGCTCAAACAGGAATCCGTCAAAACGATGAACTGGGTGACCTGGCCATTACCCTGGATATATTGAGCGAACGTCTGGAAAAGGCCAGCCAGGAAAGTGCAAACCTGGAAAAAATGCGTCAGGACTTTGTTGCCAATATTTCTCATGAACTCAGAACCCCTGTAACAGTAATCCGCGGTTCACTAGAAGCCTTATTTGACGGAGTTGTAAGCGACCCGGAAAAGGTAAAAAACTATCAGCAGCAGATTATGTCCGAAACTATATATCTGCAGAGGCTGGTAGGCGACCTGCTTGATTTATCCAGATTGCAAAATACTGATTTTGAAATAGCAAAACAAGAAATAAGTATCTCAGCACTAATAGATGATCTTACCCGCAGTATGGCTCATATTGCTGATGAAAAAGGCGTGAGGATTGAAGTGAGCAAAGATAATAGTCTGGAACACGTCTGGGGCGATTATGGGCGGCTCAGGCAAATGTTAATGATTTTTGTAGATAATGCGGTAAAATTTTCACCTGAAAATGGTATCGTTGAGCTAAATCTCGAAAATGGAATTATATCTATAATTGATAAGGGAACTGGAATATGTGAAGAGGACTTACCTTATATCTTCACTCGTTTTTATAAATCATCCTCTGAGCAGAATAAAAGCGGCAGCGGTTTAGGCCTGGCTATTGCGAAACAGATTGCTGAGCGGCATGAAATAAAAATTAATGTTGAAAGTGAGCCATATGTAAAAACTGCATTTAGATTGGAGTTTAATATATGAGGATTTTGCATAATTAGTTTTTTCGTATGATCAGGCAGGTATTTTAGTACTGTCAGCCTGAGGCAAAGCCGAAGGATCTTGAGATTCCCCCAAAGGGACTACTGTTGTAAGCGGACGCTTACTATGATGTTCGCTTTGATCACGATTAAGGCAGCTTAGCTAACACTTTAGAATTATCATCTTGGATTGTTAAATTATGCAAAACTCTAAATTAGATCTATTACTGCAACAGTACAACGGGAAATACATATCAGTTTTTCTTCTTCATCAAAAATGCGGATGTCCCAGATAATAGTACTACGGCCAACATGAACCGGCACTCCTACAGCGGTAACCGTTCCTTCCCCTTTGCTGCGTATATGATTGGCATTAATCTCCAGGCCGACTGCCCTCTGTTTCTGCCTGTCAAGAAAAAGATAACTCCCTGCAGAAGCCACAGTCTCAGCTATAACAACTGATACCCCTCCATGCATTACACCGAATGGCTGATGAGTCTTAGCTGTCACCGGCATAGTAGCTACTACTTTCTCTTTAGTGAATTCGGTTATTTCAATACCCAATGTCCCCATCACCGTATTACTGAAATCAAAACCTCTGAAATCCAATTTTGCACCCTCCCTTTAAAATTTTGCTTTTATTAAGATAGCGGGAAGCAGTTGATTTGTCAAAACATTCTGTTACCATCTCAGCCAGGCCAGTAAGCGTCTGCTCATATATCTCGTTTTGAAAAGCATTAATAATGCCAGTTTTTTGCCCGTCTGCAATTCCCGCCAGAGCCTGATGAGGAAAAGAATTGCCACTGCGGCAGACATTAGTTCGGAGATTGAAAAAGCCAGCCATACACCATTTATACTAAAATAGGCAGGTAGTATAAGCAATAACGGCAGAAAAAAGCCAAGCTGACGAAGCAGTGAAAGACACATGGCTGTAGTGCCTTTGCCAAGTGCCTGAAAAACAGTATAGAGTATTAAGAGAGGTCCCATAAGAGGCATACATATGGTTGCCAATCTCATACACCTGCTTGCCAGAAGCGTTAGAGATGGATCATCAGAAAAGAAATCGATTATCCATAGTGGATAGTATTGCATAATTAACCAGGCCCCTCCCATGAAAAACAAGGATAATATGGAAGCCTTGATAATGGTCTCTTTTACCCTGTCCAGATTACCCGCGCCATAAGCAAAGGCAGCAATAGGCATAGCTCCTTGACTGATTCCATAAACAGGCATATATGCCAGAGAGCGAACCCTCAGAAATATTCCCAGAGCCGCTATCGAAGCATAACTATGGTCAGCAAGCACTCTATTTATGTACAACATTATTACAACACCGGTTATTTCCATAATCATTGTTGGCAAACCAACTTTATATATTTCTATGATTACCTTTAAGCTTGGTTTGAAATTTCTCCAGGACCAGCTTAAAAAAGCCTGCCTTTTACATACTATCCCAATAATCAAAAACGTGCTCAGGATCTGGGCAAGAACGCTGGCAACAGCAGCCCCATCCAAGCCCATTCCTTTTACAAAGCCCAGACCAAATATAAATACCGGGTCCAGTACTACATTAAAAATAATAGCCAGTAAAGCTGCAAACACAGGCAAAAATGTATTTCCTTCTCCCTGTATAATACTGCCCAGCAATATCGGAATAAAGGTAAAAACACAGGCGATCAGGATAATCTGCAAATAGGATTTACTCAATAAAAATATCTCCGGTGGACAAGAAAAAAAAATGAGCAGATCGTCTATATAGCTCATTCCTACAAAGAAAAATAATACTCCATAGATTAAACCTGCAATTACTCCATGCCAGGCAGTATTATCTGCCATATTCACTTCTCCTTGTCCCAGGCTCCTGGCTATGAAAGAAGTTAAGCCAACACCTGTAGCAGCGGCTACAGAAGTAATTAGAATTTGTATCGGCATACTTATTGTGATAGCTGCCAGTGCTTTGGAGCCCAGTCTGGCCACATAAAAGGTATCTACCAGACTAAAAAGTGAATACACTATCATTCCTGCCATAACCGGGAATGATAGTTTTACGATAAGAAAGCCCACACTATTGTTGAGCATTTCATTTTCTTTAATAAAATCGCCCCCTCCATTCATAAACTATGAGTGAAAGAAGCGTAATAGTATTTCATAATTGAGTTTAATAATTAATATCTTCTTCGCTATCCGCACTTGCCAGCTTAAGCCTGATTTCATTCAAGGATTCATGCATTTTGAATAATACAATTAATAATTCGCAATATATCCTCGTAGTGAGTGGCCCCAGAACTAAAATCAGCAGACCCGAGAAAACTTCTGCACCACTGCCATAATAAGAGTTGGCGCCCTTAAGGATTAAAGCCAGCCCTGCTATTACCGATACTATAACCCCTATCCAGAAGACAATTTTAATTATCATAGGCGTTATCATTTGGTCAAAACTGCTTATTTCTTTAAACACATTTTCCACCTCCTCCCCCAAACTCCTGTATTATAACTGTTTACTAATGATGTTGTTTTCCCCTCTTTTTCACTGATAAAAGATAATCCTTAGAAATTATAACTATGAAAAGACGATGAAATTATGTTTAATATAGTAAGAAGCTAAAGTAATTATCAAGCATTCTGGATATTATAATCGAAACGCGCATATAGAATGCTCTCACTTTTTCGGTGATTGGAAAGGAGACAGCCTGGATGTCAATTCTAATAAAAAACGGTACCCTGGTGACCATGAATCCCCAGCGGGATATCCTGCAAGCAGACTTATTAATAGAAGGTAATCGCATTCAAAAAATCGGCAAAAATATCATGTCAGAATCAGCCACAGTTATTGATGCCAGTGGAAAGCTTGTAATCCCCGGCTTGATCCAGAGCCATATTCACCTTTGCCAGGTTCTGTTCCGGGGCCTGGCTGATGACCTGGAACTCCTGGACTGGCTCAGGCTTCGTATCTGGCCGCTTGAAGGGGCTCATGATGAAGAATCTCTTTTCTATTCGTCACTGCTGGGTTGTGCCGAATTATTGCGGGGGGGGACTACTTCCATAATAGATATGGGCACAGTCCATCATACAGAGTCCATTTTTGAGGCAGTAAAGCGGGCCGGTATTCGCTACCTGGGAGGAAAGTGCATGATGGACTACGGAGCAGAAGTACCTGCCAGTCTGATGGATAATACCGACAATGCTCTGAGTGAAAGTCTCGACCTTCTCTCCAGGTGGGACGGGAAAGAAGACAACCGCATCCACTATGCATTCTGCCCGCGTTTTGCCGTGTCGTGCTCTGAGGAACTTTTGCAGGAAATACAGAGACTGTCCTGCGAATACCATATACCTGTCCACACCCATGCTTCAGAAAATCTCGGAGAAGTAGCTCTGATAGAAAAAGAACGCGGCATGCGTAATGTGCTCTACCTCAATGAACTGGGACTTTGCAATGAAAACTTGATCCTGGCCCATTGCATTCATATAGATGACGAGGAAAAAAAAGTGCTGGCAGAAAGCAGGACCAATATAGTTCACTGCCCCAGCGCCAATTTGAAGCTGGCCTCGGGTATTGCTCCCATACCCCAGCTCTTGGAGCAGGGGGCCAGGGTTTCCCTGGGAGCAGATGGTGCCCCCTGCAACAATAACCTTAATATTTTCATGGAAATGCGCCTCGCTGCCCTTATTCACAAGCCTTTTAACGGTCCTTTAAGCATGCCCGCCGAACAGGTCTTTGAATTGGCTACCCTGGGAGGAGCCAGGGCTATAGGCCTGGAAAATGATATAGGCAGCCTGGAAACAGGCAAAAAGGCAGACGTGGTAATCGTAGACATCAAGAACTGGCACAGCCAGCCCAGCAGTGCCGCAAACGCCTATTCACACCTGGTCTATCAATCTCAGGCCAGTGATGTTGATGCTGCTATTGTTGACGGCAAAATATTGATGATGAATAGGAAAATCTCAAGTATAAATGAAGCGGAACTAAAATCTCAAGCAGAAAAATCACTCAAACGGGTCTTAAGCCGGATTGCATTCTAAAGCCTGTAATTGGGATGTTAAAATCTGATTCCACTGCAAAAGTTATAAATATCCATTGTCCTGCGCAGGATTGCATAATATCTATTATTATTGTTATCATGTAAATATATCTATAATACAGATCCAAATATTCAATCTGTCCTGAATCCTCAGCCACAAATCTACTTGCTGCTGCACCAATAACACACCTATAAACCATCGTCTGAAAAGCTCAGTTGCTACTCATTTTTCAATACTAAGCAGCTATGGTGTTTGGAAAAGTATTCAGAAATAACTCGGAAACATAATTTAATAAAGAAAGAGGGATTAATTATGCCGTTGTTATATTTTGAAGTATATTGCGCCAGGTGTGGTAAGGGTTTATGTAAACATACTACTGTTAATGAAAGAAGTGGAGTTAATATAGAAATTCAGCCTTGCCCTGAATGCTTAAAAGATGCTGAAAAAACCGGATTTGACAAAGGATATTTAAAAGCTTGTGAACTCATCAGGGGACAGACTAAAGATTAAAGTACGGAAAATCAGTAAACCCATACCGGGCGCACCCACAATAAAGGACTCCCTGAATTAATCAAGAAGTCCTTTTCAAAAAAATGTAAGGGAAGGAATAAGAATAAAGGTATCTTTATCCTGATCAATCAAATCAGCTTGGACTTTTGCAGCAATCTTCTGACAATCTCTGCAACCTCAGCCCTGGTAATATTGTCTTTTGGAGCGATCAGGTTTTCGTTCCTGCCGGAAATAATTCCTGTTTTTATGCAAGCAGCAATACTGTCTCTTGCATAATCCGCTGATTTCGCAGCATCATCAAACTCTGCAAGAAGCTTATCCTCTTCTCCACTTGCAAACTCTGCTTCCAATCCGGTAATTTTTAGTGTCCTTGCAATCATAGTCATGGCTTGTTCACGTGTTATCCTTTGATCAGGCCCAAATATTCTGTTTCCATACCCTGAGCTAATATCATATTCATTGGCAATAGAAACCGCATCGTAATAAAATTGTCCTTGTACAACATCATCAAATGAATCCGGGCCTGTTCCGGGCTGCATCAAGCCAAGCGCTCTGACTATAATCACTGCAAATTCCGCTCTTGTAATGTCTCTGTCGGGTTCAAACCTACCATCATCAACGTCACTCACCACCAATCTTGACGCCATATCGTTGACTGCCTCCCTGGCCCAATGCTTTTCCACATCACTGAAGGCTTTCGGGCTGGAGATAACTGCATAGGTGCTATTGGTTAAACTGTTGATTTTTGCATAATACCTGCCGTCTATAAGGGTGATAACCGTAGGTACATGGGAAAAAGTACCATCGGGATTGAGCACAATTCCGGTAGTTATCTGAGATGGGTCTACACCATCCGGGATAGCTATGGTTCTTTCAACATAGGCATTGAATCTTGAAACCGCTATGGTCTTATCGCCGCTGGTGCAGGATATTTCAAAATCAACCGGTTTTACCACCACCTGGTAGTTGTTTTTGTTTGCCGTATCTTCAACAAATTTCACTGTATCAGCCGAGGGCTCTGCTATCCTGACATTAACATTGATATCCTCTAGTTCTGCCTGGGAACCAATTCGTAAGCGAACATTATCGATGTTTATTTGAGACGCCGGAAGTGTATAAGTAACCTGTCCCGTTTTGATTTCAAGCACAGCTTCTTTATTTTCCATATTCTTGACGGTCTGACCGTTCAAGGTTCCATCTACAACATCCGCGCCGCTATTGACCAAAATGGTTAGAACTGTATTGTAGGCTTCCTGCTCCAGTCTTTCTTCTACTTTTTTATCATCCACAACAACGGTTGTTACGGTTTTATCGTCTTCCCGGGTGGTGGTTGCCGTAGCCGCTATTTCTGTCTTCCCGTTGACAAGGATATCAGCACCGTCGTTTGCTGGTTGGACAGGGGAAACAGGCACTGAAGGCATACTGCGTTCATCAGAGCCTCCGTCTGAGCCGCTGCTGGGAGGACTGTACGGAGTTACTGCATTGGAAGCTGCTGATGCCGGACCGTTCCCGGCAACATTTGCAGCTGTTACCGTAAAGGTATAGGCAGTCCCGTTTGACAGCCCGGTAACGGTAATGGTGATAGCGGCGCCTGTTGCCGTGATATTCCCCGGACTCGAAATCACCGTATATCCGGTTATGGCACTGCCACCGTTATCCGCCGGCGGGGTAAAGCTTACTGTAGCCTGACCGTTTCCGGCTGTCGCGGTTACATTGGTTGGCGCTCCCGGTACTGATGCCTGGGGTGTTGCACTTATCTCGTTTGAATATCCGCTGTCAACGCCCGCATTGGATGCTGTGACCGCAAAGTAATATGTAGTGCCGTTGATAAGACCTGTAACATCGCAGCTGCATACTGAGCCGCTTAAAGTATCTACAGGCGAAGTATACGCGCCGGAGTTCACGCTTGCATATACCTCGTATTCAATAGAGCCTTCCACCACACTCCAGGTCAAGCTCACCTGCCCGTCCCCGGCAAGGGCTGTTAGCAATATAGGTGCTCCCGGCGCTGGGACTTGTGGAGTTGAACTGACCTCATTGGAATTCACACTATCATATATCCCTATGCTTGCCCTGACAACAAAGAAATAGGTTGTTCCGTTGGCAAGACCTGTTGCATCGTAGCTATTTACTGAGCCAGCCACAGTTGCAAGCGCTGCACCGTACGAACCCGATGTAGTGCTTTGATATATTTCATAACCGGTTGCCCCCGGCACACTGCTCCAGCTTATATTTACATGAGTATCACCTGCCGCGGCTGATTGTATTGTCGGCGCAGGAGGTGCATTTACCGAAAAGCTTATGTCAAATCCTTGACTGACATCATGGTCCGCAGTTACTGTTACTACTGCGTTGTAATTTCCCGGTCCCAAATCATCATTTGGTTTTATGGTAAATGCGGCAGAGGTGGTTGTGCTGTTAAGCATTACCGCATCCAATACACCAAGGGTAAAATCACCTGAGCCGCTTCCGCTTAAGGCTGCCTCAAGGTCGGTTATATTCCCTGTGCCTATCCTCGTTACAGTCACCGCAACTGGTGTCACCGGAACATAACCCGCTGTGCGCGAAGTAAATGCGTAAATACCGGTTTCCGAAAGCGTTATTTCATATGTCGTTGCTGAACTCACCGTCAGGCTATCTGTTGTTGCCGTGTGGGCATTGCAGGTTAAGGTTATTGACTGACCGTTATGGACTGCTACCGCCATCCCTGTCCCGTGTTCGGGATTCGCTGTGATGCTGTTGGCTTCAAAGTCGGCCAGTGCCACGTCCAAGGTGGAGGTATCGTTATAGGTAAGGGTTGCAGCCAGTCCTGCAAGGTCGAGAGTTTCTCCTGCCGTGTAGGTCAGCTTGCTTGGCTGCGTCTTAACTGCAATGGCCGCTACCGATCGGGCCTCTGTCGCGGCAAAGGTCACTATAAAGGTCAGTTTGCTGCCTTCTGCATTGATAGTCCCGGCTTCTGCCGTTCCCACATCGACTGTGGGGGTCAGAACCTGAAACTTGTATCCAACTGCTGCCGTTAGCTCTATTACCGCTTGGTAGGTTGAGCCAGCCTTGAATTTACCTTCGTCCGTCAGGATGACTATTGAGCCATCACTGTTCTGCCAGGTGAGGTTTGTCACGGTATATGCGCCTGTTCCTTCCAGGCTGCCTACGCCTATCGGTGTCCCCCCCCGCCGCTGGTGCTATTATCCCCGAAACGCTAGCTGCGTTGATAATTGGAGCTGCCGTATAATCCTGCTCAGTCTGGTCAGCCTGTACATTTATGTATACCCTGCTTGCTGGACTGAAGGTGTAACCATCCTTGCTCGGTGTCACCGCGCCAGACCAGCTATATGGTACTTTAAAGCTGTAGGCTCCAGTTTCATCTGCCATGGCTGTTTTTGCTGTTCCGTCGTTATAGCTTAAAACAGCCCCAGCCACACCTGCATTACCCGAGATGGTTTTGGCAGCTATTATGTCAATGTTCACAGTTTGAACATTTGAATAAATTCCGCTCGAATCACAAACCTTATATTGAAAAGAATCACTGCCCTCCTGGTTTATGCCAACAGTATATGTGAATTGATTATCTTCGGTAATCGCGGCCTCTCCCTTGTCACCCTGAGTTTCAATTGCGAATGTAAGGTTCCAATCAGTTCCATTTGTGCTTGTCCCATCAATATCTGATCCCACCAATTTACCGTTGAGTGTTGTTCCTGCGTTAACAGTCCACCCGTGTATATCTGAAGAAACCCAGTTAGAATCGGTTATATTAATTGCGGTTCCATTGTTGGTTCCTTTTGAATCTCCAACAGCACTTCCGCTGTTTTCATTTAGTTTATAGTAATAAATTAAATTATTATAATTGTTGTGTGTGCTGTCTATCTCCCTGTACATCCAAGCATCAATTTGGTTTTTGTCCAATGCAGTGTTCCAATATTGTACTTCGTCCATGCGACCACTGAAGTATTGCGCTTCAGCAGTTATACCCACGCCGATACTGATATCAGCACTAGCCGGCGCTGGTGCATTATACCGTATGTCATCCAGTGTCATTTGACCATAATTAACATCTGCTTCGCCATTGATATAGGTTTGAACACTTTTTCCCGACTTCACCAGGGCCACATGAGTCCACTGGTTCATGGGGGCCTTCTTGACATTGGCAATGGATGTTGCATCCCCCCAGTTGAAGACACGCTGCCAGCCGGTGCCCAGTTTATTAAATTGATAGTACAGATACCCTTCATCGTCATTGTTTTTAATAAATCTCAAATCCAAACCCAACGACTCTGATGCGGTTCCATGTTGACGATACAAGGTTTGATAGGGCTCATTATTATTCGGACAAATCCACATGGATATAGTAAAATCTGTATTCCCCGCCAGCTTCGTTGAATCGTTATAAGGAACAATAATTTTACTCTTACCTGTATTCCCAGAAAAGCTTAGTGCATTGCTAAATCCCGCCACAGGTGCAGAAAAGGTGACAGTATAGGCCGGCGAATTCGAAGACGTGTCGCTGTCTAAATATGTTGTATCGTCCCTGATAGCGGTCACGGTGAAGGTATAGGAACCGGTTTCTGTAATAACAGAGGTAAAATCATAATTAGTATTCGTTATACCGGTTACCGGACTACCGCTGGCTGTACTGTCTTGGTAGAGCTGGACGGTATAGCTGGAAGCGTTTGCTACTGTGCCCCAGGTCGCTTGGGCAGGTGTTGTCACATCCCATGAAAGGTTTCCGGGGGTATCCAGCTTCGGAATCCACGAGTCTATTACAACTCCTGTGTTATCGGTCGCCAGCGAGTTACCGGCAAGATCAGTGATGGTTCCGTTTCCTCCTGCTGTATATGTGATCGTGACTCCCTTTGCTTCTGCCATGTTCATATCAGCCACGCTCAAAATCACCTGGCTGGAATCGGCACCCTGGGTCGTTCCCAAAACAGCAAAAGTCGTCGATGTTCCGGTCTCTGTTATTGTAAATCCGCCATCGTTCACATTTGTAAGGTTAAGGCAAGGTTCGTTCAGCATCACCGTGATCTGGATGTCGCTGTTACGCTCCGCACTCAAAATCGTCGGTGCAGTCAGGTCCACCGTCAGACTTATGCTTTTGGTAACGTTTCCCAGGGACGCGGTCAGTGTAACGTTGCCTTCGCCTGCTGCGACAGCAAGTCCAGGCAGGAAGCTTATCATTATGCCAAGCACCACGGCCAGAATTAATACTTTTATTTTCATCTTACTCGTCCTCCTTATTAAACATGTTTTTTATTTCTACTCCGTTATCCTTCTGCCGTAGCCCAGCCTGGTGCATTCGAAAATAATGGCCGTCTTCAGTCCCGGGCCATACGGTAGAGATGTCGACATGCGGCAGTATGGACAGATTTTTGCATAGGAGATTTTAAACCCAGCGTCGTCTTTTGAACAGCATTTCCCCATGCATGGGAACATGTCCCCATTTACGCCACAGTTTTCATATAGTATTTGTCCATCTTTTCCCATCCACTTGTACCTCTCCTTCAGCATCCGTTTTAAGCTCAGGTGCGGGGACCCTGTTAAAGTTATTATAAAATACCAACCATTAACAAAACCGTTAACAAAATTGTACTTTTAGACTTTTATCATTAAATTTTCTCTCTTCTTGTGTCCATATAGGTTACAATATATAACAAATGGTCATTTACGAGGTATTTGTGTATGTTCAATGTACCAAGTGCAAGGATAACAGTTCCGAAACCCGCCACGGGAGAGATTATCCGCAGAAATCTGATCGATGCCGTCCTCAACAGTCCAAACAAGCTCGCCTATATCCATGCTGGAGCAGGTTTTGGCAAGACCACCCTTTTGTCGCAGATTGCCAATGCAGCCGTTAATGCCGCATGGCTTTCGCTTGATCGCGAAAACGATATTTTTACCTTTGTGGATTCGCTTAGTGAAGCAATAAAGCAAACTTTCCCAGAATTTGACTTTTCCACAGCGGAATATCTGCCCTTTTCTGAAAAAGACAATTTTATATCCATGCTTGCGGGCGTCTGGATATGCGGCATTGAAAACATTCCCCAGGATTTTGTGTTGTTCCTGGATGACGTACATACGATTGAAGAAACCGTTGTCAGAAATTTTATAGTCTACCTGTTCAGATATCCGCCTAAAAACGCCGTGATCTGCCTCGGCAGCAGGGTAGCCCCGTGGGACGACCTTATGCCCCTTCGGATAAGGGGCGAAATTACGGAACTGACTCAGAAGGAGCTGGCCTTTAGCAGGGAAGAAGCCGCCGATATCTTAAGCTTTGACGACCCTTCCCTTTACGCTTCCACGGAGGGATGGCCCCTTGCTATCGGCTCCTTCAAGGTATTGCTGGAGAACGGCATATCCATCAATGACATTCCTTCCTACGGCAGTGAGGCTTTGTACTCTTACCTTTTTCATGAATGCATCGGCAACCTGCCCGGTAATCTGGTGGATTTCCTTAAGAAATCCGCCTCTTTTGACGAGCTGGACCCGCAGATGCTGGATCATGTCCTGAACAGAAAAAATACCAGGCTCATACTGGAGAGCCTGGTATCCAGAAATATATTCACGATCAAAACCGGCGGCGGGTTTTACCGCTACCATTCTCTATTTCGGAGCAGTCTGCTGGAGGCCGGAGACAGATCCCAAAAACTTTTGCTTAAGCAGAAAGCGGCCTGGCATTATTATGATAAAAAGCAGTATCAATGGGCCGCGTGCTACGCCATGGATTCGAAGGATGACCAACTGCTGGAAAATATAATCCTGACATGTTACCGGGATTATATAAAAGCCGGCAATTACAACGATCTTCGGATATGGTTCCAGGCACTTGATAATGCGGCTGCCCAACCAAGTTCCGGAATTCTCGTGGCCAAGGGTGTATTTCTGTCCGTTGTGGGGAATTTTGTCCAGGCTAAAGCATGCCTGGACAAAGCGCTGCCTTTATTGAGCGGGAATGACAAAAGCCTATATTTTGAAGCCACGCTGCACAAGGCCAGGGTTTTGCGCAATTTTGTCTCCTTCGGGGAATCAAACCGGCTCTTAGAGGAACTGATTGCCGAACTTGACAGCCCGGCCTCCGAACTGGCTTATTCGCTTATCATTGAAAAGCTGTACAACCTGTGTTGGGATTCACAGATAAATGAAGCCTATTCCCTGGCCCGGCAAATGATAGAGATATGCTTAAATGCCGGCAATCTCAAGGTCATGAGGTGGTTCGAGAGGTATTTGTGTACCATACACTTTTTCGCAGGCAGAATGAAGGAGTCGGTTTATTATTATGAAAAATCCCTTGAGCTTCCCCAGGATGAACTGATACACTTGGGCATACACAGCACCGGCATCTACGCTGCCAAAGCTTATCAGATGTTGGGAGACAGAGACCGTTCTTTATTCGTATTGTCCGAGGAGCTTCAACGGCTCAGGAACACAGGAAACTATGAAGAAATGTGGGCAGGCTACCTGCTGGCGGCTGAAATCCACTATCAGAATACCTTCATTGACAGAATAAACGGCTTGAATGTTTCCTTTGAAATAGCTGCAAAATATTTTACCCTGGCGGACGAGTACGCACCTCTTTACCGGAAGACCGATTTTCAGCTGCATTGGGCTAAAATGCAGCGGCTCACCTACAGCCTCATCTTTACGAAATCCCCCAATAAAGACAGCTTGCAGGAAATCTTTGAAAACCTCGATAATGCGGGACCTTATTTAAAAAACCTGGTCCTTGCCCGACTCATGGGTTACTTTTCCGCCATTTCCGATTATCAGGGCGCGGTCAAATGCGCGAGCCTGTGCGTAGAAGCAGGAGAAGAGGCCGGTTTGCTGCTTCATCCCTCCCTGGCCTATGGAATACTTGCCAGGGCAGCAATAGCAACCCGGGATTTTGAAAATGCGCCCCGCTTGACAGGGCGTTATCTTAAGCTATGCTCCGACAATGGGCTCTATGAATATTTCAGGATGCGGAAGGCTTACGACCCGGTCCTTGAATTTGCTTATGACAACGAAATAGAACCTGAAATCACCAGACAGATGATGGAATTTGCCGGGTACAGCCCGAAGAAAGCTTATATTGAGACCTTAGGAGCTTTTGCCGTTTATCAGGACCAAGCCCGGCAAAAACCTTTAAAAATTAGAACCAAAAAGGCACGCGAGCTTTTAGCTTTTCTGCTTGATGCAGGTGAAGCAGGCATTACCAAAGAACAAATACATAATGCTATTTGGTGGGATTCAGATTCAAATAATATAAAAAACTTGATTGCAGTTAATCTGGCCCAACTAAAAAAAGACCTTGAATCTGCAGGAATATGTGAATCAGTCATCTGCCGGGAAAACCGCTATTTTATTTGCCGAGACCAAATCGAGTACGATATCGACCTTTTTGAAAGGACATATGAAGAATTTAAGTCCCGGAATACGGAGAAACTGGCAACAAAGCTTTTATCTCTGTATAAAGGAGAATACCTCTTCGGCTTTGAGGCACTCTGGGCCGCCCCTCAGAGGATTCGCTGCCGCAAAATTCATGATGAAGCCCAAATTTATTTACAGAACTGATCCAAGGCCCATGTCGGGCCCCATGCCGGGCGCACCCACAAAAAGGACTCCCTGAATTAATAAAGAAGTCCTTTTTAAAAAAATGTAAGGGAAGGAATGAGAATAAAGGGTCCTGAGTCCTGCGGCCAATAGAATTTACACTATAATGCTTTTAAAATAACCAACCTCGTTCTGTAAGAAATCTTGTCCTATCTGACTCAGTTTCTTATAGAAAACATGCTCAGTATATAGAGAAATTCTCTCGAAAAACTGGGCTGTCCATAAATTTAAATGCGAATCAATAAAATTTTTCTGCATATTTAAAATTGCGGCGAGTTTCATTTCATCATTACTTTTTCTGCACTCTTGTTCTTCTTCAATCAAATAGGACATAAATTCAAATTCAACCGCTATATGATCAGGAGCTAAATAGCTTTCTTCAACAAAATCCAAGCCGGCTTGCTGAAACAAGCGCTTAAGATCCATGACAATTGAAGGATGCATCAACAATGCTTGCTCATGCCTGTAATAAGACTCATATGGGGGTGCAAGCAAGGATTCATAGGCAGTGTTTATAAACAATCTCGTATATTCTATTTGCATTGATTCCAAAACGTTGTCTGCAGAACCTTGATCTGAATTTGAAAACAGCATATCCTCGTTTAACAACTCTTCGACGATCTCCCGTTCAGGATACGTAAAGGCGCTGGCCAGTCTAAGATACATTCGCTTTCTTTCTTCTGTATATGCCAGGATTTTATCCGGCATAACATCAAGCTCCATTTCTATGATCCCCCTTACAAAACAATTTTGATTTAAGCTTTATACACCTTTACCATGATATCGCATTCAGCTGCATTACCACTGGGATCATTGGCTTTAATCATTTCCTGAGTACTTCTAAGTGGTAGAATATCCCCATCATTTGCTCCGTACCCGCATGCTTTGCTCAATGCTGTTGCCCAATGCCCAAAGCCATGTGGTATACACACCGTATCCGGTCTAATTCCTTCGGTTAAATCAACCTTCATCGTCACAATGCCAATTTTGGATTCAATACGAACCCAATCGTCATCCTTTATACCCATCTCCGCTGCCCTGCTGGCATTCATTTGCAGTTTGTTTTCCGGATATGCTTCATGAATCCAGGAAATGTTACATGTTGTATTATGACGATTCAAAGGACCATGTTTATTAGTAATATAAAACTTATATTCACCATCAGAATGCAGTTCATATTCATCACGATAATGGGGAACATTCGGGAAATTATGCTTTTTCATACTATCCCAGCTTAATTCCAGTTTACCACTGCTTGTATTAAGCTGGGTTAAATCTTTAGCTTTAAAAGGCTCTTCTTTTATAAGAACGCCCATCTTTTTAAGATCTTCAAACGTAATTCCCAAGGGTTTAAGTTGTTTGTTCAATGTGGAAATGCCTGAAGGAGGAAGATAATCCTCCAATCCCATTTTCTTGGCAATCCCCTGGTAAATCTCATCAACCGGCTTAACTTCATGAAGAGGTTTGACTACCGCCTGACGAGCTGTAATCTGGGGATTAGGCCCGATCAAACTTGGCTGCACAATTGCATTATCTTCCAGGAAAGTAGTTGCCGGCAAAACAATATCCGCCAACATTGCCATTTCATCAGGGATCATATTGATATTTACCAAAAACGGGATCTCTCTCAGAGCTTTCTCTGCTTTTGGGGTATTTGAAAAAGAATACAGTCCTTGATAATACACAATCATACATTCTATTGGATATGGTTTTTTACTTAGTATTGCGTCAGGCAATGTCTGCATCATACCCCAGGACTTGGTACGACTGCTAAATGCCTTATTTTCAGAACCATCAAGTTTCTTTTTCATTTTAGGTGTTGGCTGACGTTTTTTAGATCTTACCGAACCCAATGACAAAGTGCGCCTGATTGTGAATCCACCCTCCACCTCGATGTTGCCTGTTATAGCCATCATAATCATATGCGTTTGTATAAGGCTAAAGCCCTGTCTTCTAATATTGTAAACGCCCCTCTTATTCATGGGAATAACGGCCGGCTTGGTAGTCGCAAATTCACGCGCAATTCGCACAATAGTCTCAGCAGGAACTTCACTTATTTTTTCCGCCCACTCGGGAGTGTAATCTTTCACAGCTTCAGCGATTTCATCGAATCCAGCAGTATATTTTTCTACATAATCTTTGTCATAGAGGTTTTCTTTAATAATTGTGTTCAGCATAGCCAGACTAAAAGCCAAGTCCCCAGCAGGTTTAATAGGAATCCATTCATCGGCCTTGGATGCGGTAGCAGTTAATCTGGGATCAACTATTACCGCTTTCGTTCCTTTACGTTCCATAAATTCCGCAAATCTTTGGGTATAAACATTTTTCCCCTCTCCGGGCTTATCATACCCAAATGCCAGCAGATATTTACTTTTGCTTAAATCATAGGTTATATTCGAACCTATTGTTAAATTATAAACATGTTGTTCCATAATATCACAGGTTGCATTATGCGAAACTATATTTGGAGTCCCTAAAATTTTAGGAAGATTAAAGCCCGCGTATTTTCCCAAATATAGAATACTGTGAGCCCCGCTTTTTTCTATAGCGGAAGAAAACTTTTCAGCGATAATGTCATAGGCTTCCTCCCAGGATATCCGCTGCCATTTGGGATCAATTCCTCTTCCTTTTTCAGGGTTAGTTCTTTTTAATGGGTATTTAAGGCGATCAGGATCATAAAGCATTTCAATTGCCGACTGGCCTTTGCCGCATAATCGCCCACGACTTACCTGACAATCTGGATTACCCTCCAATTTCAATAAAACGCCATCCTGAGTATATGCCTTCATACCGCAGGTACAAGTACAAATACCACAGCAAGTATTCAATGGCTCAGAATACTTTGAAGGAGCTGCATAGGCTGGAACAGTGGTGGATCCTGATAAATCCATCAAAGAATTACCGGCAGCCAGAGCAACCAATCCAGTTCCCGCTCTTTTCAAGAACCGCCTTCTGGTTAAAGCCATTAAAATCCTCTCCTTTCTATACTATAACTTTAACAATAATTTACCTGTTGATAACTATTCCATCTTCGCCACCTATTCCAAAATACCATTCCTGTTTTTCAGGACAAAAAGCAAAACCTCCAACCGAGGTTGGAGGTTAGAATAATTGCTATCATAGTATAGCTATTAAATGCCCATCGCTGTTCTAAGCAATGGCAATTATAATTCCTTTCCAAACGCGGGAGGCAAATTCGTTTCAAAACTTACCTATCTGCTTTGCACCATAGCATCTTACCTTAGGATACAAAACTCGGAATTAAATATATTTAATTGTAAAAACTCATATTACTAATACACTTATAATTCTCTGACTTTTAATATACTTTAAAATAAATACTTTTGTTATATATTTTGTTTATAACCTTATAAATAAAACCGAAGGTGTTGAGATTTCCCCGACAAAATAGACACGTAAAAATATCCATATCCGAATCCTATTAATGGAAGCATTGTATCGTCCGATGCTTGTCGCACATATTTTGTTGACATAATCGCACAACATTAATATGATATTAGTACAATTACTATTTTAAGGTTCGAAAGGAGCTTTTTACTTTGATTATTACGGCTACTGAGTTGAAAACAAATATCGGTAAATACCTTCAACTTGCAGAAACACAGGATATAATTATCACAAAGAACAATAAACCAATTGTTAAGCTGGTAAGCTTAAACGAAAATAAACTTGATATTCTTAATAACCTTGTCGGCATCGTTAAGGACGACGGTTACACGCTGGATGATTACAAAAAAGACAGGATATCAAGGCAATGAGAATATTGATTGATACCAATATTGTTCTTGATGTCTTATTGCACCGTACTGATTTTTTTGATGCATCTTATAATGTGTTAAGATTATCTATCCTCAACAAAACTGAAGCTTTGGTTACTGCCAACACCATTACCGATATCTATTACATCTTAAAACGTGCAAACAAAGATAATGAAAAATCCAGGGAAGCCATCGTTCAATTGCTGAAATTGGTCAGCATAGCTGATGTCCTGACATCTGATATTATGAACACACTGTCAAGTAAAGTTGCAGATTTTGAAGATGCTCTGTTAGGAACAATTGCTAAACGAGTAAAAGCCGATTGTATAGTCACCCGCAATACAAAAGATTTTCACAATTCTCCGGTACCGGCTATTGACCCAAAAGAGTTTCTCGTACAGTTTGGCAGCGGAGAATAGTTGCTATTAGAAAAAACGGCGTTATCTGATGGAAAATCTTCGATATATATAACTCAACTTTCTGTCCAGAAAAATTGGCTGAAAAGCCCGACAAAACAATAAAATAAACAGTTAAAAAACCGGTATTGACAACAAAAGTGCATCCCCGTTTGGTAAAATGTTAATAACCACA
>Ga0334888_1001514_pt1 | contig 29663 bp, 24 predicted proteins | sample GraSluR1_MG_FD_207227 | JGI IMG/M metagenome (GOLD analysis project Ga0334888, IMG submission 207227) | Sludge microbial communities from methane-producing bioreactor in Wageningen University, Netherlands - Granular Sludge_3_08-R1 | ecosystem: Engineered > Bioreactor > Anaerobic > Unclassified ...
GGCCTTCAGCCCCTGCTCCCCATCGTGGCAAAGGATCACCGTATGCCCCATTATTTCCAGATAATCTTCCAGAACCGTGCTCAGGTTCATATCATCTTCTACCAGTAATATGCGTGCTTTCAGGTTCATTCTGTTTCCTCGTTCTCTTTTCCAAAGGGGAAAAATACATAGAATTTGCTTCCTTTTCCAATCTCACTTTCCACTTTCACATATCCGCCGTGCAACTCTGTCATTCGTTTTACATAATACAATCCCAGCCCAAAGCCCTTTACGTCGTGCAGGTCGCCGGTGGGAACACGATAAAGATTTCGGAAAACGTGCTCCTGGTTTTCCCTGGCAATCCCAATGCCCCGGTCTTTTATCATAATCATCAGCCCGTCAGGAGTATTGGAAGTGTGCAGGGTAATATCCGGCTTTTCTGGACTGTATTTGTTGGCATTATCGATAAGGTTGGCAATAATATTGGTAAAGTGCACCCTGTCGGCAAAGAGGATGGTTTCCTTTGCATCCAGACAGATGCGCAGTAAACCTTCCCGTTTCTCAATAGTCATTGCAAAACTGCGGATGAGACCGCGCAATACATCATTGGCATCGAAGAATTTCCTTTTGATCTTAAAATCATCTTTATCGATGACGGCAATCTGAAGGATGCGTTCCACCTGTCCCTGCAGCCTGGCATTCTCGTTAAATATGATATGGGCATATTTGGAAACTTTGGCGCTCTTGTCCTGGACATCTTTGTTCAGCAGCATCTCGCTGGCCAGGCTGATGGTACTGATGGGTGTGCGAAATTCGTGGGTCATATTGTTCACAAAGTCGGATTTGATCTCCGACAGTTGCTTCTGTCTTTTCCAACGCTGCATAATATATATAAATACTCCGGAAATGGACAACAAAAACAGCAGAGAAAGGAAAAGCCAGAAGCCAACATTCTTGTATGCCAGTTCCCTCTCATTGCACAGCAGGAAGTGCAGGTAGAGAGGGTCGTGATTGAAAAGGCAACTGAGGGATACCTGATGGTTGGCACTGAGCAGTCGGGCCGTATCCGCTTCGCGTGAGGAGAGCAGGACCTCGGCAGTAAGGGGCCTCACTATCCCGAAGAGATAGTCTTTCCGCGACAGCAAGGGGTCAAATTCCTCGTAAATCATAGAGTCGAGTATGCCCGGAGAGAGTATTTGCACCAAACGGACACTGTCATCGGGTCTGGCAGAGTTGCAAACAGGCGTCTGGCCAATCATTTCGGCTGAACTGGCCAGCAGCAGCCGGTTGACCACCGTTTTCAGGTGGAGGTCAATCGTTTGATGGTATTGCTCTTCCCTGAGCTTCATTGCATTCCTGACCCAGTACACCTGCGTCAGTACGATCCCGGATAAACCAAGGAAAATCAATATGATAACGAAGTTAAATGATTTGATTTTCACAGGATAAAGGTAGGAAAGCTGTTTAGTGCCTTCCGGGTTTTAACATATCGTTAACAGTGTTTAACAGCTCATTAACAGCTGCGATTCAAAAAGGGGTATATCTTTGGCTTGAGTTTGAAACACCTAAAACAAACAATACTATGAAGAAATTTTTTGTAATCCTCAGCCTCTTCGCCTTCATCCTGGCGGTTAATGTTGAAACAGCCACCGCGGCTACCGTTTCTGCCGATGTCGAATACGCCCAGCTGGACAAGGATCCTACCAAGGCGAGCAAGAAGAGTTGTGCCGACAGCAAAACTAAGGCAAATTGTACTACCACCAAAGATTGTGGCAGCAAAACTGCAGCCACATCTACTCAGGGAAGCAAGGGTGGCTGCTGCTCCAGCAAAGCCAAGGCTGCCTGTGGTGACAAAGGAACTTCCACTGCTCAGGCCACGCCTGAGAAGGAATAATGAAACTTCGCATCAGGAAGTAAGTGCTCTTTTTCATTTTGTGGTGAGCCCCGGCTATGTCGGGGCTTTTTTTTATATGTTTGTTCCATCCCTAATCTGAGCAGTGCCTGGCGCTGCTTCCCTGAACGCTAAGCTGATGAACAGTGATTTAAGTCTTGTTGCCACCACGTATGCCGGACTGGAAGACCTCCTGGTGGAGGAATTGCAGGTACTCGGAGCCATCGATATCAGCAAGGGACGCCGGATGGTTTCCTTCAGGGGGGATAAAAAACTGCTCTATAACGTCAATTACCTTTCCCGCTTTACCCTTCGCTTATTATGGCAGGTCGATGCTTTCTCTATTAAAGATCAGAATGATTATTATTCCCGGATCAGGGCCATCGACTGGGAACAATACCTGAGTCCTCAATCCACCCTGGCCATCCAGGCGGTTACTTCAGGAGAGATCCTGCCTCATTCCCGTTTTGCAGCCCAGCGCGCCAAGGATGCCATCGTGGATCATTTCAGAGAGAAAACAGGTCAACGCCCTTCCGTGGATCTGGAAAGGCCTGACATCAGAATCAATGTTCATCTCAGGAACGATCAATGCCATATCTCCCTGGACAGCTCGGGAGAACCTTTACATAAAAGGGGATGGCGAGCTGAGATGGGGATCGCACCCCTGAGTGAGATCCTGGCTGCCGCCCTGGTGAAGCTTTCCGGTTGGAAAGGTGAGGGAGAATTCCTGGATCCGATGTGCGGCTCAGGTACCATCGCCATCGAAGCGGCAATGCAGGCCCTGCAGATCCCGGCAGGGAAGTACCGGCGCTTTTACGGATTTCTGAAATGGAATGATTTTGACCGGGATCTGTGGCAAAGCATTAAGGAGGAAGCCGATCAGCGCATCCTCCCTGAACGCGACCTGCTCATCCGTGCTTCGGACGCTTCCTGGAGAGCCATCGAAGCGGCCCGGAAGAATCTCGAGAAAGCCCACCTCACTCAGCTGATCCAATTGGAGAAAAAGCCCTTTCAGGCCGTCTATCCCCGCAAACCCCAGGGCGTGATCATTACCAATCCTCCCTATGATGAGCGCATCAAGTCGAAAAACAATACAGAACTCTACCAGGCCTTCGGGGATGTACTGAAACAACGCTACCAGGATCATTCAGCCTGGGTGTTTTCCGGAGACCTGAATGCATTGAAAAGGCTGGGGCTGAAGCCTTCAGAGAGACACATCCTCTTCAATGGACCCATCGAGTGCCGATATGTCCGATATGATCTTTTTTTGGGAAGTCAGGAGAAGGTTGGTGAGACCGGGCATCCGGGAGCCCAAAGGGAGAAGCGGAGTCGGGAAGAAGGAAAAGAACACTAAATATAAACCCAGAATGTCTGCAATAAAGCGTATCGGTGTATTGACCTCCGGGGGAGACTCTCCCGGAATGAATGCGGCCATTCGTGCCGTGGTCAGAACCGCAATCAATGAAAAGCGGGAAGTACTTGGCATATACCGGGGCTATCAGGGCCTGACCGAAGGAGCTTTTGTACCCCTTTACAGCCATAGTGTTTCCAATATCATCCAGCGGGGCGGGACCATCCTCAAGTCGGCCCGAAGCCAAGACTTCCGGACCCGGGAAGGGATGGACAGAGCCTGGCAGCATATTCAGCAAGCAGGAATGGATGCCCTGCTGGTGATAGGAGGCGACGGAACTTTCAGCGGGGCAATGGAATTCAACAGCATACACCCCTTCCCCATCATCGGTTTACCCGGTACCATTGACAATGACCTGTACGGTACGGATTTCACCATAGGCTACGATACGGCCCTGAACACAGTAGTGGAAGCGGTGGATAAAATCCGGGATACCGCCGGTTCACACGACCGGCTTTTCTTTGTCGAAGTGATGGGTCGCGATGCGGGATTTATCGCCCTTCGCAGCGGCATTGCCACCGGGGCTGAAGACATCCTGATCCCGGAAACCAAGACCCATATCGACGAACTCACCCGGACGCTGAAAGAAGGCTGGAACAGGAATAAGTTTTCTTCCATCATCATTGTGGCGGAAGGGGATGATGCCGGAGGAGCATACGCGGTAGCGGAAAAAGTTAAGGCAAACTTCCCTCAATTCAAAACCCGCGTTACCGTCCTTGGCCACATACAGCGCGGAGGTCCTCCAAGCTGTATGGACAGGGTACTGGCCAGTACCCTGGGTTTTGAAGCAGTCCGTGCGCTGATCAAAGGGAAATCAGGGGTAATGGCCGGGATGGTCAACCGCAAGGTAGTGTACACCCCTTTCGCCAAAGCAACCAAGCACCATCAGCGGATCAACCGTACAATGCTGGAAATGGCCCGCATCTTATCAACCTGATACAGTAATGCAATGGCACTCTTGGCTGACGTCCTTCTGCCCCTTCCCCTGAAGCAGATCTTCACCTACCGCATTCCCGATGAAATGGCCGGACTGGCAATGCCGGGGAGCCGGGTTGCCGTGCATTTCGGCAGACAACGCATTCAGACGGGCATCCTCAGCCGCCTCTACGCCCCCGGTGAAAAGGCAGGAAATTATAAAGACATCCTGGAGGTCCTGGATGACCATCCGGTAGTCCATCCCCTGCAGCTCCGCTTTTGGGAATGGATGGCAGAGTATTATATGTGTACCCCCGGAGAAGTGCTCGCCGCTGCCCTGCCCTCCGCCTTCCGCCTCGAATCAGAAACAGCCGTAGCCTTGCATCCCGATTTTGACGGAGACCTGAACCCTTTCACGGAAGCTGCCCGGCGCATCCTCCAGGCTCTGATGAACCGGGATCAAATCAGCTTGAAAGAAGTGGCCATCATTGCCGCCCAGGCTAAGATCGTAAACCTGATTCATACCCTCCTGGAAGCGGGAGCCATCATTAAGGTAGATGAGGTCAAAGACCCATACCGCCCCAGGAAGGAAAGTGTCATCGCTCTTCATCCTGACTATCATTCTGAAGCTGCCCTCTCAGAATTGATGGATCAGCTGGGGAAACGGGCCTTTCGCCAGCTTGAACTGATGCTGCTGCTGGTCACCGAACTTCATTTACCACAAGGCGAGTGGAATGCCTTTCTCCCCTCAGCCTCTTTCAAAAAAGTAAAAGGCTATGCTGTGGCCCTGAAAGGACTGCTTGACAAGGGAGTGCTGATCAGGGAAGAAAGGGTGGTGACCCGACTGTACAGGCCGGAGGCAGTTCGTGATCCGGGCGAAATCCGCCTGAATGCCTTCCAGCAGCAAGCCTACGGGGAAATAGGCCAATGGCACAGTCAGAATAAAATCTGTCTTCTGCACGGAGTAACGGGATCGGGGAAAACAGAGATCTACATCAAGAAGATCGCCGAATGCCTTGCCGAAGGGAAGCAGGCCCTTTATCTGCTGCCGGAGATCGCCCTGACCACACAAATCATTAACCGTTTGCGAACTTATTTTGGGGATAAGGTAGGGGTATACCATTCCCGCTACAGCAATCAGGAGAGGGTGGAGGTGTGGAACGAAGTGCTGCGTTTCGGGAACAAGCAAATGCAAGGGAGGTTCCAGCTTATCCTTGGTGCCCGATCGGCTCTTTTCCTGCCCTTTGTCCGGCTCGGACTCATTGTCGTTGATGAGGAGCACGACCCTTCTTACAAACAGGTTGATCCGGCCCCCCGCTACCACGCACGCGATGCCGCCCTCTACCTTGCACGCCTGCACGCGGCTCCTGTGCTGATGGGGTCGGCCACGCCATCCATCGAATCTTTTGCACTGGCAAGAGAAAAGAAATACGGACTGGTATCTCTGACAAAACGTTTTTCGGAAGTATTGATGCCGGAAGTGCAAATCGCTGACGTCAAAGAAGAGAAAAGACGCAAAAAAATGCCTTCCCATTTTTCCTCTTTGCTACTTGAGAACCTCAGCCTGGCACTGGAAAATGGGGAACAGGCCATTATGTTCCAGAATCGGAGGGGTTTTTCGCTCAGGCTGGAATGCGACAGCTGTATGTGGATGCCCTATTGCCAGAACTGCGATGTGACCCTCATCTACCACAAGCAGTTTCATCAGCTACGCTGTCACTACTGCGGATACACCGAAAAAGTGCCCTCAAGCTGTCCGGAATGTAACTCCCCCCGCATTCTGATGAAGGGCTTCGGAACAGAAAAAGTGGAAGAAGAGTTGCGGGACCTGTACCCCAGATCGCGGATTGTACGGATGGATCTGGATACAACCCGCAGCAAGACAGCGTATCATCGCATCATCAGCGAATTTGAAAGGAATGAAATACAGATTCTGGTGGGCACCCAGATGGTCACCAAGGGGCTCGATTTTGATCACGTAAGCCTGGTAGGCATTCTGAATGCCGACAATATGTTGAGTTTTCCCGATTTCCGTGCTGCCGAACGCAGCTTCCAGTTGATGGCGCAGGTGAGCGGTCGCTCAGGGAGGAAACAAAAAAGGGGTAAAGTGATTATTCAAACCGCCCAACCATATCACTCCATCATCCGCCAGGTGATCGACCATAATTATGTGAAGATGTATGAGGACCAGATGGCAGAGCGGAGGGAATTCTCCTATCCTCCCTTCACCCGCTTGATTCAGATCAGAATTAAGCATAAGGATAAGGACAGGGTGGCAGATGCTTCCGCCTGGCTGGCTGATTGGCTGAGGGGCTGGCTTGGAAAACGCATTCTGGGTCCTGAGTATCCCCTGGTAGCACGCATCCGCAATGAGTACATCAAACATATTCTCATCAAGATCGAAAGGGAGGCCTCACACAAAGAAGCCAGGCGCATTATTCGCAATGCACTGGATGCCATTGCGCTGAAGGATGAATGGAAAAGGGTGAAAGTGCAGGTGGATGTGGATCCCTATTGATCCTCACCCTGGCGGATGATCAGAAAAATCTCCTCCTCCTCTTTCTTCATCAAATACCTTTCCCGCCCGAACTTCTCAAGTTTTTCCATACTGCCCAGTAATTCCACCATTGCGATGCTGTCCTTACGGATCTCTTCCAGGTAATGCTGCTTTTCCTTCTGCAGCATCTTCAGTTCCTGGGTGAGTTTATACTGGCGGATGAGGTTATTGCGATCGAAGGCGGTAATCCACACCAGAAAAGCCAGGGAGGTGTAGATATATTTGTTGGAAAGAAAGCGGAAGACAGCTTTCAGCTTTTTCATTTTTCAAAGATATCAAGTATTCAGCTTTGGCTGTCGCTTTGTTGTTTCCATTCTGCATATTGCATCAGTACCAGCCCGTCAACCAGCCCGATTTTGGGAGCGAAGATCTCCTCTACGCCGCTCCATTTCATAGTCTTGCGATAGATCCTGGCTGCCGGGAGGATGACATCAGCCCGGTCGGGCCGAAGGCCCAGCACGGAAATACGTTCAGCCAGGCTCATTGCTTTGAGGGCTGCCTCTCCTGCGCTGAGTTGTGGAAGGCTGAGGGTGTTTTGGCTGTAATCGCCGTATAATTTGGTCAGCTTATTGATATTTCCCCCTGAGCCCACCAGGCGCATTCCCTCTATACCCCGCGTATGATATTTCAGCCAGTTTTGCAGGCGTTCCCATTCCGTTTTTTCCACATCCTGCTGCAGCAGTCGGATGGTTCCAATCCGAAAAGAGCCCGATACCTCAAAATCAGCCCCGCTCATCAGAGTAAGCTCAGTGGATCCCCCGCCCACATCCACAAAGAGATGATGCCGTGCTTCCTCATTCTTGATCATCATAGCATTGAAACTGCTGATGATGCGCGCTTCTTCAATTCCATCAATGATTTTCAGGGGGATACCGGTTTTCTTTACAATGGTCCTCAGTAATTCCTGGCCATTCTCCGCTTCCCGCATTGCCGCGGTGGCACAGGCAGCTATACTGAGGGGTTGATAAACCCCGATCAGGAGACGAAAAGCCATCATCGTATCCATCAGCATCTCTACCCTTTTCGGGCCGATTACTCCGGTTTCAAAAACATCCAGCCCCAGCCTGATGGGTACCCGCAACAGACTTGCCTTGTCGGGGCGCACACGCCCCTGTCCTTCAAATACATTGGCAAAGAGCAGCCTGGCTGCGTTGGATCCGATATCAATGGCAGCAAATAGCATACTGTACTGGGTCAGATTCGTTTTCTGAAATAATGATAAATGGCCAGCTGGGAGCGCAGGCTTTCTTTCTCTTCCACTTTACGGTACATATTGAGCGCGTCCGGCTGAAGGAGGCGGGCTTTGCAGTTATCCTTCCATTGAATGTCAAGCATAGTCCTGAGCTCCTCTCTGATGTGGGGATCTTCCACCGGACAGGCCACCTCGATGCGATGATCAAAATTGCGGGTCATCCAATCGGCCGAAGAAATGAAAATGCGTTCCTCTCCCCCGTGATGAAAAATGAACACCCTGGAGTGCTCCAGGTATTTGTCCACAATGCTGATCGCCTCAATGTTTTCACTGATGCCCGGGATGCCTGGCTGGAGGACACAGATGCCCCGGATGATCAGCCTGATTTTCACTCCTGCCTGACTGGCCCGGTAGAGCTTTCTTACAATCTCCTCATCCACCAGACTGTTCAGTTTGATGATGGCCCAGGCTTCTTTTCCCTTGCGCGCCTGTACCATCTCGAAATTGAGTTGCCGCAGAAAAAAAGTGCGCATATGAAAGGGCGCCACAATGAGCTTATCGAAAGAAGGACGGTTAAACTTTTCTTCCAGGAGGTGAAAAACCTTATTCACATCGGCAGCAATGGCAGGGTTGGCAGTGAGCAGAGCATCGTCAGCATATACCCTTGCTGTCCCTTCGTGAAAATTACCCGTACCCACGTAAGCATAATACACATTTTCATCGCCTTCTTTCCGGCGGATGAGCAGGAGCTTGGCGTGTACTTTATAGCCCGGGATGGTTTGGATAATCCTCACCCCCTCCTCCTGCAGCCGCTCCGACCAGTAAATATTTGCCTCCTCATCAAATCGGGCCTGTACCTCGAGAAAGACGGTGACTTCCTTCCCGTTGCGGGCTGCATTGATCAGGGCACCAATGACATTGGATTCGCGGGCTACCCGGTACAAGGTCATCTTGATGGCCCTGACCTTCGGGTCGATGGAAGCCTCCCGGATCAACTCAATGGCATAATGAAAGGTCTGGTAGGGATAATGCAGCATCATATCCCGCTTCTTAATGCTGCTGATAATACTCCGGTGGGGAGGCAGCTGAGGATGAGGCAGGGGCGGGTTTGAACTGTATTCCAGATTCTTGGGTCCGACGTTGGGAAAGGTCATAAAGTCCTTGAAGTTATGATACCTGCCCCGCGGGGCGAGGCTGTCGTGCTCTGTAATGTTGAACTTCTTGGTCACAATCCCCAGCAGTGACTCCGGCATCGAACGATCGTAGATAAACCTTACAGGCTGGTTCTCCACCCTTTGCTTCAAGCTCAGCGACATTGTTTCCATAAAGCTTCTGGAGATGTCGTTGTCAATATCCAGCTCCGCATCCCGGGTAAACTTGATGGTATAGGCTTCATATTGGTCATAACCGTATACCGAGAAAATATCATCCAGGCAAAAACGGATCACATCGTCAAGCAGAATGATAAATCTCTTCTGATCAATGGATGGAAGAATGACAAAGCGGGACAAACGTCCGGTAGGTACCTGTATCAGGGCAAAACGTTCTTTGATATTCAGGGAGGAACTCTTCAGGTCAATGGCCAGATACACGGATTTATCCTGCAGGGAATTGGCCGACCTGAGGTTGTTGAGCATTATGGGGAAGAGGTGGGGGCGTACTTCCTCTTCAAAGTACTTTTTGATGAACCAGGCGTGTTGTTCGTGAAGGTTCTTCTCATTCACCATAAAGATATCGAGCTGTTCCAGTTCCTGAAGTAAAGCCTGATAGGTGGCGGTGAATCTTTCCTGCAACTTGGTATCGAGGGCATTGATTTCCTTCAGAATCTTTTTGGCATCGATATCCAGATGGCGTTTATTGGCTTTGGGCAGCTGTGATATCCTGCGGAGGGTGGCTACCCTGACACGGTAAAACTCATCGAGGTTATTGGAGTATATGCCCAGGAATTTGAAGCGCTCGATCAAAGGTACACTGGGATCGGAGGCTTCCTGCAAAACCCTTTCGTTGAAGTGTAACCAACTGATCTCCCGGTTGGTGAAATATTTTTCCAGGTCTGGCATACTTGATCTGATTAAGGGAGGTATTTCGGATAAGTGAGAAATAAGGTTTCTTTCGCAGCAAGAAACAGCTGTGTCCATTGGTCGGTATGGAAACGGAAGGCAGCCAGCCCGGTGGTGGGCAGATTATCAATGGGGTGCCCAAGCAGGCTGTTGGCCATCCAGGTCAGAACAGGATTGTGTCCCACAATCATCGCAGATTCAATGCTTTCAGGAATTTCGAAAAGCAGATCCCAGATCTGCTCAGCTGTGCCGAAGTAGATCGGGTCTTTGATATGGATATCCCCGGATGGGTATCCAGTGGCCGTGGCAATGAGTTTGGCGGTTTCGTGTGTACGGACTGCCGGGCTGCAAAGGATGATGCCGGGCCGGATGTTTTGCTCACGCATAAAGCGGCATAGCTTTTCTGTGCGGGCAATTCCTTCGGGAAGAAGGGGGCGTTGCAGATCGGAAAGGGAGGGCTTGTCCCAGGACGATTTGGCGTGACGGAGGAGGTAGAGGGTTTTCATTGCCCTCAAAAGTACAAAATCAGGCTTATTATTCCTTGCTCACTTGCTTAAGGCAAGAAGTGGTTCAATAGGCAAAAAGCGGGTATTGTGCCATCATCGCATTCACCTCTTTCTTCACCTCTGCCAGCACTTTCTCATCTTCAATATCGGAGATAACCTTATCAATGAGCGCTGCGATGGCAGGCATTTGTTCTTCTTTCAGCCCACGGGTGGTCACCGCCGGGGTACCCACCCTGAGTCCGGAGGTCTGGAAGGGACTGCGGGAGTCAAAAGGAACCATATTCTTGTTGACGGTGATATCTGCCTTCACCAGGGTGTTTTCCACCAGCTTTCCGGTGATATCGGGAAATTTGCTGCGCAGATCAATGAGCATCAGGTGATTATCTGTTCCGTCGGAGATCACGTGGTATCCAAGGTCAACAAATGCCTGTGCCATCACATTGGCATTCTTTCTGACCTGTTCCATATATTCCCTGAACTCTTTGCTGAGGGCTTCTCCGAAGGCTACGGCTTTGGCTGCGATGACGTGTTCGAGCGGTCCGCCTTGCACACCGGGGAATACGGCACTGTCGAGCAGGCTGCTCATCGAACGGATGGCGCCTTTGGGGGTGGTTTTGCCCCAGGGATTGTCAAAGTCCTGCCCCATCATAATGATCCCTCCGCGCGGGCCACGCAGGGTTTTATGGGTGGTGGAAGTCACCACGTGGCAATGGGGCAGGGGATTATTGAGTAAACCCTTGGCGATGAGACCGGCAGGATGGGCGATGTCTGCCAGCAGAATAGCTCCAACCTGGTCGGCGATGTTCCGCATCCGGGCATAGTCCCAGTCACGGCTGTAGGCTGAAGCACCTGCGATGATCAGCTTTGGCTTTTCACGCAGGGCGGTTTCTTCCATCTGGTCGTAATCAAGCAAGCCGGTCTCCTGATTCAGGGTGTATGCAAGCGGACGGTAGAGGATACCGGATGAATTGACGTGGGATCCGTGGGAAAGATGGCCGCCGTGTGAAAGGTCCAGGCCCATAATGGGATCGCCGGGTTGAAGCACAGCCAGCATCACCGCCATATTGGCCTGGGCGCCCGAATGGGGTTGTACGTTGGCCCAGGAGGCTCCGAAAAGCTCCTTCAGGCGATCGATGGCCAGCTGCTCGCTTTCGTCCACCACCTCACATCCGCCATAATAGCGTTTGCCGGGGTAGCCCTCTGCATATTTATTGGTCATCACGGATCCCATAGCTTCCAGAACCTGCTCACTGACAAAGTTCTCGGAGGCGATGAGTTCAATGCCGTGCATCTGGCGCTGTTTTTCCTTTTCAATCAGCCTGAAAATCGCATCATCTCTTTTCATTGTGTATATGCTTTTGTTGGTTTGATCATTTTACACGGAAGAAGGCAAAGGTAAAAATATTTCCCCTGTCCGGATGTGCTGGCCTCACCTGCGTGCGCGGAACAGGTGAACAGAGTATAAAGCAGACGAAGGCCCGGCTTGGCTCCGGCATCCTACTTTTCCCTATGTTTGCAGTGTCCCGGGACAATGGAGAATTAGCATTATGATCGGATTTGAGCGACATCAACTGGCCAATGGCCTGAAGGTAATTTGTCATACCGACCTCACCACCCCGCTGGTTTGTGTCAATGTGCTTTATGATGTGGGTTCCCGCGATGAGGACCCGAACCGGACCGGATTTGCTCACTTATTTGAGCATTTGATGTTTGGCGGCTCTGCTCATATACCAGCCTATGACCACCACGTAGAGGCTGCCGGAGGTGAGAACAATGCCTTCACCAGCAGCGACATCACCAATTATTATCTTACGATGCCGGCCGGAGCCCTGGAAACAGCCTTCTGGCTGGAATCGGACCGGATGTTCGCCCTGGATATGCAGCCCCAGGGGCTGAAAACACAAAAATCCGTGGTCGTGGAAGAGTTTCGCCAACGCTATCTGAATCAGCCTTACGGGGATGCCTGGCTGTTGCTTAGGCCACTGGCTTATTCCAGACATCCTTACCGTTGGCCCGCCATCGGAATGCACCCCTCTCATATTGAAGCGGCAAGCCTTGGGGAAGTGGAGGCTTTCTACCGGCGGTTTTATCATCCTGCCAATGCGGTCCTTTCTGTGGCCGGCAATGTAAAGCCGGATAAAGTCTTTACCCTGGCAGAGTATTGGTTCGGAGACATCCCTTCTCCACCCAAAGTGAAGCGGAACCTGCCGGCAGAACCGCCCCAGACCGAAGCCCGATGGCTGGAGGTGCAGAGGGAGGTTCCCGCAGAAGCCCTGTTCCGGGTTTTTAAAATGGGCGGAAGGATGGAAGAATCCTTTTTTGCTGCGGACCTGCTCTCCGATATCCTGAGCTCCGGGGAGTCTTCCAGGCTGTACCGCCGGCTCGTGAAGGAGCGCAGCCTCTTCAATGATATCTCCACCCATCTGAGTGGCGATCTCGACCCTGGCCTGTGGGCTTTGCAGGGCAGGGTTGCAGAGGAAGTCAGCTGGGAAGAAGCCCTGCAGGCCCTCGATGAGGAAGTGCAGCGCCTGACCGAAAAATGTGTAACAGACAGAGAGTTGCAAAAGGTCAGGCATAAGCTGGAAAGCACCTTGTCTTTCAGTGCACTGAGCCTGGCGGAAAGGGCACTGAACCTGGCCTATTATGAAAACACGGGTGATGCAGGCAGGTATAATACCCTGCTGGAACGCTATCTGGAGGTAAAACCCACCGATTTGCTGCATTCTGCTCAGCAGATATTCAGGGCAGAGAATGCTTCCAGCCTGATCATCACTCCGAAAAATTAGAAAAGGGCAATGATGCACGGGCAGACAACTAAAAAGAGGATTGTAGTGTCTTCCCCCCAACCGAACAGGAATGCTTTCTGAAGAGGAGATCATAGAAGGTTGTTTAAAGGGAAAGCGTAAATACCAAAAAATGCTCTACCGAAAGTTTGCACCCACAATGTTCGGCGTGTGTCAGCGGTATTTTACCTCGGAAGATCAGGCTGAGGATGCACTGCAGGAAGGCTTTATCAAGGTCTTTGGCAAATTGGGCGATTTTCGCAACGAAGGTTCCCTGGAGGGATGGATTCGCCGGATTATGGTGACCACCTCCCTGAACTATCACCGCGACCATCGCAAACACTATTATCACACAGATCTGGATGATCTGTTTGATGGCAGCTCGGATGAGATGTTCAGCAGCGACCAGTTCACCCTGGAAGACCTGATGAAAATCCTCAGGGCCTTACCGGCAGGATACCGCCACGTGTTTAACTTGTTTGAAATAGAAGGCTACAGCCATAAAGAAATTGCAGATATGCTTGGCGTGTCCGTAAATACATCAAAATCACAATTATCTAAAGCGCGCAGATTATTGCAAAGGAAGTTGACCGCGCTTTACAATGAAAATCCGCTCAACGATGCTTAAGGAAAAAACGGATATAGGTGCTTTATACCGGAAAGCGTTTGGGTCGTTCAAACCCAGCCCTCCTGCCTCCGTCTGGAAAGCAGTGCAGGAGGCCATCCCCGGAACCGCTCCCCAGGCAGGGCTTAGCGGACTGAGATTGTGGATTGGCGGCGCTGCGGTGGCCGGCCTGGTCAGCCTGGGGATCTGGATGTCGCAAACAAGAGAAGTCCAGTATACTCCCTTAAACGAAACAGTGACAGAGGATGTGGCCATCACTCCTCCCTCATTGCCTCTGCCTCCCGCAAGCAAACACATTGCTCAGCACAGAGAGGAGAAGCCTGTCCTTGCTGAAACACCCAAAAAGGAGCCCAGCAAAGCACAACCCGAAATATCCAAACCGGAAGAAAATGTGGAAGAGAAGACCACAGTGGAGCCAAAACCGGAAACGGAGGTGAAAAAATCACTGCCTGAAACAGCCAGGGAACCCAAAGCCAGGGAAGAAGAGAAGACGGCAAGCGTGGAGCCAGGGAAAGACAATGCCTGGGAACGCCACCGCATTCGGAGCGGAAGCCGCACCAACCCCTCGTCCTTCCGCATCTCATACAGCGAAACCCAAACAATATGCCGGGGCGAAAGCGTGATGATCGGAGCCTCCAACGGCCTGACTTATGAATGGGAGGACGGACAGACCAGCGACTCTATCCTTGTGAACCCCGAGTATACCACAGTGTACTACCTGACTGTGATGCGGCAGGACGACCGCAAATCGGAAGCACGCATACGGGTGAATGTGCAGGAATGTGCCAATATATACATTCCCAATGCCTTTACGCCCAACAATGATGGCCTCAACGATCGCTTTGTGGTTAAGGGAACAGGCATCGAAGCATACCGCATCCTAATCCAGACACAGGATGGAGTGACGGTCTATGAGAGTGAAGATATATCAGAATCCTGGGACGGGAGCTATGCAGGCAACCTGATGGAAACAGGCACATATATTTACCGCATCGACTATGTGGATGAATATGGCAATGCGGGAGCCAGAAACGGATATATCCTCTTATTCAGATAATGCAGGGAACCCTTCATACGAAGCGCAGCAAGGCTCCGGCTTTTTTGCCGATCGTCTCTGACGAGCAGCTCTCACTGGATTACAGACAGCTGACTTTGCGCAATGGTTTGCCTCTCTGCTATCTGGATCAGCCAGCCCCTGCAGTCTGCCGCCTGGAATTGGTGGTTCCGGCAGGCACCCGATATCAGGAAACCCCTTTAGTTGCTTCACTGACAGCCCGTTTGCTGAAAGAGGGAGCGGCCGGTTTTCAGCCTGAGGACATTGCCTCCCACCTGGATTATTATGGTGCTTATTTCGAAAGTCAGGCTGAGCGCGACCGGGCCTCAATGGTATTGTATGCCCCCCGGCGTTTTATGGGAGAACTGCTGCCGCTCTTTGCTGCGGTATGGGCAGAGGCTACCTTCCCGGAGGAGAGCCTGAGGCTTGAGATACAGCAGATGAGACAGGAGCTGAAAATCAACCGGCAGAGGGTGGGCTGGATCGCACGCCAGGCTTTTCAGGAAGCCCTCTATGGCCCTGCACATCCTTATGGGCTCCAGCCCCGCCTCGAGCACTTCGATGCATTGGAGCGTACTCAACTGCTGAAGCATTTTTCAACGCATTATCATCACAATGAAGCCTACCTGACCCTGGCCGGGGAAGTAGACGAGATGCTGCTGAAAGAAATCGACCGGCACCTGGGCGCCGTCAAACTCAAAAAACCGCCTGCAGGGCCTTTCTCATTGCCCGAGGCTCAGCCTGCTTCGGAAGGCCTGATCCGCCAGACTCGCCCGGAGGCAGTGCAATCAGCCCTGCGCGTCGGACGCCGCCTTTTCCATCGTACCCATCCCGACTTTATGGGGATGCAGTTCCTGGTTAGTCTGCTGGGAGGGTATTTCGGTTCCCGCCTGATGAAAAACCTTCGGGAGGACAAAGGATTGACCTACGGCGTAAATGCCTTTATCCAGGCCTTTGAAGAAGATACTTTTATGGCCATTTCCACAGAAGTGGGTGCAGAGAAGGAAGAGGAAGCCCTGGAACAGATCCGGCTGGAACTAAGCAGGCTGAGGGAAGCCCCCCCGAAAAAGGCTGAGATGGATCACCTCCGGAATTACCTCCTGGGGAGTATGTTGCGGGCCCTGGACGGCCCCCTGGCCAAGATAGAGCGATTAAGAAACCTCCTCGATGCCCGGGAAAGCCCGGACTATTTCATCCGCCTGCGACAGCAAATCCTGTCGATCCAGGCTGTCGGGCTGCATCAGCTGGCTTGTCGATACCTGAATGAAAATGAACTGACCTTTCTCAGCGCCGGGCCTCTTGCAGAGAAAAGCCCTGAGAATGGAGGCCCTATCCTGCAAAACGAATCCGGAACAGACAGAATTTCATATATTTGACACACAATAAAAGCATTATGAAAAAGAGATTTTACACCCTGCTGATCACCATTCTGATGAGTAGTTTCGCTGCCCAGGCTACGCATTATATGGGCGGGGAAATTATCTGGGAATGCCTGCCCAATGGCAACTTCCGCTTTACCCTGATTGTGTACCGTGAGTGTGCCGGGATTACCTACCCCAATACAATAAATATGGCATCCAACTCTCCGGCAGGCAATATTTCAATGAGTCTTTATCCCAATGCTGTAGCCGGCAGGGTTGACCTTTCCCCGGATTGCAATGATGATCCGATGTTCCAGCATATTGACTGTGCTTCCACGCCTTTTGGGACAGCATACTCCAATTCGGGGGCTGTGGAAGAATGGACCTATACCAGTGATGCGGCCTACCCCAACGGGGTGCAGCTCAATGGCGTTCCGCCGGCCAACGGTTGGTATTTTGCCTATACCTCCTGCTGCCGGAATCCGTGTTCCAATATCCCGGGATCTTCCTCTATGTCGTGGTATCTCAGGGCTATAATGTACCCTTACACCGATCCCAATACAGGCTTGCCCGTGAACAATTATCCCTGCTGGGATGACTCGCCCACCTTCATCGAGAAACCCTCAACCGTGATTTGCACCGGTTATCCTTTTACTTATAATCACAATGCCTACGACAAGCAATTGGATTCCCTGGTGTTTGAGTGGGCTTCCCCGCTGAATAACAATATCAACAGTCCGATTACCGCCTATAATGCTGGTTACTCCGCACTAAGCCCCCTGCCCGGCATCGTGCATAATCCGAACAATGTGCCTGCAGTTGTCAATCCCCATACCGGAGAGATCTCGTTTACTTCCTTTACCCAGGGCGCCTTTGTGACGGTGACCAAAGTGAGTGCATACAAATGTGGCCAGTTGATTGCGGAAATTTTCAGGGAAATGCAGATCGTATTGTTGACCTGCGGAGCCAATTACCCCCCCTCCGTACCGGCACCCTTCCAGAATTCCCAGGGGCAATATGTCCTCTTTACGGATACGGTATATGCCGGCCAACACGTCAATTTCTACTTTAGTGCTATTGATACATTGCCGGTCTTATTGGCAAACGGAGATCTTTCTTCAGTTACCCTTACTGCTTCGGGATCACAGTTTGGACAAGGATACACCAGTACCACTACCGGTTGCCTTAATCCCCCTTGTGCCACACTGACGCCACCCCCTCCCATCACGCAATTTTTCGGGCTCAATACTACATTCGACTGGGAGACTTCCTGCGCTCACCTGGAAACCACCACCGGTTGCGGAGGGGTGACCAATTCATACAACTTCATCCTCAAAGTGATGGATGACTTTTGTCCGGCCCCGGGTATAAATATCAGCACCATCGGGGTTGTGGTGGTCAATGCTATTCTGGAGGAACCGGATTTGCGTTGTATTTCGGTAGACGAGGCCGGGGATGTGGACCTTAGTTGGATCCCCCCGGATACCAGCATCATTCCGAATACCTTCAACAGCTACCACATCTACTCAGCATTGAATCCATTGGGCCCCTATATCCTGATAGACAGCATTTTCGATTATAATACCACTACCTATACCCACCTTGGAGCCAATGCGGCAGTTACTCCGCGTTACTACTACCTTCGTACGCGCTCGGGCTGTTATGGGGGCTATTATTCCGATCCTACCGATACCCTGCGAACCATTAACCTCAGCGTAGCCAACATAGGGAACAACACGGCTGAGCTGAACTGGAACCACAACCACCAACCGCTGCTTCCTACGGCTCTGGGTATGTATGAGGTTTACTTTGAGAACGATGCGGGCGTATGGGTAACGGTAGGCACTACACCTAACCTTACCTATCAGGATGTGGTGCCTGCGGCCTGCGGCTTCCTGAAGTATCGAGTAGCAATGGAGGATTCCAGCGGGTGTTTTTCTTATTCATCTATCGACGAGGATATGTTCCGTTCTGCCGTGCCCCCAGAGCTGCGCTGCACCCAGACCGACCTGAACGGAGACGTGACCCTGCACTGGACAATGCCGACCGATTCGGTGACACTGAATAATTTCGCCTCTTATTATATCTACCAGTCTCCCAGTCCGGGCGGTCCATATATCCTGCTGGACAGCGTGTTGGACGTGATGCTGAATACCTACACCCATATCGGGGCCAACGGAAACAGCACACAACATTACTACTCAATGGTCACCAATGTGGACTGCGACGGCCTGTTCTCCTCCGATTTTTCCGATACCCTGAGCAATATCGTCCTCAACCTGACAATGACCAGCAGCCAGTCGGCCAGCCTGAACTGGAACCCCCCTGCCAACCCTCTCTTCCCCTCACACAGCGGACTGTATTATGTTTACAGGGAATATCCCCCCGGATTCTGGGAAATGATTGATTCTACCGTCCTGCTCACCTTCGCCGACACGATGCTTATCTGTCACGATACGGTGAATTACAGGGTGGAGATGTACGATTCCTCGGGTTGCTATACCCTTTCCAGCATCGCCGGCGATTTCTTCTATGATGATGTGTATCCGGATATTCCCAGGCTGGACTCCGTGAGTGTGGATCCCTTCCTGAATATTCCCATCCTGGGTTGGCGGCCTTCCGTGGCCGGTGATGTGGTGGGCTATATTGTTTACCATAACGACGGGGTCTGGAATCCGGTGGATACCATCTGGGGACCAAACATTACCTATTACGAAGACTATACTCCGGCGCATAATCCCTGTGCCGGTCCGCAATCCTATGCGCTGGCCTCACTGGATAGTTGCGGATACACCAGCCCAATGGGCATCGACAATATTCACAGCTCCATTTATCTGGTGATGAAGAATTATGATCCCTGCCGTGACCAGATCAGTCTGGAATGGACACCCTACGAGAACCTGGATCCCTCGGTAGCGGGATACCGGGTCTTTATGAGTGAAAACGGCAGTGCTTTCAGCCTCCTGGCCGGCACTCCTGTCGGTAGCAACCATTATGAGCATCGTGGCCTGAACCGCGACTCAGAGTATTGCTATTTTGTGCAGGCATACAGCGATTCCGGCTATACGGCAAGAAGCTGTGAAGTGTGTGTGATCGCTGAAAAAGCCTCCCCGCCAGATTTCCTTTTCATCCGCTATGCCACGGTGAAAGACAATGATCATATTCACCTGCAGATGTTTGCCGACACCAATGCAGCCACGGATTATTACAAGATACTCAGGGCAGCATCGGTGAACGGACCGTATGAAGAAATTGGAACCGTGCCCTTCCTGAAACAAGAGGACTTCTTCTTCGAAGATCACAAAGCCTTCTTCAAACGCCAGAGCTATTTCTATAAAATCGTAGCGGTGGACACCTGCGGGGTGGATTCTTATACCTCAGAGCTGGCCAGAAGTATCTTCCTCACAGCAGAGATCAACGACAACTTCAGCAATGTGCTGGAATGGAATGATTATGAAGGATGGTCGTGGGCACCGCTGAAAGATTACAATATTTTCAGGATCGTAGATGGAATGCGTGATCCGATACCCGTAGCGGTTCTTCCTTATGGAACCACATCATATATCGATGATGTGTCCGGACTGGTTGAAACCGAAGGAAAATTCAGCTATCAGATAGAAGCGCTGCAAGGGCCGGGCAATCCCAACTTCGCAGATACTTCTTTGTCCAACATCGCTGATTTATTGCAACGTTCGCGTGTATTCCTCCCCAATGCCTTCTCCCCCAAAGGCTATAATGCCAATTTTAAACCCGGTCTTGTATTCGTAGATCTCAGTGAGTACGAGTTTCGCATCTTCAATCGCTGGGGACAGGAGCTTTTCCAGACCAAGGATCCGGAGCGGGCCTGGGATGGACGTTACGAAGGGAGTTTTGTTCCCGGAGGTGCTTACGTCTATTATGTCCGTTTCATTACCAGCAAAGGGAAGGAATATGAAAAGAGAGGATCTGTGACAGTCGTGTACTGATCCATTGTGATAACTGTTTGAAAAGCCGGGCTCCCGAAAAAGGGGCCTGGCTTTTTTTGCACTCAGGCCGGGCCCTCGACTTCCCTTTGGCTGCCCTTCGGCTGCCCTTCGGCTGCGCTCAGGGCGAGCGCTCAGGGCGAGCGCTCGGGGAGCGGGCAAGCACTGCTCGCGCGCGGACGAGTCCGCCTTCGCAATATGCCTTTGCAAATGCTACGGTGTTAAAGGAGCTATGGTGGATAAAATAGTCGTCCTCAGACGACCAAAGGTCGCATAACTGACCCAAATTGACTTCCCGCTTATCCGAAGACTTTTGCTTATGTGTTTTATGCAAGAGCATAGAGCAAGAGCATACAGTTGCTGTTACTGCCGTAGCATAATTTGTCCGCAGGCAATAGCTTGCGTACAGCAGGATGCAAATGCGAAGCCTTCTATATTAGGACATTCCCACCAAGCTCCAGCGCATAAAATTTCTTACCTTTGCCCTTCAAAAGTGCACCTATGTATTCGTCTGACAATAAATTTGTTGGAGAAGGTCTCACCTATGATGACGTTCTCCTGGTTCCTGCTTATTCCGACGTGCTTCCGAAAGACGTTAAGCTGGATACCTTTTTTACCCGCAACATATCGATGAAAATCCCTGTGGTTACAGCCGCAATGGATACAGTGACAGAACACAAAATGGCCATTGCCATCGCTCAGCTGGGGGGCATCGGTGTTTTGCACAAGAATATGTCGGCAGAGAACCAGGCTACAGAGGTCCGCAAAGTAAAACGGGCGGAGAACGGGATGATCCTGGAGCCTATTACCCTGTTGGAGGATGCCCTGGTGGAGGATGCCTTGCGCCTGATGAAGGAAAACGGCATCGGCGGAATACCGGTGGTGAATCCCAATTATCAATTGGTGGGAATTGTCACCAACCGCGACCTGCGCTTTGAGCGCAATCCGAATAAGCCGGTCAGGGAGGTGATGACCAGCGAGAAGCTTATTACTACAACGGAGTTCACTGATTTTGAAAAGGCCGCAGATATTCTTCAGGAACACAAGATTGAGAAGTTGCCGGTGGTGGATAAGCATTTTCGTCTGGTAGGGCTGATCACATATAAAGACATCATCAAGATCAAAGCCCGTCCGAACGCCTGCAAAGATGAGCGGGGACGTTTGCGGGTTGCTGCGGCTATCGGGACATCCGGAGACACGGATGCCCGCGTGGAAGCCCTGATCCGGGAAGGCGTGGATGCCCTGGTCATTGATACCGCACACGGCCATACCAAAAGCGTACTGGACACCGCCCGCAGGATCAAGAAAGCCTATCCGGAAGTCGAGCTGGTAATCGGAAATGTAGCCACTCCGGAAGCAGCCAAATCCCTGGCCGATGTTGGCGCCGATGCCATCAAGGTGGGCATTGGCCCCGGATCCATCTGTACAACCCGCGTGGTAGCAGGAATCGGGATTCCGCAGTTTTCAGCCATTTTCAATGTGGCTAAGGCCTTGCGCGGAAGCGGCATACCCATCATCGGGGATGGGGGCATACGCTATACCGGCGATATCGTGAAAGCCATCGCCGCCGGAGCCAATTCCATTATGGCTGGCAGCCTCTTCGCCGGAGTGGATGAATCACCGGGAGAGACCATCATCTTCGAAGGACGCAAATACAAAACATACCGCGGAATGGGATCAGTGGAAGCAATGCAAAAAGGATCCAAAGACCGCTACTTCCAGAGCGATGAGCACGATGTGGAAAAGCTGGTGCCCGAAGGAATTGTAGGCCGGGTACCGTATAAAGGAACCCTGAGCGAGGTGGTGCATCAAATGGTTGGCGGACTCAGGGCCGGGATGGGATATACCGGATCACCGGATATTCAAAGCCTGCATCAGGCACGCTTCATCAAAATCACGGCAGCCGGGGTGGTCGAGTCTCATCCCCACGATATCACCATCACCCGTGAAGCACCCAACTATAGCCGATGAATAAGAGCCAGACCGGCTTAAGCTTTTTTAACAATACCTGGGAAAAGCCTTATTCTAAATACATTACTTTTGTTTTTCTCAAAAAATGAATTAAAAATCATCTCTATGTTGAAGCTGCAAAACCTGAAAAAGAATGCCGTTTTCGGACTCCTGAGCCTGCTCTTCCTCCTCCCCTTATCCTCCTTGCAAGCCCAGAAAGAAAAAGATCCGGTCCTGCTCAATATTGCCGGAGAAGAAACCCGGCTGTCGGAATTCCTCCGCATCTTTAACAAAAACAACATCCACAATGAACCGGCCACCCGCCAGGCCCTGGAAGAGTACCTCGAATTGTATATCAACTTTCGCCTGAAAGTGACGGAAGCGGTGGAACTGCAAATGGACACGGTGGAAGCCTTTACCGCTGAACTGAAAGGCTACCGCGATCAACTCGCCGAGCCTTATCTTACCGATAAAAAAGTAGATGACCAGCTGGTTGAAGAAGCCTGGGACAGAATGCAGGAAGATATCCGCGCCAGCCATATCCTGGTGAAACTCGCACCCGACGCCAGGGACAAGGATACCCTGAATGCCTACCAGAAAATAGTGAGCTTGCGAGAGAGAATCCTGAAGGGAGAAGACTTTGGCGATGTGGCTGCTGAAGCCTCCGACGACCAGTCGGCACGCGACCGGGAAGCAAACCGTATGCATCCCTTCCTGAAAGGAAACCGCGGCGACCTTGGCTACTTTACCGTTTTTGATATGGTTTATCCTTTTGAAACCGCAGCATACAAAACGAAAGTGGGTGAGATCTCTATGCCTGTGCGTACCGACTATGGCTATCATATCATTAAGGTAACAGCCCGTCAGCCCGCAATGGGCCGGGCCCGCGTGGCCCACGTGTTTGTGCGATTCCCCGAGATAGCCGGAGAAGCAGAGATGCAGGCCGCAGAAATCAAGATACGGCAAGCCTGGGATAGCATACAGGCGGGACACTCCTTTGAAAGTGTGGCAGAGCAGTTCTCTGAAGATAAAGGAACGGCCAAGAAGGGTGGACTGCTGTCGTGGTTCGGACCCAATCGTATGGTTCCTTCCTTTATTGAGGCAGTGAATTCATTGAAAGAAATCGGGGACATCTCCGAACCGGTTATGACGGATTATGGTTGGCATATCATTAAACTTGCAGAAAAACAGCCCATTGGCAGTTTTCAGGAAGAAGAAGCCAATATTCGCAAGCGGATCGGACGCGACTCCCGCTCCAACCTCAGCCGCGAAAGCTTTGTGACCGGCGTGAAGAAACAATATGGCTTTAGTGAGAACCTTAAAGCCCTGGAGGATTTTTACTCGGTGGTGAACGATTCCATCTTTACCCGTTCCTGGAAGCCCGAAAATGCCCGTCATCTGAACAAACCCCTCTTTAACCTGGGTGACAAAACCCTGTCCCAGTCCGACTTCACCGCCTTTCTCGACGAGAATCAGCGGAACCGCACAGTGATGCCGGTACCGGAGTTTATCAGACAGGAATATACCCAGTTTGTGACAGAGCAGTGTATCGCCTATAAGGATGCCAAGCTGGAAAAGGAATATCCGGAATTCCGGGCCCTGATGCAGGAGTATCACGATGGTATTTTGCTGTTTGAACTGACCGAGAAGCGGGTATGGAACAGAGCCAGCCAGGATACCGCCGGGCTGGAGTCCTTCTTCAATGAAAAACGCAAGGACTATATGTGGGGGGAGCGCCTGCACTACAAGCTCTTCCGTTCAGCCGACCACAAAGCCCTGGAGAAAGCCAGAAAGATGGCCCTGAAGGCCTTCAAAAAGGGACAGCCGCTGGAAGATATTCCCGGAAAAATCAACAAGGGCGAGGCAGGCCTGCTGAGTATGGAAACGATGAAGTATGAAAAAGGGCATCCGAATCTTCCTGCAACTTTGGGATGGGAGCGTGGTATCACGGAAATCCTGACGGATGGAGACACACATCTCTTTTATGCCGTTCACGGAAAGGTGCAGCCCGAACCTAAAGCGCTGCAGGAATGCCGGGGGCTGGTCACAGCCGACTACCAGACCTATCTGGAAAAAGAATGGCTGAAAGAACTGCGTAAACGCTATCCCGTTCAGGTATTCCCCGAAGTACTGGATCAGGTTAAATAAAGGTATTGGAATGCGGATCGGATGGGCATTGCTCCTTTTTCTGTTTCTCTTCTCCTGCAAGGAGAGGGTGGAAGACAAGGATCGTCGAATACTGGCACAGGTGGGAGAATACAAGCTTGATGCAGATGAGCTGACCCATCTTATCCCCAAAGGAGCCAGTTCGGACGACAGCATCCGGCTGAGCCGGGAATTTATTCAGACCTGGGTACGGCGCCAGCTGCTGCTGAAGGAAGCAGAAGAAAAACTCCCTGCTGAGAAAAAAGATGTGGAAGCGCAGCTGAGGGAATACCGCAGAAGCCTGCTCATTTTTGCCCTGGAAGAACAATACCTGAAGGAGGCCCTGGATACCAATGTGAGCGAAGAGGAAATCAAGGCGTATTATGAAGAAAATCAGGGCAACTTTGAGTTGAAGGAGAATATCGTCAAAGTCTTGTATGTGAAGGTCAGACCAGAAACCCCTGACCAAAACCGGCTGCGTACGCTGATGCGCCTGGCAGTGCAGGATGATGCCGCCCTGATCGAACTGGAAGAATATGCGATGGCCTACGCCTCCAATTCCTTTCTGGATCCCCATACCTGGCTCTTTTTTAATGAGCTCCTGAAAGAGATTCCGATACAGACCTATAACCAGGAATCTTTTCTGCAATATAACCGCAATGTGGAAATGGAAAAGGAAGGCTTTCGATACTTTGTCCGCTTTATCGACTTCCGCATCCGCGAAGGGGTTTCTCCCCTTGGACTGGAAGAGGAAAAGATTAGAAGGATACTGATCAATAAACGAAAGATCAACCTCATCAAATCCTATGAGGAAGAGGTGTACCAGAAAGCACTTCAACAAAATGCTTTTGAGATCTATCAATGAATGCACAATAAAAAGGAATAGCCCAGGCTATTGCCCCCTGTTATGGAAAGAAAAAAATATTTGTATGGCATCCTGCTGGCCCTCCTGATGATGTTTTCCGGTTTTTCCGGTAAGGCGCAGCCCGCAGTGGTGGATGAAGTGGTTGGAGTGGTGGGCTCACGGATGATCCTCCTCTCAGATATAGAAAACCAATATCTTCAGTTCCGCCTGCAAGGAAATGTGGAAGGCGGGCGACAGATGCGCTGCCAGATACTGGAAAACCTCTTGTTTCAAAAGTTGCTCATCAATCAGGCAGCACTCGATAGTATCGAAGTGACCGATGCCCAGGTGGAATCAGAGATGGACCGCAAGCTGCGCTATTTTATCACCCAGATCGGGAGCCAGGAGAAGCTGGAGGCATACTATAACAAGACTTTGGTGGAGATTAAGGAAGAGTTCAGAGAACTGATCCGTGACCAGCTTATCGTGGAAACAATGCAGCAGACAATAACTACAGACCTGAAGATCAGTCCTTCCGAAGTCAGAAAATTCTTCAACCGCATTCCTGCCGATAGTATTCCCCTGATCAATGCGGAAGTGGAAATGGGGCAGATTGTAAAAAAACCCCCTATTCGTGCCGAAGAAAAAGCGGCCGTGCGTCAGCGCCTCGGTGAACTACGACAACGCATCCTGAACGGAGAAAGCTTCACTGCCCTTGCTGCCCTGTACTCGGAAGACCCCGGTTCTGCCTCGAAAGGAGGGGAAATCGGATTTCAAAGCCGTGGATCCCTGTATCCCGAATACGAAGCAGTTGCCTTCGCCCTGAAAAAAGGAGAAGTCTCAGATATTGTGGAATCAGAAGCAGGCTTTCACATCATCCAGCAAATAGAAAGAAGGGGAGATATGGCAAATACCCGCCATATTCTGCTCATCCCCAAGGTGAGCCAGGAAGACCTGGCCAAGGCACGCACCGACCTGGAAAACGTAGCTTCGCTCATCCGGATGGACTCTCTGACTTTCGAAAAAGCCGCCCTCAAGCATTCGGATGACCCGGGCAAAAACAATGGGGGAATGATGGTCAATCCCCTTACCGGAACCACCCGGTTTGAAACCAGTCAGCTTGAACCCTCCGTCTTCTTTGTGATCGATAAGCTGGAAGTAGGGGAAGTCTCTGCTCCGGTTGTGATGCGCACCGAAGAAGGCAGGCAGGCCTATCGCATCCTTTACCTGAAAGCCCGCACCGCACCCCATCGTGCCAACCTGAAAGAGGATTATAGCCGGATTCAGGAATGGGCACTGGAAGATAAAAGTACCCGCACTATCCAGGAATGGATCAACAAGAAGTTAGAGAATACATACGTCCACCTCAGCGAAAACTACCGCGATTGTAAGTTGAGCTACCGGTGGACCAATGAAACCCCTTAAAGAGAAAAACACAATGATCAATTATAGCGACGATAAAGTGGCCCTGGATGCTTTTCACGAAAAATACGGCATCCTTCGAAAGGAAATCGCCAAAGTGATTGTAGGCCAGGATGAAACGGTTAAACACGTACTCATATCCATCTTCAGCCGCGGACACGGACTGTTGGTTGGGGTTCCGGGCCTGGCCAAAACCCTGCTGGTGAATACCATTTCAGATGTGATGGGTTTGTCTTATTCCCGGATACAGTTCACCCCCGACCTGATGCCTTCTGACATCCTCGGCACCGAGATTCTGGATGAGAACCGGAAATTCCGCTTCATCAAAGGCCCCATCTTCGCCAACATCATCCTGGCGGACGAGATCAACCGGACGCCGCCCAAAACCCAGTCTGCACTCTTGGAGGCGATGCAGGAAAAAGCCGTGACGGTTGCCGGACAACACTATCTCCTCCCCGATCCCTTTTTCGTATTGGCCACCCAGAATCCCATTGAGCAGGAAGGAACCTATCCGCTCCCTGAAGCCCAGCTCGATCGTTTTATGTTCAATATCTGGCTGGATTATCCTTCTTTTGAAGAAGAACTGGCGGTGGTAAAGAATACCACCGGCGGGCAGATACCCTCCACCGGCATCGTGATCTCGGCAGAAGAAATTGTGTATTTCCAGCAACTGATCCGCCGTATCCCTGTCCCTGAAAACGTTTTCCGCTATGCGGTCGGACTGGCTTCTAAAACCCGTCCCAATACTGCCGATGGGCATAAATGGTCAGACCAGTACCTTACCTGGGGAGCCGGTCCAAGGGCCTCACAGTACCTCATCCTGGGGGCCAAATGCCACGCGGCCGTCAACGGGAAGTATGCACCGGACATTGAAGATGTGCAGGCCGTGGCGCCTTCCATCCTTCGCCATCGTATCGTCAGGAATTACAAGGCCGAAGCGGAAGGTATCGGGGTGGACCACATTGTGGCAGAGCTCCTTAAATAAGCTTATTTCTTCGTAAAGAGGTGAATCTGAAAATGGCTCAGGTTCCAATCTTCCATTGTATCCGGAAAAATGGCCAGACGGATAAGGGCCGTGTCGTGCAATAAGCTGTCAAGCGGTATTGTCAATGCTGTTTTTTCTCTCATCAATAATACAGCGCTGTATCACGTGAAGTTTGTCGGATTTTTTCCTGCAATGCGCTGGGGCTCTGCGTGAATGGTGGCAACCATTCCGCTTTCTTTTCTGATGGCAGCCTCGATGGCATCGGTGATTTTATGGGCTTCTTCCAGGGAGAGGCGGGAGGGCAATTCAATGTGGGCCGTAAACTCCACGTGCTGTCCATAGCGGTGTAAATGCATATGGTGCAGGCGTACATCCCGCATTGCGATGTCATTGGCCAGTTTGGATAGGCTTTGTTGCAGATGGGGCCTGACTCTTTCCCCCAGGAGGGGATGGATGCCTTCCTTCAGCACTTCCCAGGCGGCATAGAAGATCATCGCAGACAGCAGGATACCCAGCAATCCATCCATCCACCAGAAATGCTGTCCAAGCAGAATACCTACCAGCACCAGTACGGAGGACAGGGCATCGGTGCGGTGGTGCCAGGCATCTGCTCGCAGAGAGAGTGCACCCGTTTTTCTGTAGGTGTAAAAAGCAAACTGGGCCAGTGCTTCTTTTGAAACAATGGAGATTATGGTTACTACGATGGCGATGCGGCCGTATTCGGCGCCGGTGCCTTCCGCCAGGCGTTTGATCCCCTCCACCAGAAAGTCGAAACCAATGACGGCAAGCAGCATTCCGATAATGATGGAAGCGATCAGCTCGGCCCGGCCGTGCCCGAAAGGATGTTCTTTGTCGGCGGGCCTTCCGGATGCCCAGACACCGATCAGTACGATCACTGAACTGACGGAATCGGAAAGCGTATGCCAGGCATCCGCGATCAGGGCCAGGGAGCTGCTGACGATGCCGGCCCAGAGTTTGAGAAAGAAAAGCAGCAGGTTGCCCACCACCGAAATCCAGCCTTCCAGCCTGCCCCATTTCCCCAGCTCACTATGTGTGTGTGAATGTGCCATTCCCTTTTTAAATGTTTTTTATGCTTGACCTGGATAAGGTTGCAGGTTTCATTTGCCGGCGATGAAGCTGTGCCAGGATTTGTCTTCCGCGGGCACACAGGGCTCCGGAATCGCGGCGGCTGAGTTCTTCGAGGGTAAGCCTTAATTCATTTTTTATCTCCGGATACCGCTCCGAAAAGCGCCAAAGTATCTCCATACTGTACATCTGCACTGCGATACTGGCCTCCGGGTCGCTGAGGTAGCGGAAGGCAGCGTCCAGTAAAAAGCCTTCTTCCTCTCCATCGGGGAGGGGGGCAAGGGTATATACTTTCAGGAAGCTCCGCCTGACGGCGATGTCTGTCAGGCTGAGGATGGCCGGGAGCATTCGTGGGGCATAATCCGGGAGAAGGGCGGGGTTCAATTCCAGGGAAGCGGCAATCACGCGGGAGGCGCGGGAGGATACTTGCGGGATTTCCTCCAGGGCGATATCCATCAGGACCTGCCTCAAAGCCAGACTTTTTACCGCTTTGGCAGCCATCATATCAATGGCGGCCCGGCTGCTGTCGTTCAGGTGGGGTATGACGGCGGCTTTATCCATAAATGCAAAGATAATGGATGTGGAGGGACAAGGCTCGATTTTCAAGGCTCAATGTTCAGTGGTCAATTTCAAGGACCAAAGACCAGGGACCAAGGACCAACAAAAAATACAACAAGCAGAGGTTTGTCAGGAGAAGCCTGTCTGCCGGTAGGCAGAGAGAAAACTCTTCGCGCCCATAGCGTTTTCATTGCGATCCTTGCGGCTAACAAGCACGAGTCCGAGTTCGAGTGCGAATTATTTAGGAGAAGGGAAAGCCCCTTCGCGGGCTTTGCGTTATTCTTTGCGAATTCTAAGATAAAGTCAAGCACTAATTGACAAGATTTGCATAGGTCTGTACAAAAGGGGTCCCTCTTTGTACTACAGCGAAAACCCTA
>Ga0334888_1001515_pt1 | contig 29612 bp, 25 predicted proteins | sample GraSluR1_MG_FD_207227 | JGI IMG/M metagenome (GOLD analysis project Ga0334888, IMG submission 207227) | Sludge microbial communities from methane-producing bioreactor in Wageningen University, Netherlands - Granular Sludge_3_08-R1 | ecosystem: Engineered > Bioreactor > Anaerobic > Unclassified ...
GATTTATTGGATCTCTTTTCGACATCGAGGCTTGCCCAGATCTCTTCGATCAGCGAATATGAACCAACGATTTCCAGTATGCACGGTGAAAATGCGGAATACCGGGTTTCCGGATCAATCGCCCGGGCGGTGCAGAGCTCGATTTCAAGAACAGAGAACATTGCACAGGCGAGATCGGATATTATCTCCCGGGCAATAGCAGGGGATAATTTTCCTGCGAATTTTTTTGGGTGTTAGCACAATGTGAATCTGATGGCTTCCCGTTCGTTCTCTGCGAGTTCATGGTTGTGTATAATGACTTGAAAACCGTTGGGTGGGATTTTCTCTCCATTTTGGGGAACGTTTCCAGGTATCATGCACACAGCCTATTTTGTCCCGATTGCCATGAGATGAAAACCGTAATCGTCAGTAAAACTATTCGTCCAGGTGAGTCCTGCCCTGTTCAGTATATCCTTCATTACTCCATCTGTTTTGAAAATCAATTTCCATCCAACAATTTTTTCCATGATGAAATAGGTGAACGGGTCTTCCTGAACCATGAGAGGAGTTACGTTACTCACCATGATACACCCGCCATCAGCCATCATCTGGCTTGCAACCTTCAAAACTGCAACACAGGTTTCAGGAGGTAAACTGCAAAGAACTCCAACTAACAGTATTATATTAAATTTTTTCTCGGGGCCAAATCGCATGAAACTTGTTCTCGAAAAATGTACCTTGTCATCCACGCCCGCCGCTTCAGCTATTCGTGTTCCTCGTTTTATCGCCATTTCATCTCTTTCAACAGTGATGGCAACGACATTGGAACTGTCCTGATAATAGCTTGAAAACACATCGCAGACATCCCGGCCTGGTCCACCACCCAGGTTACCAATGAGGACATCTCCATCTTTCCGGTAGTCTTCGATCAATTCATGAATATATTCTTCGACCCGCAACAGCCGGGACCTTATAGCTTTTCCGCTTTTTGACTCTAAAAAATACTGATCAATCGCGAAAGGATGCTTCGATTGGCTGTAAAGCAACTCTGTAACAACCGATGTAGCGGGATTGGCAACAGTGGCCGCGCTGAAGATACTGTTCATAATAAAATAATCGAGAAGTTCTTCTTCCTCAACCGCAGAAAGAGGATTACCGAGATAATCACTGATGAGGAGGTCTTTGATCTTTTCATTGTCACACGCAATTGCCTGTAATAAATCCAATACGTAATTGTCTAAACCATATTGTCGGACAAACTCGTCAACTGAATGTTGTGTTGAACCTGTTTTCATTTTATCCATCCCTTTTTTTTCCTGTTTATCTAACTACTAAATTCCTTATCCGCTATGAAAAACGATTATTTTTGACGAATTGGTGTGATAATTGGACCAGTCGCTCCTCGTCAGAATTTACCGTGATTTTTTTCTTGTGTTGAATCAATTTCCTGAATTTGAGCATTGATATTGCCATCTCATGTATCACTTCCCAAATGCTGGCTCATTGCTCTGTCTCAGTTTATAATGAAGAATTTTTCCCAGATTGGATTTTGGCAACGAATCATAAAATTCAATGTGGTGGGGGACTTTTTGTGGGGATAATTTTTCTCTACAATAACCGATTACATCCTCTTCTGTTGCGGTGGCACTGTTCTTCAGGACTATGCAAGCCTTCACTTTCTCGCCGTAGTACTCATCCTTCACACCGATTACCGCCACCTCTTCAATTTTTGGGCATTCCTCAAGTATTTTTTCAACTTCCCTTGGCCAGACTTTCTCTCCCCGCACATTAATCATGTCATCCAAACGCCCCTCAATGCTGAATGCTCCCTCCTTGTTTATCCTCCCGATATCCTTGGTATGAAACCACCCGTTTACCAATGCCTGTTTCGTTTTTTCAGGTTTTCTCCAGTATTCCTTGAAAATTATCGGGCCCCTTGTTACGATTTCGCCACTCTGGTTGATTGGTAACTCTTCATGAGTATACGGATCGACGATCTTCACATCCATGTTTAACAACGGGATTCCAACCAGCCCTGGACCCTTGGTATAGTTCTTTGTGAGGGGGTCCACCAGGAAAACCGAACTGGTTTCTGTCAATCCATAGCCTTCAATCAACGATGCACCGGGAAATATCTCCTGTGCCTCCTTCCAGACGGTGCGCGATACCGGAGCGCTACCACTGGTCACGAGCCTGACAAAATCAAGTGGTTTCTCTCCGGGATTCTCTTTAAAATAATTTACCAAGGCTGATAAAATCGCAGGTACTCCGAACAACCCGTCAATACGGTATTTTTTCAGAGCGGCAATGACTTCACTGGTATTGAATTTTGGAAATATAACCAGTTTCCCCCGGTTCATAAACGGCCAGTTCATGATCAGGCCTGCACCATAGACATGGAAAATCGGGATGACCAATAATGTTGACCGTGGGCCCACGAATTCGTTATACCAGTAATGGATACCATACGCATTTGAAACAATATTGTGGTGGGTCAATACAGTTCCTTGAGGCTCCCCTGTTGTTCCGCTCGTATAGAGAATCAGGGCAGGATCGTTGTACACATCCACTATCTGTTCATCGTATTCTGGCGAAACATCAATGAATGTGGTGAAATCAAGGGAACCTGGGCAATCAATGACTTCTATTTTTCTCAACATTCTCGCCATTATTTTCTTGAAGGGCGAGAAGCAGTCTGATAGGTTGAATGTTACTATCGTCTTGATCGTCGGTGTCGTTTCGCCCGCTCTCGTCACGTTTTCGTAATAAATATCCGGTGTTATAACGATGCCTGGTTCGATATCATTAAAAAAATATTCCAGTTCTTTTGCGGTATAGAAGGGATTAATGAGAACCGGTATTGCACCTGCCTTGACACTCCCATAAATACTGATAATGTTCTGCGGGCAATTAACAGCCATTATCAATACCCGGTCTCCTTTTTGTATCCCTCCCTTTTGTACAGCCCGGGCAAATTTATCGGTCAGTTCTTTAAATTCACGGTAGCTTATACACCGGTCATAAAAAACCAGTGCTGTATCTTCCGGGTTCTCCGCCGCATTTCTGTCGATATAATAAAAAGAGGGCACTTCAGGATAAATGATATTTTTCGGAGAACCCTCAGGGTACAGATTAAACCAGGGGCGCTCTCCGTCAATGAAAAATTTCGTCATATGCATCCCTAATCTCGATATCCTTTTTGTTTGTTTTGTTGAGGATTATTGCAGTGTGGAACAGGCACGTGCAGCAGGTGTAGCGGCTGCCGGAAGAACCCGGTGCCTAGACCTGCTGGAAGTGGTAACTCCATCTCCGTCACAGGATAATCTCCCGTCTTGCTCTTTCACGTGACTGTCCACCGCCGGTTGGAAAACCGGACGCGGGGATAGCCCGTTCTCTCCCCCATACCCGAATCGCCTCGATCTGTTCAGGACTGACCTTTGAGAGAGGCACAACATTTGAAAAACTCTTTCGAAAAATTTCCTCCTGAACGGACTCGTCTCCCTTTAATATGGCATGGATGACGACCTCCCTGACTGCAGATTCAAGATCAGATCCTGCAAACCCATCGGAGAGATCCACCAGTTCATTCATCAGTTCTGAAGAGATCTCTTTCTTCAGGCCTCTTTTTATGTAAATCGAAATGATCTCCTTCCTCTCGTCCTGTGTGGGGAGATTGATAAAAAACAGTTCGTCGAACCGGCCGCGGCGGAGCAGCTCGGGCGGGAGCCGGGAGACATCGTTTGCGGTCGCTACAACAAACACCCGGGCCTGGCTCTCCTGCAGCCAGAAAAGAAACTGCCCGACGATACGGGCGGAGGTGCCGCCATCACCTGAGTTTCCGGACCCCGCCAGGCCTTTTTCAATCTCGTCGATCCAGAGGACACAGGGAGCGACGTGATCCGCGGTGGAGAGCGCGTCCTTCAGGCGGGACTCGCTCTGACCAAGATATTGCCCGTGGATGGTTGCAAGATCAAGCCTGTACAGGGGGAGGTTCCATTTCTGTGCGATTGCCTTCGCAGAGAGTGACTTGCCGCAGCCTGGGACCCCGACGAGGAGGAGGCCGCGTGGTGCCCGGATACCGCGATCTCTCAAATCTGCAGTAAGGAGTGGTTTGTTCCGTTCGAGCCACATCTTAAGCCCGGCCAGGCCTCCAATGGCGATATCGCTGCCTGTCACGTGAATACGCTCGATGCCGGATATGTCAGAGAAGATGCGGTCTTTAGCATGCCGAAGCTCATTTAGATCTTCTCTGACGACAGCACCCTTGGCAAGGAGCATCGCGACGACATTTTCTGCTTCTATCCGTGTTATTCCAGCGAGAATCGCCGCAGCCTCCTTCACCTCCTCAATTGTCCAGCTCACCGGGATCTGCCCCCTGTATGGAGCGAGCGATTCCTGGATTATGGTGAGCATCTCGTCCTCGTTTGGTGCATCGAGAGTGATGGTCATTCCCTTCCGCTGCAATTCACCCCATATCGGTTTCGTGGTTATCGCCGCGATTACGCCTCCAGTCTCTGTTGCCAGGGTTACGACATCCTGGAACTGGCGTGCCGTCGGGTTGTCGTCTTCGATATCCAAAACTTCGGTAAATACAAACGTGAGGTTCTGCCGGAGGGTAATCTGCTGACTGACATAGTCGAGAGCCCCGGCAATGGTCCGGTCTTCGTTGATGATTTTACCCGAACCGAGGTCTTTTAAGCCATGCGACAGGGTATGGACATAGATAGGGATATTCAGATTTCGGGCTGCTCCCTTGAATAATTCCAGGACACGCCCCCTTTCGGGGGTTTTCACGGATATGAACGGTATCCTTGCCTTCATATATCGTTCGATGACAGTTCTCGCAGTTTCTCCGTCACTCATGGTAGATCACCTTTCTGCCGGCGGGAAGTTCCACCAGACTTTCTCGTGGATCGGGTCCGGTCGCCTCCCGGGGCCAGACGGGCACGTTCCGGACCAGGCGCAACATCTTCCCTGTACGGTCCCGTTTTGCACTCTCTTCGAGGGAGTCATGCATGGTCCTGGCTGCCTGGAGGACCAACTCCTGGATCGATGTCTTCGTGGATTCAGGAAGGACAGGCAGGGAGGCCAGGGCATACGCCTGCCGAAAGGCCTTTCTCGTGTCAAGCAGTGCAAAGGTGATCGCCATCTCATCACCCGATACCCGGTCGAGGTTGATCTGGACTTTTTCGGCAGCATGCGTCAACATTCTGTCGATAAGGCCACAGAGCCGTGTCGTGAAACGCTCCGCCACGCCACTCGTCCATTCCAGTTCCCCTTCCTGTGCCAGGAACACCATGGATTCCATGTCCTCGTTGCGGTCGATGGCATCCAGGCATCGAACCCATTCGAGGTAGGTCCGTGGAGTAGTGGTCCCAGGGTTCATGCGCTCTTCCTTCTCGTATTGATGAGTGGAGGCCGCAGGTCCCATGGCGGGTACTGCGAAGCTAGTGACAATCCCTGATCTTCTCCGGGTATCGCTGCCGGGGACTTCACTCCTCCCCCCTGTGTCGACATGGCCTTTTCAGATGGGGAAAACCGCCCCACGTACTGCTCGGGTGTGATCAGCTCAAGAAGAGTATCGACCCGCTGGGCATGGGCATCTTCATCTGCATACGCTGATCTCCAGTCAACTATCTCAGCAAGCATCGCCCTGACAATATTCTTCATATCTGACGCCACCTTTGTAAAATGTGCCTTTACCCGATACTTCTTCTGGGCCATCTTCGAGTACTGGTAATAGAGCCACCCGACGCCGATTGCCCCGATGACTATCCCCACAACGTTAAGTGCAGATAAGCCCCAAATGAGAATTGCACCCCCGACAAGGCCCGGGATTACCATTGGGGCATCCAGCCTGGTATCGGCAAGGGCCCGGGTTATTTCCTTGTCAATGTGGTGTTGTATGGACTCAGTCAACTCGTTCTCATTCCCCCCGTCAACAGTGGATCCGGACCATGAATCAATCTTGAATTCTATCTCGTGGGGGACCAACTGTCGGTTTTCTGCTGTTATCTCCTTGTACGCGTTGATAATCCAATCCCTTGACATGGCAACCGCGAATTTCCGGCAGGTCAGGGAGGTGGTGTATACACTGGGGTGGAGAGCAGCGTTCGTGAGAACCTGGGTAAAGTCCATGGTCACGGGACCGGCGGGTTGTGAGAGCCCGATGCGCCGGCTAGCCTCCTTCCTGTCCCCTCCTTCCTCGATAATTAGTGCCAGGAATCGCTCCTCGTTCTTCAGGTCACGCTCCTCTTCGTCATATTCTGTAACAAGAGTATCGAGCATGCCATCAACAGCACTCACTATCTCATCTACCGGTTCATCCTTTTCTTCAAATATGGTTGAAAAGTAGTCAAGGAGTGAAGTATGGATGCAGGCTCCGGACAGGGCATCCACGAGTTGTGGATAGGTCGGGCTGTATTTTTCCAGGTAACTCTCTCTGTCGGAAACCCGGTCGCGGTGCACCGAGAGAAGAGCCGACTTCCACTGGTTCTTCTGCTCCTCCTCGAATCCCTCCTCATTGCTGGAGTTGACCAACCACTGTTGGAACCTGTTCAGGCAGAGACCGTCAACATCAGGGCCGAAGATACCGTTTGCATAGGCATCGACGACGACAACCATGTCTGGGGGCAGGGATGAAGGGTCCTGCATGCCCAGGTACCGGTCAAGCCACGTCCTGCTCGCATCGTACTGGTTCGCGCGCCTGTTGACGAGAGAGAAGAAAAGCGAAGCCCTCTCGTCATTCCTCCGGATTGCTTCTAATTTTGCACTCTCAGCACGGTTTTTGTCGTCGTCAATCCATGCTGAGAGAGCAATGAGGCATGGAGTCAGCCAGTATCGTGGAGTCGATAGCATCAGGTTCTCAGCCGCGGCCCTGATCGTCCCCTGGCGAACGAGACCCGTGTCAACGGCCTGCAGAATTCCCGTAGTATGTCGGCGGACCTCAGCGTAGTGCCCGTATTCCTTCTCTATTCTCTGCCGAACGGTGTTGATGCGTGTTTCAGCGAGTTGCAACTCGGTGTTCTGGGAATACGTATCAAGAAATGAATGAAATTGTGTGGAAAGCTCGTGCAGATCCGATGCGATCTCGTCAACCTTATCGTCGACCATTTCGAAGCGGGAGGAGAGTACCGTAATCTCTCCCGATATGTTTCGAAGATCATCAATAATTACTGAAAAACCGTCTTCTGACATTCTTTCAACCTCTTAAAACGATAACTGTGCCATTTTTTTCGACTGCACGCATCGTGCCGTCACGGTAGACTTCGATGAATGCATAGTTCGGGTGGAGGGCAAGAGTCCTGGCCCGTTCCAGTTCAGCTGGCATAGGCTCACTGACCTCGTAGTGATAGATGATTCCCCCGGAAATGGAGAGTGAATGGACCTCGTAGGGATCTCCAAGGTAACAGCAGGCAACGATCCCGACAGGAAATTCCTCAATGGTCACTTCGGGCAGTTCGTCACGGATTGCAGCAACAATAGCCTCCCGGGTTTCTTCTGTTAAGGTATGCCCTCCCGTATCGAGGTCAGTGATCGTCGCGAGATACCGGTCCGAACGTTTTTTATTCAGGAGGTTGGTCTGGCTGGCAGATCGTGTCTTTTCCACCGGTCGTATATCCGCGGCAATTATCACGCTTTTTTTCCTTTTGTCAGTAATTATGGGGCGTGGCATAATCCCGGACCTCCCTGTTTCGTCCTGCATGGCGAACTGGCATGTTCTTTTGGATATATTTCTGAATCCATTGGTATTCCCTTCAGTTTATGGCCAGATCCACGGTTACCCGCGCCCCGGTCATCTCTATTTCCAGATCGCCCGTCTTCCTCACAATCATCTTCTGCTCCGGTGTTGATGCATATTGTTTTCCAAAACCATCCGTGGAAATGATTTCCTTGCTATTCGCGTCCCGAACGGTGATGACGAGGTACGCACTCGGATCGTTATATGTCACTCTTTTTGTATAATCCCCCGATGGTGACGATATCTCCCGTATCTCGGTTACCTGCCGTGCATCCACAGCATAGGTTATGGTGACTATCGATGCGGAAGATATCTGCCGGTACACGGTGTTGTAATTGAACGCAAGGTTTTCTGAATGCGGTAAAGCGATCTTTGCACTCTCTCCAAGTGACAACTGGGGTGGTGGCGTGGTCGGCAGTGTAGTGGGAGCAGGTGTGATCGTCGGCGTCTTTGTAAACTGAGGTATCGAGGCATCTCCGTGCGGATCCGGGGGCATTGATGAGGGTAAGGCAGGTTGTCCAATCGACGGGGCGATGAAGAAAACACCTGCAAGGACTATCCCGAGGCAGATAAATACCGGGATAAGCACATTTTTTCGTAACCACTTCTGCTTCGGGGCTCCCTGGTCATCCATCATCTCCGGGTCCGGTTTCCTGAAGGGAAACAGCAGAGTGTCCACGAATGATTTCAGAGGGGTCTCTTTTCCGGAATCTGTCGATGGTGTGCTGGATACTGTTGGGGCGGCCGCGTGAGGCATTGGTTTGGCTGTCGCTGGACTGCCCTGTGGCTGGAGAGGCGATCCGGCAGGGTATGCCAGATGTGATCCAATGCTCTGCTGCAATTCCCTGACCCTCCTGTCGATGGGCGGGTGAGTTGAGAAGAGGTTATCGATCCACGACATGTTCAGGGGAGCTGTCTGCCAGCGGTCTGAAAAGGGCAGTTGCGCTAACTTTTTCGCTTCAAGATAGTTATTATACCTCTCAATTTTTTGTAATGCCGAGATCTGGGCATCCGGACTGGTGAGCCTGGCGCCCTCAAGGTCCGCTGCGAATTCATGCCGCCTGCTCAAATGAAATGCCGGGATGGATGCGATTTTTCCGAGAAGGCGTTGAAGGACTCCTGCGATGACCATGCCGATTCCCATGACGGCGAGGAGTGGTCCGGAGTTGTCACGGTCGGACAGGACCGTGGTCACTGCGCCTGTCGCGATGAATGAGCCACCCAAAACAAGGAGAATTGTGCCCATGAGATCAAAGATGCTCAGCCAGGAGAGGATGAATGACCATTTGAAGCAGTCTCCATGCTTGAGATGGCCAATTTCGTGTCCCATGATTGCCCGGATCTCATCATCGGTGAAATGGCCCCGGGAATTCGCATCGAGCATCCCCCGTGTCAGGCATACCCGTCCTCCCAGGATGCTGGTGAAGGCAAGCGCGTTGATCTCGGGCGTTTCTGCTACCAAAAGCTTGGGGGTCTTGATTCCTGCCTGATGTGCAAGGTCTTCAAGGTATTGCTGGAGTTTGGGGTCCTCCCTGTATGGCCGGAAGTGACGAAGGCTGAACGGAGTGAGGATGTATGCAGTAAACAGGGCGACAAAAACCCCAAAGATGGCCATCGCAGGGACGAGGGCCAGTGCACCTTCGGCTCCGCTCAGATAGAGAGGAAACGTGAGGATGAATGTCACGAGCAGAAAGATGCCAATTGTATACGTCCAGTCTGTGAGTTGGTAGTTTTGCCTGCATCCGCAGACAAGGCGACTGAAGAACGACTTCTCTTCGGTGTCTGCACTACCAGGACTTTCGTGATTCCAGGAGGTAAACCGATCATCGTCAGAGTCCCCTTCCTTGCCATTCTCTTCACATGCCGTCATTTCAAGCCTCCTGGTGAAGCGGCAATCTTTTCAAATAGGTAAATCTGTCTTTCGCATTCAATGAACATTCCCCGGGCGGTCACCAGGTCTCCACCTGATTTGTTCATGACGTACCCGGTCTTGGGGGTATACAAGCTGCTCACGTCCATGGGGAAGCGGTCGATCGCACTGCGCTGGTTATCGCACATATCATCGATACCGATAACTTTTCGAGCTATGATGTTCAACACTCTATCACCTGTCGTTCCACGTAATATGTTGGGACCAGCAGGGTATGAATCGTAGTTTTTTTCCTGAAAAGGACACTTTTCTGACATAATTTCCTCCAATGGGCCAAATTGGGCCATATCGAAATAAATAAATACGTTTACAGGGTGACGATGCAGGCAACCATGGATAAGTTCTGGACCGTCCAGGAAGCGGCAAAAAAGTACCGCAAATCCGAGAAGACCATCAGGGCCATGATCCGCAAAGGCGAGATCGAGGCCATAAAGTTTGGGCGAGACTGGCGGATCATTCCGTTCGATCACTACCGGTTCGCAGAGATCAGGTTTCACCGTTCGATCACAGAAGACCTGAAACTGATGAAAGCTGCCCAGGAGAGCATCTGGATCCTCGGGATCAACGCTCTCGGGCCCCTCCACCAGGGCAGGGAGATCCTCGTCCGGAAGCTCAACGAGGGAAAGTCGGTCCGCATCCTCATGCTAAACCCTGACTCGGGGGCCTATGCCGAGCGGGCCAGGTTCGAAGAAGAGGTCCAGAAGAATGGAAAGACCCTGGCTTCGGGGCGTCTCCAGGCCGAGATCTCAGCCTCTCTTGCGATTTGCCGCGACATCGTGAATTTCAGCGCTGACCCAACCCTCCTCGAACTGCGTTTTCACCGGGAGGACCCGGCTGAGGCGATGATAGTGGTAGATGGGAATTCCCCGAACCACGCAATCTGCCACTACAATCCCTACCCCCGCGACAAGCAGACCCGAGGGCTCTGCGGCCCGAACATCAGCATCTCGCGGGACCCGGCGCAGCCGGACAACAACGTTGAGTTCAAGCAATGTTACGACCGGTACACGGAGTTGTGGGAGAAGGCGAAGGCCGTGGTGATATGGACTGTGTGAATTGAACGTTGGAGATCCTTTCAGCGGGAAGAGAAATTTTTAATTACATTGAAATGAACGAAAATCCAAATCACCCATATCTTCTCACAGGATTGGGAGAATATTATATGCGCTTACCAATCAGTGAAAACAATGAAGATATCAATCAAGCTGAAAAATATTTTAAAAAAGCAATTTCGATTCAACCAAATAATTATTATCCCTATTGGTGTTTATCAAAATTGTATATTCAAAAAAATGATTATAAGAAAGCAAAAGATTGTTTAGATAGAGCACATCAAAAAGTTGTTACAAGTGATAATGCAATTAATAGAATTAGAATTGAAAATGATATTGACAGTTTGGTTCAATTTAGTGCTGGTCAATTGTGATACATGGGGGGGTCACCCTGAACTGGACCGGAAAACCCAGTGGAACCTGATAGACGCGAGGAAGGATAATGATGCGATCATCCGTGCATTTCACCCAGGTACCAGGATGTCCCTAGCTCTATGACCTAGGAAATCACATCCCTCATAGCACCGTTCGTAAAGAAAGGATGTAACAGATATTTAAATGGAAATGTAAACTCTATAATATCCGCGAAGAAATCATGATTCCTGATCCAACACATAATCCTGAACCTTCGGGCAGGATCTCAATCAATCAAGAAGGGAAATTTTCTGCTGATCCGGCGATATCTTGCAGGGTGGAAGAAGATGAAGGAGCTTTTCTCTTCAATCCAGATATTGATTCGACCGTTCTCATCAACTCCTCTGGCCTCATGATATGGAGGTTCATGAACGAACCTCGCACGATTGGTGAGCTAGTCTCATTCATCATGGAACGTTCATCGGAATGCCCTGATCAATCGGCTGTCCATGCTGATATAATCCAATTTATCGCTGCTCTCTTACCGGATTATATCCGGGAGGTATAACCAGGTGTCTGGACACGCTCCGCCGATTGACCTGACACTCCCCCCGAGGGGAGTCTCTCCTGTTCCGAAATCAATAGATATTTCCCTAACTGGCCAGTGCAATCTCAAATGCAAGTACTGTTTTTACGTGGACCGCAAAGTGGGGAGATCAGATCTGCCGACCAGACGGTGGCTTTCATTTTTCTCTGAACTTGGTGACATTGGCGTTCAGCGAGTTACACTTTCTGGAGGTGAGATCTTCACCAGGACAGATCTTTTTACCTTGATAGACGGAGTAATTGAGAACCGTATGCGGTACACTCTGCTCACAAATGGAACGCTAATAACTTCTAATGTGATCGAGAAATTGCAAAAAGGAAAACGACGAATCAGGCTTGATTCCATCCAGATCTCCATTGACGGATCGACTGCTGCGATTCATGATCTCTCCCGACCACCGCACAGCTTTGAACGGGCAATTAAGGGACTTCGATTGATCAAAGCTGCTGGATTCCCTGTGACGGTCAGGGTCACACTGAACCACTATAATATCTCTGACCTCGAGAAGCTGACAGAGTTCCTTATCGATGATATCGGATTGTCCGGTTTTTCCACGAACGAAGCGATATGGATGGGATCTGCCCAGTGCAGTGGACAGAATATCACTCTATCGGTTAAAGAACGGAATGAGGCGATGATGATTCTGACCCGGCTCAACGAACAGTACGGTGGAAGAATCGATGCACAAGCCGGACCACTATTACGGGCCAGAATGTTCCGTGAGATTGAAGAGGCTCTCATGAAAGGTGAGACTAGCATCCCAGGAAGGGGGACGTTGTGCTCATGCGGGGGTGTCTTTTCAAAGATGGCCGTCCTGCATGATGGTACGATGGTGCCGTGCAACGTGCTTCAGACCCTCACGATGGGGGTTGCAGGGATGCACTCGCTTAAGGAGGCATGGCTGCACTCCCCAGCAATCAATGCCGTCAGGAGGAGACGGGAAATCCCACTTTCTGCCCTTGATGAGTGCAGGGACTGCCCCTATACCAGTTTTTGTACAGGCGGATGCCCTGCACCAGTCATTGCAAAGAGCAACCGGCTGGTCGGCATTGATCCCATCACATGTTATAAGGAATACCTCAAGGAGGGAGACCGGACATGACATTCCGTGGTCTCTCTGAATGGGAGTCCGATGAGCAGCCCATTACCCAGACGATTAACCTTCCTGATGGCGTACCACGGCTCCGGGCATTCTATCTCTACCTTTCATCGAGCTGCAACCTTCGTTGCAGGCACTGCTGGACCGCTCCGGAATATTCAGCTGGTGCACCTTTACAGGGGAAGACCATTGATATCGAGGCGCTTCATGACGCGGTTATCGAAGGGAAAACACTGGGCCTTTCCAATGCCAAGCTGACTGGAGGGGAACCGATGCTCCATCCCCGGTTCAAAGAGATCGTCAATATGCTCACTGCCGAGGGAATCGAAATGAACATGGAGACCAACGGGACACTGATGAACTCGGAGATCGCTGAGTATCTGAAGAACTATTCAAAGGTCGGGTTCATCTCTGTCAGTCTTGACTCCCCCAATCCTGCAGAACATGACACCTTCCGTGGTGTGAAGGGGGCATTTATGGCCACGCTTAATGGCCTCGATGCGATGGTTGCTGCCGGCTTCAAGAATTGCCAGGTAATCATGGCGGTACATCGCGGCAACATGCACCAGATGCTTGACCTCACACTCCTTGCAAAAGAACATGGAGCTGGCTCGGTCAAGTTTAATCCTGTTACAAAGACAGGAAGGGGAATCCTAATGCACGAAAAGGGCGAGACTCTCGAATTCGAGGAATATATCAACCTTGCCCGGTACGTGAACAATGAGCTCAGACCATCAATTCCGATTCCCATTTATATGTCGATGCCGCTTGCATTGACTCCCTTCCTCGAACTCTGGCGGACGAAGGGAAAAGCCTGTGACTGTGGGGTCATTGGGATCCTTGGAATTCTAGGAGGAGGTGAGATCGCCCTCTGTGGAATTGGCCAGACAATCAACGCTCTCGTGTATGGGCATCTTGGGAAGGACAGAATACGAGATATCTGGCTAAATCACCCGATAATCCAGGGGCTCCGGAGGGATCTTGAAGATACCCCCTCATATCCGGGGGTGTGCGGGGTGTGCATCCATGCGAAGTCATGCCGGACGGGGTGTATTGCAGACAATTATCGATTCGGGGGAACACTTCTGTCACCCTCATGGCTTTGTGAACAAGCTTACAAGAAAGGTGTCTTTCCTGAAACGCGATTGAAGAGGTAGATGAATGGTAAATACATCACGCTGCGCCCTCTTTACCCGCACCACAATACCAAATGGTGAGCGAAACGATTAGAGTGGGGTTTGTAGGGTAATATGTCAAGCATTAAATTAGGGGTGGCCACTCCAATTAAGACCTGTTTTGCACAAACCCCAATTATTATTTTTAGCATCTATCTGGTGTATTAGGTGGGTGGGATAAATGGCTTGAGGGGGTTCATATTTTTGCAGTACGTTTGGACGTTCTTCTTCAGACATGAGTAATTATTACCGGCAGTTAGAATATATATATTCTCCTTATCCACGATCGCACAGAGTCCCGCTCGATTCTCGTGAACAATATCCGGTTGACAGTGCGAGAAACAGTACTTAGCTAATTGGAAAAAGCCAGATTTACTGATTTAATCTGATAACCAAGGCAAAATCGAGAGATCTATCCAGATCTATATAGGTTGCAGGCTCTGCCTCATGGTCTTAAGAAGGGGCAGACCCTGCATCAAAGAGAACCATGTAACGCCCAAAGAATGGGGCGCTTTTACTGTTGAAGCATTGGATCACCACCTAACGATGATTACTCCCGCGACGTCCTCTCCCGGGTTATCCACGACTCATTGTATCGATCCACAGCGGCCAGTTGACGGGACGTGTGTGATTTTTATCTCGGTAGGCGGGATGAGTTTCTCAAGGGGCGTCAATTCCGCCTCAAAGTCCTTGATGATAAAATCTGCCTTCGCCTCATCTGTTACGAGGAACTCGAAGGTGATGTGCTCCTGGTCCAGGTGGACCCTGATCGAGTCTATCGCCCGCTGGCCCTCCCAGTGCCTGGTTGGCTCTGTCTTTCCCTCTCTCTCCCACCTCTCCCGTACCTCCGAGTACGGGATACCTTCATCATTCACCCGTGCCCGGCTCCTTGTCTTGTCAAGCGCATCCGCGATCCGGAGCAGTGCGCAGAGTTTGGCATTCCGAGGATCTCCCGGGGGATCTGATTTCTTCCGGTGCCTCTCGCATAACTCACAGATTACGTCAAGGTCATCGGGCTGAATTATTTTTTCAAATCGCCCTTCTTCCTGCCACCTTCTGAGTATTTTGACCGTATACTCGTGGTGGTTCTCCCGGGCCTCATCGGGAGAGCGTGCGCCAACATCATACTTCACAGCTCCGTTCCCGATATCATGGAAGAGGGCGGACCAGTCAAGGAGCCGCTGCTCAGCTTCGGTCACACCCGATACCGCCCCAAGGAGCCGCACATTGGCGAGGACAGTCTCAACGTGGTTCCAGCCATGGATCGTGAGGTAGTAAGCAGGCGGGATTTCCTGGAAGAGCCGGGATATGTAATCGACTGCATCCGCATCGTTCGCCAGCCTGCTTGTTGTTGGCGGGATGCGACGGAAGTTGAGGAGGTCAATTACTTCATGCATTCGCTGTTTTGCCGCGTCAATATCTGGTTTATCCAGTTTCACCCATACCGCAGTGTCGTGCCCTGCTTTATTCCGGTCCTCATACAACTGCAACGCGACGGGGAGAGCGGCATTCTTCCAGCGGTGGAGTTGGGGGCTCTTCCAGTAATTGATGGCGAGGAGTGTCGATGCGTCCTCGCTGATCCCTACTCCGAAACCGGTGCCGCTCGCAGCACATGCAGCGTCGAGCTGCTTGAATCCGACATCCATTTTCAACTTTTCGATGAACGCTACGTCCCCCCTGACGCAGTAGGCGGGCGGCCTGCTCATTCCGGGGTCATATGAGGGGACGACGCAGTCACAGTTCCGTATTATACCCAGCAGCAGGGGGATGTCTCGTTTCGCATTATCGACCCATGCCGCACACCGCTCAAGTTCCCGGAACTGCTCGAACTCATCCTCTTCGATGGGAAGGACAGATGGGTCCCGGTCACATGCTGCACCGATCCGGCCCCAGAAGAGCGAGTACTTCCCTGGGTTTCCATAGTGGCAGTACTGTTCTGACCCGATGGTGAAGATTACGTCGGCACCGGCCCTCCTCGCCTTATCATAGTGCGTAATGGACCGCTTGTGGTGATCGATGAGGATGACCCGGACTCCCCGGCCTATCAATTCTTTTATCCGCACGATTGCCTCATCCGCAGCAGAAAATGCAAGGGAGATCTGGAGCGGGAGGGGGATATCGACAACAACCACGATATCACCTGGCTCAAGCTGGGAGAAGTCGTAGAAAAGAAACGTCCTCCCCCAGAAGAACTCGGGGTTGACGGTGCCGTAGTCTTTCTCGAGTTCATCTTTCTCAAATGGTTTGTCTCTTCGGGGCAATTTACAATACTTGCAGACCGTCTCAACAGTATACTCTTCCTCGCAGAGGTTTCGCTCCGAGATGGCAGTCATCGTGATCCCGTGACCGTCGGTCCCGCCGAAGAGAATGGCGCTTTTCTTTCCAGTACTTTCATCCATTGTACTTCTCTGTTGATTCATGTTACTACTCCTTTTTAAGGCTTTTTTTCGGTTCTGTCTCTTCAGGGGTCGGGGGCGCTGTGTCAACGGGGTACAGCCCGATACTTTGCACCTCCAGCAGGTGGGCACCTGCCCGATCCATCTGCTCGGGGGTCATATCCTGTCCACGCTGCCCGAATGCCAGGTCCGGGAGCACGAGCAGGAAGAACCGGCTGCCTGCATCCAGAATCTCTTTCACCATCGGGATAGGGAGAACCCCGATGTAGAGGTTCCCGGCAATGATCTGGTCCCGCTCAAGGTGCGGTTCTACCACGCCGTCATATCCTTTTGTTCGGAGCCATTCTATTGCCCCGTTATGTCGTGTTACAAGGTAAATCATCTCTCTCATTCCATATTAGTGAACTGTCTTCATGGTACCGCTTTTTGTTCGTTTCGGATTTACCATAGTCCATGGTACCGCGTTTTCTTCCGGAGCTGCTCTCCATCCCGGGGGATTAACCCGGTAGTACCGGTCTTTTTCTCTACGCATAATCATCGACCCTCCAAAGCATCCGGACCCTCTTCTGTCGTTTCCGGTCCCTGGACACTGCACGCTGCAGCGCGTCTTCCCCCCTGAACGCCCGTGTAATGGAGGAGCGATCGAGGTAGGGGTTCCGGGTGGTTTCAACGGGGACGGTTCTCTCCTCTGTAATGTTTGACAGGAGAAATAATGTGTCTGCCCCCGCACGAAAATTCCAGACCCCTGATGAGTTCCGTGTCCAGAACCGCTCCAGAAGCCATGAATCCGGTCTATCAGGGTACCATTTGCGGAGAAGCCGGCAGATCTCCCGGTGGATCATACTGTCGAGGTGCCTGAACACAGGTGCGGCATCGACTCCCCGGTGATAATACGCAAAACCCCTGAGGAGAGGGTTCAGCTGGCGGATAAGCCCTTCAGGACTCTTCCCAGCCTGGTTGAAGAATATCCGGGAGATCTTTTGTTCAATCCGCCGGACCGATGAGGATGAGGGTGTGACACGGACATATCGCCCCTTCTTCCGGAAGTGCCAGTGCAGAAAGGTGAATCCCTGTTCGGCCGGGACAATTCGTGTCTTCTCCCGGGAGAGGAACAGGCCCCGCTCGTGGAGAAAGGCGGCGGTCACACCCCCTGCTTCGCCGATGGTGGACAGATCTGGGGCGAGGACGACCAGGTCATCGGCATACCGGACGAAGAAGAGGTCCGGACAGGTACCGGGAGGGGGTTTCCGGTCTCTGGGAGCATTGTCCGAGTAGTGCTTTATGAGTGCCGGTTCGAGCCCGTCCAGCGCCATGTTCGCAAGGATGGGGGAGAGTATCCCGCCCTGGGGAACCCCCCGGGTGACGGGGTGCCAGCGGCCACGATAGACATATCCTGCCGTGAGTACCTGGTTGAGGTACTTCCTGTCCAGCGGGATGTGCTCCATGAGCCAGTCATGGCGTATCCTGTCGAAGCATTCGGTGATGTCGGCATCGAACACCCAAAGGGGTCGCTCTGCCGCAATAAGGTAATCGCGGATGACCTGGTATGCGTCCTTTGCCGACCTGAACAGGCGGTACCCGAATGAGCCCGGGTCGCCCCAGGTCTCTGCAACGGGCTGGAGGGCGAGTGCGTAGAGTTTCTGGACCGCCCGGTCAAGCATGGTCGCTATCCCCAGGGGTCGATACCTTCCCGGTTTCTCCTTTGGTATGTAGACCCTGCGGACGGGAGATGCCCGGTATCCGGGGTCACCCAGGTGGTAGGCAGCATGCATCTTTTCAGCTGCAGTCTTCCAGAGAACGCCATCCACCCCCGGAGTGTTCCTGCTCTTTTTCCTGGTAACTTCCCTGACTGCACAGATTTTCGCTTCCAGGGATGCCACGAGTTCGCTCTGGAGCTGCATGATATCCTGAAGATTCCGGTCCTGTGCGGACCGGGCGATACGGCACTGGAGCCTGAATACCTCGCCCTGTATCTCCTTCCAGTTGAGAGTATTCCACATCCTTGCAAGGTCAGCCTCTGACGCGACGTGGTCGAGGGCGATACAATCTTTTGCACAATAGGTCTGAAACATGGTTCTTCACGCTCGTTTGATTCAACCGCCTGTCCCGACATGCCAGACATGATTAATTGCGGACTGGAGGCAGTTTTTTCGGAAAAAAATGTGAGAATATGGTGAAAACGCATTGCTAATTACCCAACTATGCCCGGATTGCCCGGGGGATCATGGGGGAACGGGAAAATATCTTCAGATCCTTTTTCTGGTCAGGAACCATGAAGTTCGTATAGCGCGATGATGCGTATTATGTCACTTCACCCACTCTTCCCTCATGGTTCACGGTCAGGCATGTGAGTACCTGCTTTGGGTGAATCAGTTTTAGACTGGCGTTTTTCACGTTTAAAGGATCACTTTACAATTGGCGAAACCATTCTCACGGGTGCTCTAAAAAGATAAAGAAAAGCTTGCAGAAAAGTATGCTTCTCAAAGGTTTCCATACCCTGCTTCTCACGGGTGCTATGTAAATGCGGGAAATTAGCATATGTTAACGCTAGGGACAGTTCTGTTTCCATACCCTGCTTCTAACGGGTGCTATGTAAATGATTCTCATCGAACAACTCTTGCCTTTGTTGTTTTTGTTTCCATACCCTGCTTCTAACGGGTGCTATGTAAATATGAAATTCTTACCTTTTACTTCGCAACAAGAGAGTTTCCATACCCTGCTTCTAACGGGTGCTATGTAAATACATATACCAAATAGAAGATACTCTTGGCAAGATAAGTTTCCATACCCTGCTTATAACAGGTGCTATGTAAATAGTAACTTTTTTTGAGTAAATAGAGTTTTCTCTTTGAATCGGGCTATTCCAGAGTCTCATTTATTATGCGCTGGTCTCGTTCACCCCCAGGGGTTTATAAAGATCAGCGCATATAAAGACCCGATCCAATAATGATGACACACCAAAGACCCTGGACCCTTCATACAACGATGAATGTCCGTGCCCGGGTATTGATGTCCACGTTCAGGCACGAGAGATGCGATATGCAGGACTGGCAGAGTTCTGTCACGAGGATCTTATTTTCCGGATTGGAAAACTCGACATGCATCCGGGAGAGCATCCTGCGGATGCGGGCGACCGGTATCACTCCGGAAAAGACACTGTACTGGATCCGTGACAGGCCGGTAGCAAACAGGAGCTGGACGAGCTGGTTCCGCACCTTCGTATCAGGGATATCATAGCAGACAATGACAAATCGGGTATCCATACTAATCTCCTCCCCACCTGTCATCAGCGGTAGGCAAACGGCCGGTAGTAGTCCCCTTCGAGCAATGCGTTCGCCAGGAGCCGGGCCTGGGCGTCGATTATCTCCCTGAACGTGAGCGGTTTTCCATCGTACTGATAGCAGGCTTCCAGACGTTCGAGTACCGCATGTGCATACAGTTTCTTCATGTCATCAGGAATACGACAACCACCCCCGGATATCGTGAAGGTGTCGGGGGAAACCTGCCTGCGGCCAATCAGGGTCACAACCACCCGGTCGACAACAGGCTGGCGGAACTCCTCGATGAAGTCATAGACCAGGGGCTCCTGGTGCCGGTACTCCGCGTGGTATACGCCGTAGAAAGGGCTGAGCCGGGCCTTTACCAGCGCCGTCCGGATCACCCCGTAGAGGATCCCGTATCCATAACTCAGCAATGCGTTCACCGGGTCCCGTGGCGGGTTCCGGTTTCGCCCATTGAACCCGAATGACGGGGGAATAACTGTACAGAGCCCGGCATAGTAGTGCCTGGTTGCCGTCCCCTCGATGCCAAACAGCTCATTGCGTGACCTCGCAGACCGTGCCTTCTCCTCGAGCATGTTCAGGAGGCGGGAACAATCCGGCATGCTGTCTGGCCGGTTCTTCATGATACTTTTCACGAGCACCGCCTTGTTCCGAATGGCCTGGCCCACGATCTCTCTCGCGATTGCGAGGCAACGGGAACCCGCGACATTCCGCTGCCGCTCGGCATGTTCGATCACCGGGCTCTTCCCAACCGGGAGCAGATACCCTTCTGGTGATCCGTATCGGTCCAGCAATACCAGTTCGATTCCGTTCTGGAGCAGTGACCTGATTGCACTGGTTGTCAGGTCATGGTCCCCTGATATCAGTACCAGGCCGAGACCCTCAGGGCTGAGCAGTACTTTCTTCACCTTTTCCTTTTCAGAATGGGGCGGATCGATAACAATCAGCCCTTTCTCTCGCCTGACACGTTTTCCATACCCTGTGATACAACATAGTTCCATACATCATGCACTCCTGTGGGGATGATCCCCTCCAGACCCACCCCTCTTTTCTCCCTTTCAGGACAGTAGAATTTCGCTGTGCTGGTGTGAGAGTGAAAATAAAAAGAAATTTCTCACTAGCTCATGGGATCAGGATTCGGTACTATAATTCCCCCCGGGGGAGAGAGAAGAGGCTGAATCCTGGAGGAGCCGGTGCAGGTACGCCCGGTTCCCGGAAATATCCGATAGAGGCCGAGCCGCTATGGCAATCTGAAGGTGCTACGGACTTTCCGCGTGAGCGCTTCGGTATCCTTCCTTATCCACAACTCTGCCATCTCCCGGAGCTCGTCTCCTGGAATAATGGCACAGTTGTAAAGGGAGGCCCTGTTTTTCAGAGACTCCTTTATCGTCCCGGTTTTTTTATCGATTATATTCGATGAAGTGGTCGCAAGATATGCCTCCACCCGTATCGCCTTGAGTCCCGCTTTTACCGCTTCGATCTTGTAGAGCGTGTCTTTTCCCTGAGGGTCATGGTGCTGTCCCCCGGTCTTGCACTCTACGATGCAGAAGGACTGGTCTTTGATATACGACACATCCAGCTCATTGTCCTGTCCCGGACCTGTCCCCCCGACAACGACACCGATATTGAGGTCTCCGACTGCCGTTCCTTCAAAGGGGAAGAGAACGCCCCGGATGAACACTTCCAGCCATTTTCCCGTGAGAAACTCAACAGCGTACTTGTCGAGGTTACCGGTGAGAAACGGTCCTTGGAGTCTCAAGCCATACTGACTACAGATCCTGTCCCGTATCTGCACATCTTTCAAGGAAATTTCATCCCGGGGAGATAGCGTAATCCCGTTGCGTTCATAGTCCTTTTTCGCCTCCCGGATCTTCTTCTCTTTGAGTTTCTGGAGCCTCCCCAGGAATCCCTTGAGAGACCCGCTTTCGTGATTGGCAGTAAGGTGGGCTGCCAGTTCCAGTAATGCACGGGCCTGATCCGCATTCCTGGCGAGGACGTGGGCATTCCTGACACTGAACCCATACCCGGCAAGGAATTCCTCCGTGTTGATCGCATGCCGGAGCGGGAGGGAAGATCCACCATGCAGGTCAATTGCCTCGCCCTGTTTTGTCTCGGCAATATACAGTGCCGGCAAGTCATGGGTAGTCGAGAAAATATATGCCCCAATACTCATGGGTTTCCTCCCGCCCGTGAGGTTCACAACCCATTCCTCGCTATCAGCGCGGGCGGTGTATGCCGCGTCCAGTTTTTCAGCGACTTCACGAGCCGAGTTCTCGTCATCGATCGGGACGGTCTCACACCGCAACCTGTAGTCCAGGCCTCCCGCAAGGAGTGCCTGGAGTAACTGGTCTTTCCCTCTCTGCATCCCCTCGGTAACCAGCAGGACGAGGCGGTCGGGTCGCACTTCCTGGATGAGGAGGAGGTTTGGGACATGCTGACCCCCGATGAGTGAGACGAGTGCTTTCATCGTTTTTTTCCTTCATTTTGTGGGGGAGGTTGATCAGGATCCTCGAATACATAGGACGGAGGAGTCAGGATAGATTTGATTTTCAATTGGGTTTGCTCCCCCACGTGAAGGCATGCTAACCTATCAGATCTGATAAAACCGCCAATCCCATCGTCGGCGACAAAATAGAGTCTGTCACGCCCCCTTGGATCTTCCTGTCTGGTAACCCGTATTATGCTTCCACCAGTATACCTGGGTTGATTTGCGGGTGCCCCCGGGATTGCCGGAGCCATCACCTTGTCACCCTGTCCGCCCATTCCCGGGACAGGTGCATTCTCTCGCTTCAGGCGTCCGTATCCCGAACTGGTCTTTCCCCCGATACCCCAGTGCTCAAGGGCTTCCGAGAGCAGTCCGAAGACAATTTTGGTATACTCGCGACCAATTTCACTTGGGTCATCACAGGAGACTGAAACAAGAAATATCCCTGATACAGAAACGAACGTGATCGGGTTCGGGTCGTCGAAGTCTGTTGGGGGGATCCAACCTCCATTCGCATCCTGTTTCTTGGAATAATAGTCGCCATGGTGTGGAGTCATTACATCAGGGACAAGGGAGCGAGCGAGAGACCCGGGCGTAATCCACGCATCGTGGAAGGTGAAATGGCCGGAGTCTTCACTGGTCCCGAATATATCTTTGTGGTATTTTCCGCCCTTCTGAAATTCTGGTTTTTTACCTCCCACACCCCAGACCCGGTCACAGTAATGTGCAGTCAGACCTTTCAGGGCAGAACCTGGAATATAGGGGGTGCCATACACTGGATTGAGCGTGATACCAGTTTCAAGGACGTTCTCCCCGCCAAGTCCGATAATCAACCTTCCTAAGGTCTGAAACTCTCCAGATATGGATGGCTCCTCGATTGTTGACTTGTGGCGGTCGAATGCTTTCTCGTATACCATAACACAGGAGTGTATTGCATCGCACATCGCACTGTGTAGGTTTTTCCTGGCTGGAGGGTGGTTCACCTTATCTTTTACCCGATACTCAAGGTACCTGTCCCTTACAAGAGACGCATTGCTGCAACCCGGGAGTTTTTTTTTCTTCTCATTGGGATCTTTGGTGACACCTGTCCACAGTTCTTTAATTATGTTTCTGCAGGCAATGGACATTGCATCATTCCTCAAGGTAGGCTTCTGAATAGCGTTTCAGCCAGGTCGCCGATATAATCACTTCGAGGGTATATTGCTGGTATTGTATCAGTTGAGCAGTCCGGCTTTCATCGATCAATTTTTTACCGTTTTTAAGTCCCATGACATTCTCAAGATCGGCAAGATACGTTTTCCCGGTTTTGTCCTCTCCAGCTGCGATGAATGCAGTGGCCTGCGCAAGACCGCAGGTATGGACAAGGGCCGGGAATTTTTTGGCAATCCGGACATAGTCCTCTTTGTCTGCTTTCTTGGATTCGGACAGTACACAGTCATGTGCCCGCTGAGCCCGCACCTGTTGTCTCGTATTGACCATCCTATTCAGCCCCCGGAAAACAGGCACTGTATCCTGCCCTTCCCCACGGTCGCTTTGCCTCCGATCTGCAGGTTCAGGGTATTACAACAATAGCACCTGAGGAGCGAGTCTCGTACTGAATTATCTCTCCCCGGTATCCTGTCGCACCAGACGAGACCCGCAAGAATCGTCTCGATGGGAAGCGACTCCTCATACCATAGGGCTCCCTTTGCAACGATCTTTTTATTGTCATCGATCTTGATGTGTGCAGCAACCTCAGTCCCGGTCATTGACAGGAAATTAAAGCAATCGTCAGAGAGGATAGCAAACCGTTTTTTAAAGAGATCGCACCATTCCGGGTCTTCGCCGAAGATAGACTGGGCCAGCAGTCCAGCCCACGAATCCGCACTGTCGGATTGACTGGCCCGAAAATCAAGGTCTTCAAAGAATATTCTTTTCTCCGACACTATCGCTGAACCCGTGGTGTGGAAGGCTTCTTCATTGGCAGGACTGGTGTCAAGAGATGGGATATTTATAGCACCACTGGCCTTCAGGTCTTTTTTCAGCCGCTCCAGCACCATTGGGCTTGTGACATACGCAAACGTACCATACAGGCTCCGGACTGGCAGACAGACAATCCTCGCGTCTGTGAACACCAGCGATCCCGCACGTGCATCTCCCGCACGTGCATCCTCCCCGGATTGTCCCTGACCAAATGCGATAGCAATGTTATTCTTCTGGTTCTTATCACCATAGAACCGGAAATGATCTCGCATAACTCCCTTTACGGCGGAGCCAGGCACGACAGGCCATTTCGTGACTTTCTCGCGCATGATTGGTATGTCTATGAATCCTACACCCTTTCCCGCGCCGACATGAAGCGGCGTCATCGTATATACCCAGTACATTTTTTCTGTCATCGAAATTTCCTCCTTCTGTGTTCATTCATCGTTTTCCTGGTCATTGTTCCAGGATCCCCAGAGAGCGAGCCCGAAACCGTCACGCCGATTCTGCTCGGGATCGTCGCTTACCGGCACAAGCCAGCAATTCTTTGCGAGTGCAGCCGCATCCATGCCGCCATTGATCTCAAAGAAATAGACCGATCCCGCAGGTACCACTCGCCGGATAGGTTTAGGTCCGACATTCCCTTTTTCAAGGCTCCACCCGGAGAGGGGTTTCCAGCGGTCGACACATGCTGAGACAAGCCGGAGCGACAGACCATCTGGTGCTCCCGGCGGCGACCCCGTAAGTTTTTCGTCCTTCTCCGCCAGCCATCCCGGGATCCATCCCCCTGAAAAGATTGCCGGGGTTGCAAGTACCATCCGGACTTTCTGTTTTCCGGAAAGGGTGTGTTGAATTTTTTCAGGACATATCCACCCCATATGGCGTTCGCCTGCTTTCCAGTGTGACAGTCGTCTCTCGCCCCCAAACGGGTGAAGTGTATCCATCTTATTCACGAGTGATGTGAATTGACCTGTATTATGAACCCTTGCAGCAAACTCAACCTGTCCCGGCAATTTCTTCAACGAGAGGTCGAGACCCATTGTCTCGAAAAGCATACCCACTTTTGGCCTCCCTGTTTCTGGATCTATCCACACATGGGTCCTTGCATCTTTCTCTGGAAGGTCAAGCGAGTCCAGTGCACGATCCTCACTTCCATCCGGTTTCAGGACGGCGTACACCCGTTTGGACGTGTCTTCATCCTCTTCTTGTGAGGAAATACTAACAAACTTGACATGTTCTGGCTGGGTCAGCCATTCGGTCATCGTGTGAACCGACCAGAGCTGGGCGAATTTTTCCGGTTTGAACTCCCCGGGGGCATCCTCGGGCATCATTGCCAGCCTGAGTGATTTATGCGGAAGGTCGCACCATTCTCCTTCGTGTAAATCCATCGGCCGAAGCAGGTGATGAGTATACTCTCCAGAGTGGCGTCCTTCCACGAGGAGGTCTTTTGGGGCAGGGAAATAAAGCGTATTTCGGTAAACCGCGAGGGGACCGGCGATGTTGATCGCTTTTAGATCCTGTACAGTTTTCTGGTTGAAATCACCCCCGACTTCTTTTCCAAGCAGGGTACGGAGCGACCCTGCAAGCACTGAGGGATATGGCCAGTCAAGTGATTTCATCCGGATCCCAAAACTGAATGGCCTGGCGTCCCGGACTATGACAGGGTCCCTAGGCGTTATCGTGAGGTATGAACTCATTTGCTCACCCCGGGGGGCACTGCCTGCCTGCTGTTCGCGGCGATGCTCCGGGCGAGGAGAAGCTCCCTCGTCCGCTTGATGAGTGTGTCATATGAATCGACTCCATTCATTAGATCCTCGATGGCCGTTTTCGCAAGTTCCTTACTTCCATGTTCGCCTTTCTTTCGTTTCAACAACCTCTTCACATCTTTCTTCAGGAGACAGGTATCGGGTTTCCCTTTCCACCCCCGGTAATCCCCTGCGAGCTGCCGGAGATCGTACGCGGCCTTGTCCGGGAAAATGTCTTTGAGGTACATATCGACCCAATTCTCGATGCGGTCATCGAGTCCGTTGTCCCCCGCTTTTCGCCATTGTTCACGTATCTTCAGAGGTTCTCCCCCGCTCCGGGTATACAGGTGGATAGCAAGGCCGTTCCGGTCCGGTTTCTTTGCATCATTCTCTGCAGTATGCCCGTAAGCGCGTAGGTCTTCGAGCGGTTCCCTGATGTGGCCGATGGCAATTCCCACCGACAGGGTGGGGGGATTCTCATCTTCCTTGATGAGTGGCGTTAAGAGTTGTCCAAATTTTTCATGCAATTCTCGGGCTGCCTTGATGCATGTATCGACCGGGAGAAATGCGACGACATCGTCACCGCCCGAATAAACCATGCACCCGTGGTGCGTTTCCTCGACAATCTTGCGGGCTTCATGTGCGAACTTGGCAAGTGTCTTGGAAAAAATCCGATGATCATCTGCTTCTTGTTTATTCGAGATGGCTTCTCCCATCTTGTCACCATCTGCTACCAGAATCGCAAAGTAAGGGTCGGGCTCACCAAACCCGAATCCAATCTTCCCTTTTTTCTGGAGGCAGGTAACTTTTTCCTCAATTTCGTTCAACTTAACTAAATCCTCATCCCTCCCCAGTTCCTGTGCCGTCTTTTTCAATTCCTGTATGCGAGAGGGAAACAGGACCTGCCCATCGTAGGGAAAGATGCCCCGGTAGAGCCTTGTTCCGGTCCCCGACGAGTAACAATTTTCACCATCGCATCGTCTTCCAATCTCTTCGAGAAGTTTTTTTGCGTCGTCATTCCCGGAATTCTCGATTCCACGGATCCATGGGTCGATTCCGACACGCACAACCGAGGGGAACGCTACCGTGCTCCCCCCACTGAGCCTCTTCGTCAGACCGATTGCACAGAGCTCTTCCCCCTTCGAACGTCTCATCCGGAGGGCGAGAGGTCCCGTGATATCACTGTTCTTTTCCAGGACACTCTCCCGTGCACCATCAAGAGACGATTTATCGACTCCCGGGTGGTTTCCTTTTGGCTGCGTGAAGTCCCTCGTCGCCTTCCTTGCAGCATGGAGGCGCATGAGCCGGATGCGTGCATCACGATAAGAACTATTGATCGGGACCCATGCTGAATAGAACTCTATGACATCTCCGACCTGCGCTTTCCAGATGTCTTTGTTCACAACATCTCTTGCCACAGTGCAGGCAGCATTCGCATAATACAGCCAACCTTCTCTTGCAGCATCCTTTGCCTTCAAATCAAAATCTTGTATTTTCTGCACATCGTCCATGTCGAGTTCTGCGAGGATGATATTTGCAACATTGAAGGCATCCGGGTTCTCGGAGGGGTTCAGGTCGTTTTCAGGATTTTCAGGTGAAGGAAAGATCAATTCTCCGCCTTCATCACGGATTTTTTTCGCAGCGGCTTTACTGATCTCAGAGAGGAGGTGCGACCCGAACCAGAGGTCCCTCGTCCGGCGGGCAGCAGCGATGAAGTCCTGGACGGGACCGATCGAGAGAACGTAGAGATAGGAGGTCATGGGGGCACCATCGTAAATCCCTGCTCTTCTTCTTGAATATACTCAATAAAGGCTTCAAGGGCAGAACCGTTCTGAGAGCGAACCGTTTTTGTTGATGAAGATTTTCCCATTGGAGAGTTTGGATATTTGGTAAGATCGGGATTCCTCACTGCATCTGCCTTAATATCATATCGAAGCATATCATGCGGAAGCTTCCGACAATTTACAATCAGCCGTAAATTGGGCAGTTCATTCTGGGGAAGCAGTATAATCAGGGGTATGAATGAACCATTCTTGAATTTAAAAGGACGGGTGATAACAGGGCTTGCCATCCTTGATCCATCTTTTCCTCCAGGCGTTGTAGGTATTAACATGGCATCAGGGGGATCAAGGTCTTTACTTGGCCTTTCCCTCTTTCCCGGGCCATCAGCAAAATGAAAAACAATCGGAAGGCCAAATTCAGCCCTTGGAAAATATCCGGTTGGTGTGACGGGGTTTGAATGATCAAAATTGTTTAAATTGGGGGGTTTCAGAGCACAACCGGTTATTTTCCTGATGGAATCGGGTTCCGGCCAGAGTGATCTACCAGGAACCATTCTGGGTTCAATCCCCCTTCTTGATCTCATCTTTTTATTGTGCCTATTAGTTCGGAAAGTCTGTCGAAATTTTCTCAACGGTTCTATTGATTGTTCCCACGCATCTTTGGAAGTTCTTTCAGTATTATCCGGGCGATTACGATCTTTTATAAAAAATTTGAAGGGGTATTTTTTCAGGTCATCTTCGGTATCAATTGCGAGTAATTCGCAATAGAGAGCACCACACCCTCTCCGTGTACGAGCCCCGATACCGCCGAAATTAACCCATGCACATAATGCTTCCCTGACATCGTCATCGATGCCTTCAATTTTTGCATTCTTTTGCGGTTTGTTGAGATGCCGCAATTTCTCATTTTCTTTATCGCGTAATTCCTGCAGTTTTCCAGATTTCAACCAGGAAACAGTGAGTTTGAATGATATTCCTTCAGGTTTAAACAGAAGACTGTTCTCTTCAGCAGAAAAAAGAGCATACCCATCGGGACCAAAACGGTTGACACCAACGCCTTTAGGAGATCGGATATCCTTATTTGGGTCAATTTCTGGCTGCTCAACTTCAATTATCACCGGACTCGGGTTCTCCATCCCTCCCCATATCTCTTCCTCTCGCTGGCGCATTTCATCAACCGAAGGGAATTTCGCCCCCCGTGTTACACGCCACCAGAACCGGAGGTGTCCACGAATGCTTGACGGCCTGATGGGCATCGCAGGGTCAACATTCCCTGCTTCCACTCCACCTCCGAAAAGGGGAGTAATCACCTGGATTGGATACTCTTTCGGAACAAATCCTTCGGGAGGACTTGCATCAGGTAGTGTTTCCGGATATTTTGGGATTTTTCGCATGAAATCACACTCCTTCGTTGACCTTCATAGGTCCAGATAAAAAATTTTCAAAGACAATTTTCAGAGGGCATTACGGTCTTCACGTTCAGTGTTTCACCACCATCCCCCCAAAGCCATACGTGCTGTGCTTGCCGATCTGGAGCATCTCCCCCATCTTTAGGATGGTTCCTGCTTCAGGGGGGACGTTTGCGGTGTCATAGAGGACAGATCCCATGATCCCCTCAAGCCTGATCCTCCGGTCGAACATGTTTTCATGCACGATCGTCACTCTTTTTACATTGTAATCGAGGATTTCAGCCGGTGAATCGAAAAGGTCCGTTTCGTGGCGAAACGGGTAACTTTCATGGTCGTAGAACTTGGTGACACGGTTGTAAGCCCTGACACATCCCCGGCAAAGGCCGGAAAATGACGGGATTAATTGGAGTGCCCCATTTTCGAGGAGGTGGGTAGGTGAGATAAACACCACCTCGGTCTTCTGACCAAGTTCCATCGACGGCATCTCAATCATCCTGGATTCGATTCCCTCGATAGTGTATGGCATCGTTCCAAAATGCCGGCATCGTTCGGGTGCATTCGCGTGGATCATGGAAAGGATGCGGGGCACGAAACGCTTCCGATCTCCATATATCTT
>Ga0334888_1001532_pt1 | contig 29243 bp, 26 predicted proteins | sample GraSluR1_MG_FD_207227 | JGI IMG/M metagenome (GOLD analysis project Ga0334888, IMG submission 207227) | Sludge microbial communities from methane-producing bioreactor in Wageningen University, Netherlands - Granular Sludge_3_08-R1 | ecosystem: Engineered > Bioreactor > Anaerobic > Unclassified ...
CAGGAGAGAAGCCATAAGGATGGAAATGCTTCTGAAGAGATTAAAGAAACGAGCTGCGATTGTTGATTTTGCTGTTAAAAATAGTTTTCGGGGTGTAGCGCAGTCCGGTTAGCGCACCTGGTTTGGGACCAGGGGGTCGTGTGTTCGAATCACACCACCCCGACAAATGAAAAAGCCCTACCATTGGTGGTAGGGCTTTTTCATTTAAATAAACTGAAATAATACTTATAAGAAACCTAAAGTTTACCAGTTAACCTTAAACTGAAATTTCGATGAGGCATAATATCGCCTGGTCGTCCCATATACTCTGTATTGGTTAGATTCTTAACCATAAACGATATCTTAAATTTTTGATTGATATTATAACTAATGTTATAATCCATAAGAAAATACCCAATATTATTTTCTAACCAATAATCGTAAAAACCAGGGAGAATGTCTTCACGAGTGAGAGGATTTACGAATACGTCATCAATATCAAGAATGTTCGATTTAGCATAAAGGGATAAACCAAATTCAAACTTTTGGAAATCAGAGTTGACACTAATTTTACCGGAGTGTTTTCTTCGGAATTTTAAATAGACATCGGTGTTGAGGTTGGTATTAGGATTATATTCAATGGGATACATATAAACATAACCTCCGCTAATGCTATTATTTACTTTTCCGTAGGGAAAGTTTAAGCTAAATTCAATTTCTCCTCCATAAACCCTTGAGTATTCTATATTTGTTGCTCTAAAACCCAACCCATCAGGGTATACTCCAAATACATATTCAATCATATCCTTATTTTGGGAGTAGAAGAGGGCAACATCCACCATCCCATTAATTCTATTTGTTAGAATTCCTTGTTTTATACCCAATTCCGAATTCCAACCCGATTCGGCTTTAATAAATGGATTTGGGAAGATACGAACCGCTCCGAGGGTAGTTGAAGCATGCTTTTCAGCGATGGATGGGTAGCGATATCCTTGCCCGAATGATGCTCTTAAAAAGGTGTAATCCTTCACTCGATAGTTTATTCCTGCTCTAAACAAGGCTACGGGTTTATCATAAGTATTATCAAGGGCATTGTACTCAACCCTGGCCCCCGCAACAACTTTAAGCCGATTGTGTGGATTCATGTTAAACTGACAGTATCCCGCAAAATTTTGTCCGTTGTGATTACCGTAGAATTCAGAGATTATTTGGCTTGAATATTGCAAAATACCAGCATTGATATTCATAAATTCAGATGTTTTATACCAAAGCTGATACTCAGAAAACACCGATTGGGCAGTACTATTGTTGTTGGAGGCTGTTGGAAAATCGTTTTGGATAGATTGAAGGCGAGTACGAAAATCGTGTGTGAAGCGATCATTCTTTTTATAGCTGATATATGGATCGAGGGTAATGAAAAAAGCACTCATCTCAATGGCAGTAGTTTCACTTTGCTTTAAAGCACCATACTCAGCATCTTCCCAAAGAATAAAATCTGTTTTATTAAGCAGATTACTGTTGATATTCATGCCATAGGTTAAGCCATCAACTTTTTTGTTATGTTGCCTAATTCTTAAACCTATTCGCCCTAATTTCTCATCATTAAGCCTACGATATCCATTGTCTATCTGAAAATGGCTGCTAATGCCTATATCAGTATTGCCATACCTCTTGAGATGAGAAAGGGAAACTGTGGTAAAGGATCTGGGGGTACTCCACCAAACCCATTTTTTTTGTTGAGGTTTGTCGAAAATACCGGTTTCAACGAAGAATTTAGTGTCGGGCTTATCCTTTGCATCTGCTGTTCGAAAGTTTATAACCCCATTTAACGCAGAAGAGCCGTACAGAACCGATGACGCACCCTTAATTATTTCTATCTGTGAGATGTTTTCAAGCGGTAATGAGTACCATTTGATATCCCCGGCATCCGCTGAAAGGACGGGTAAACCATCGATTAGCATTAATACCCTGCTGCCAGCACCATAGCTAAATCCACTGCCACCTCTAATAGACGCTTGACCGTCGATTACCTCAACGCCAGATGTCTTGTTAATAAGCTCTGTCGCATCGGTTATATGGTTACTGGAAAGTAATTTGGGTTCAATAACGCTTATTGAAACCGTTAATTCAGAAATTTTTTGCTCAACCTTGCTTGCACTTATAACTAGCTGGTTGATTTCTGTGGAGTGGAGTTCTAAGCCAATGTTTAGCTCAATGGTGTCGTTCGAATTGATGGTTAGAGATTTGATAATGGTCTCGTAACCTATATGTTGAAAATGGATAGTAATGTTTCCAGGTTGAATCCTAATAATATAATTGCCATTTGCATCGGTGGTAGTGCCTTGGTTACGTTTATAAAGAATGCTAACTCCGGGTAATGGTTCAAGAGTATTGCTATCGAAAACCTTTCCTCTTATGATACCCGGTGGAAGGGAAGCTTCCGCAAAGAAACTTATCGAGAGTAAAACAATAAAATATATCCAACGCATCATTTAGCATTAAAGGTCATACGAATTTGTATATCTTCCTCGGGATTGGCAACATTTGGATAAGAAGTTGTAATTTTTAAAGATGTTATAGACAGCTCTGCAATCCTTGTTGAAAGTGGAAAATTCAGTGATGTAGATTCAATTACAAGTTCTGTTTCGTTCATGGCAAATCGCCAGGTCCCTTCATAGATACCAAAGTAACCAGTGCCATCGGTATTGAACTTGGCATCACCCTTAAAATTTTCTAATAGTTCTCCGGGACCACTGGCATCAACCCCATCGACCAGTAGACTATCGGATTCCCAAGTAGGGGTTGTTAGCAACTTAAAACGCTCACTTGGACCTGATTCTTTATCGCATTGGGAAAATGCGAATAGAAAAACAAAAAAAAATGTTAGGTAGGCAGTATTTTTCATGGTGTTAAATATTTGTTATGCAATAGTTTACAATATTTTTATAGAACAAATAGATAAACGAATGTTTGGATAAAGTTAATGTTATTTTTAAAAATGTAATTTGGTAAATATTTTTCTTCAAACTTAAAGCCTTTCGATCTTAGAGGTATAATATGAAGATATTATTAGCAGCATATATGCATAACAATACACTTAGCTATAATCTAACTAAAGTATGAACTAAAAAAACACTTAATTGTTGATAAATCGTTACACTTTCATTCTTGCTTTATTAAAAAATTTAAACAAACTTTTTTAACTTTACAAATAATTAATGACTAAGATGGCACACCTAAAGAAAGGCGATACTGCACCCAATTTCGTTGGAATAGATCAAAATGGTAACGAGATAAAACTGAATAATTTAGTGGGCAAAAAGGTTATCCTCTATTTTTACCCTAAGGATAACACACCAGGTTGCACAGCACAAGCTTGTAATCTTCGTGATAATTATGATTCTCTCCTCAAATCAGGCTTTATTGTTATTGGTATAAGCGCTGATAATCAGAAATCACATCAAAAGTTTATTGAAAAGTATAACTTACCCTTTCCACTTATTACCGACACCGAAAAGGAGATAATAAAAGCATATGGTGTTTGGGGGCCAAAAAAATTCATGGGGAAATCCTTCGATGGAATTCTCCGAACAACCTTTGTAATTGATGAGAATGGAATAATTGAAGAAATAATTGAAAAGGTTGATACCAAAGAGCATACAAAGCAAATTTTGAAATAACTAACGCAGTAACTATTATACATTTCAAACATGGAAAAGCAAAATCTGGAGAAAGAGAATAAGGTTAAGGAGATTAACAAGGAGAAGTTGAAGGCACTTCAACTTACAATGGATAAAATTGAAAAGGACTACGGTAAGGGAACCATAATGAAAATGGGTGATAAGGCAATATCAGATGTACCCAGCATATCCAGCGGTTCAATATCTCTTGACATTGCATTGGGTGTTGGTGGATATCCCAGAGGTAGGGTAATTGAAATTTTTGGGCCAGAATCATCGGGTAAGACTACTCTTGCTATACATGCCATTGCCGAAGCACAGAAAAATGGTGGCATTGCTGCAATTATCGATGCTGAGCACGCTTTCGATCGCACCTATGCCGAAAAACTTGGAGTGGATATAGAAACTCTTCTAATTTCACAACCCGATAATGGAGAGCAGGCATTAGAGATTGCTGATCACCTAATCCGTTCAGGTGCAATTGATATTGTTGTTATTGACTCGGTGGCAGCACTAACCCCTAAGGCAGAGATTGAGGGCGAAATGGGAGATAACAAAATGGGACTTCAAGCTAGGCTAATGTCTCAAGCCCTTAGAAAATTAACTGCCAACATATCTCGTACTAATACATGCTGCATTTTTATCAATCAGCTTCGCGAGAAGATTGGTATCATGTTTGGCAATCCCGAAACAACCACCGGTGGGAATGCACTAAAGTTCTACTCTTCCGTTAGGGTAGATATCAGGAAGATAGCTCAACTCAAGGAGGGAGAGGATTCAACGGGTAACAGGGTTCGTGTTAAGATTGTTAAGAATAAGATGGCCCCCCCTTTTCGCAAAGCCGAGTTTGATATTGTCTTTGGTGAAGGCATTTCTAGAACGGGTGAAATAATAGATCTAGGTGTTGATCATAATATTATCAAGAAAAGTGGCTCGTGGTTCAGCTACGGCGAAACCAAGCTAGGTCAGGGCAGAGAAGCAGTTCGTTCGCTTCTATTGGATAACCCTGAACTAAGCGAAGAGATGCAAACAAAGATAATTGAAGCTATATCGAAGAAGTAGTATCTTATTTTTTCAAAATGACCAGCCATTAAAGGCTGGTTTTTTTATCTCTCGGTGTAGAATTCTGATTCTAAGTTCCATTTTGGAAAGTATGATGAGTTTGCCAAGTTGTAACCCAGTCGGAAGAAAAGTTTTGTATCATCAACTAACCCCTGTAGGTTATGCTCTTCGGATTTGTACTCATCCGATGGCTTATGATATGTATTCTTCCAATACTCCTCCACAACTCTTAGGGTTTTCTCCTTGCCTAAATCCACCTGATCGCTGTATCCCTTAGCAAAGAGCGAAGGAATACCAGCCTTTAAAAAGGGTAACTGATCGGAACGATAGAACATGCCATTTTCTGGATTTGGATCGTTGCATAGGTAACGTCCCTGCTTGGCAGCTTCCTTTTCCAGCATATTATCCAGTTCAGAATGGCCTAACCCAGTTACGGTAACATCTTTAAATGCACCTAGAAACATTATTACATCGCTGTTAAAGCATGCCACTGTTTTGCGATGATCAAATACTGGGTTGTTGACATAATACTGCGATCCAAGCAAACCCGACTCTTCAGCTGTAGGCGATAGGAACAATATGGTTCTTTCCGGTGGATTTTTCAACGATTTGAATGCTTGGGCAATGGAAAGCATCCAGGCAACCGCTGCTGCATTGTCTGATGCTCCATTATATATTGAATCTCCGTCAATGGGAATACCAATCCCCAGATGATCCCAATGTGCAGTATAAACTATTACCTCATCAGATCTTTGAGAACCTTTAATAATCCCCCCTATGTTGTATGAAACCGATTGCTTCCAGCTATTTTCAATGGTAATGCTATATTCTGCACCCATGGGAATTGCTTTAAAGCCAGGTTCAGAAGCCAACCTTTTCATTTCTTCATAATCCATCTTACAACTGGCAAATAGTTGAACAGCAGCCTTTTGTGTTAACCAACCATTTGCAATACACTTCCTATGGGCAATATCTTCATTATCCAAAAAGAAATCAGGCTGACACACATTTCTGTTCACTACTGCCCAGGGATATCCTGAAGCTTCATCTTCATGAACAATGATGCATCCCCTGGCACCCTGCCTCTCAGCTTCTTCAAGTTTATATCTCCATCTTCCATAGTAGGTCATAGATCTACCTTTAAACAATGAATCATTACCTGTATGAAAGCCAGGATCATTGACTAAAACTACGATGGTTTTACCGTTAATATCCATCTCACCGAAGTCGTTCCAATTCCATTCAGGGGCGTTTATGCCGTATCCTGCAAAAATTAGCTCACAATTGCTGATCTTAAGGCTTTTGATAAGAGAAGGATTCCAAAAGGTAAAATCTTCTCCACTTCTCATTTTAAGGTTTCCCTTTGGAGCCTTAACCACAATTTCATTTGAAGGTTTACTGGTAATTCCGACCAAAGGAACGGCTTGTAAGAAATCACCATTAAAAGCAGGTTGCAGTCCAATTTCTTGCATTCTGCCTATCAGATATCTTAGAGTTTTTTCTTCTCCAATCGTAAAGGGTGCTCTTCCCTGCAGACTATCGGCGGATAATATAATAATATCATTTTCAATATCCCAATATGTAATGGATCTTTCCGCCATACTACTTTCATCAATATAGCTGCATGAAAATATGACCATTGCAAGTAGTAGTGTGAAATATTTCATGGTAAAAACTATTTAATATTTGACCAATGTTATAAAAACAAAGTAAACTTAGTTTTTTTAGGTAGATATTTATCCAAACTTTTCATTTTCTTTGATTATTTCCTAAAAAGAGCTTATGTTTAACACTTGATTTATTGAACCTTTCTTACAAGTTAAGCCATGAGAATGAAGTTAAAAATAAGGCAAAAGATTTTTCTTTTTGTTCTTTCAGCATCAACAATTCTTTATGTTGTTGCCATTGGATATATATTGTCCATTTCACGAAAAACAATGCTCGAGGATGCACTGGAGAATGCTCGACTTACTGCACAAAACTCAGCAAAGGATATTGAAAAGGCTTTTGAACGTGATTTAGCATTAACCCGAACTCTTGCACAGGCTTTTACTGTATACAAGGATATGCCAACACCTCTTTGGCAGGATCTATTCATGAAAATGTACTACCCAGTTCTAGAAGGAAACAAACATGTTTACTCCATTTGGGATAGTTGGGAATACTATGGTTATGTTCCAAACTACGATAAGGATTACGGAAGGTTTTGTATTACTCTTTGGCGCGAAAACAATCAAATCCTGAGTATTACAGATGTTCGCAGTGCTACTGGTGATCCTGACAAGTATGGAGCATTTAAGACAGGTAATCAGGAGGGTTTATGGGAACCATACTTCGATGAAGGGTTGGAAGGGAAAAGTGAACGTATCCTAATGACTACAGTTGCTTCTCCAATTCAGATAAACGGAAAATATTTTGGTTTAGTAGGGTTGGATATTAGTCTGGAAAGTCTTCAGGAAATAGTGTCAAAGATTGAACCTGTTATTGGCAGCTTTGCATTTCTTGTATCATCAGAATCTATTGTTGCAGCTCATCGCGATAATGAGTTTATTAATGTTCCACTGAAGGAAATTTACCCAGTTGATTATGAAAATGAGAAGTTGGGGCAAATTATTCGTGAGGGTAAGGAACATAGCTATTACAGAGTTGATGACCATGGACAGACCCATTTTATGTGTTTTGCTCCTATTCTTGCAGGAAATTCATACTCTGCATGGTCACTTGCCCTAAGTATTCCGCTGGATATAATTACATCTAGCGCTGACGAAAGTCGTCATATCTCATTGATAGTAGGGTTTTCTGCCTTGTTTATTCTTATTATCATTCTTCTAATTATTGCTAATAATCTTACTCGCCCCATAGTTAAAATTACAAATTCGTTGATGCGATTGAGTCAGGGAGAAATTTCAGATGACCTACAATTAAACCTCAAGAGTGGCGATGAGATTGAGATAATGGCTAATGCTTTGAATACATCCATTGATGGTCTTAACAAAAAATCTAAGTTTGCTATGGATATTGAAAATGGCCACCTTGAGAGTAATCTCGATCTCCTTAGCGAAAATGATGTTTTGGGTAAATCGCTGATCGATATGCGAAATAGCCTTAAAAAGGCCAAGGACGATGAGGAGCAAAGATTAATAGAGGATCGCAAAAGAACCTGGGCAAATGAGGGTTTTGCAACCTTTGCGAATATTTTGAGGAATAATAGTAACAACTTGCAGCAACTCGCTGACGAAGCTCTTAAAAATCTTGTTAAATACATTGAGGGTAATCAGGGAGCACTCTTTTTAATTAACGAAGAGGATAAAGATAATACAAACCTCGAAATGATTTCCGCTTATGCATCAGACAGGAAGAAGCATATCGATATGAAAATTATGCTTGGTGAAGGTCTTGTTGGAGCTTGTGCATTGGAAAAAGAGACAATTTTGCTTACTGATATTCCCGATGAGTACATTACTATAACTTCTGGACTAGGGGAGGCAAATCCCAATTGTGTACTCCTGGTTCCTTTAAAGCAAGATGAAAAGATCATGGGTGTTTTTGAGGCTGCATCATTCAAGGTATTTGAAAAGTTTGAAATTGATTTTGTAGAAAAAGTAGCCGAGAGCATTGCTGCTACTGTTGCAACGGTTAAAATAAATGAGAAAACGAGATATTTGTTAGAGCAATCCCAGCAACAGGCAGAAGAAATGCAGGCACAGGAAGAGGAGATGCGCCAGAACATGGAAGAACTCCTTGCCACACAGGAAGAAATGGCTCGAAAGGAGAAGGAAATGGCTTGGACTATGGATGCTTTAGGAAATCTGGCATTTCATATAGAGTACGATTTTAAGGGCATTATCACTTACGCGAACACCAAAGCTTTTAATATTACAGGTTATTCCAAGGATGAGTTGATAGGGCAACATCATAGCATCCTATTTGATAATGAGGGTATGACAAATTCTGAGGATTATAGAAAGTTTTGGGAGGATTTGCAGAATAGAAAACCCTTTCAGGGTTTAATGAAGCGGATGGATAAACATAATAATTTTATAACAGTTAAAGGGTTATGTCAACCCATTTTCGATGACAATGGACAACCGTTAAAGGTTGTTGAACTTGCTGTTGAAGTGAATGAGCTGGTTAAGGAAGAATAGGTTTACCTTGTTCAAATCATATTCCAAGCAACATCCTGTCAGGATTTGATCCTCCAATAAGCAATTCTTCGGGCGATTCAAGCATCTGCTTTACCTTGACAAGGAAACCAACCGAATCTTTTCCGTCGATAATTCGATGGTCATAGCTTAAAGCAATATACATTATCGGACGAATTTCTACCTTGCCGTTCACGGCAACAGGTCGTTCAACAATGTTGTGCATTCCCAATATTCCCGACTGGGGCGGATTTAGAATAGGGGTGGAGAGCATTGAACCAAATATTCCACCATTGGTAATGGTAAAAGTCCCTCCTTCCAGATCATCAATGCTTATGCGTCCATTACGTCCCTTTTCAGCAAGTCGTAATACTTCATGTTCAATTTGCGCCATGCTTAGATTTTCAGCATTTCGAATAACCGGAACCATCAAACCCTTTGGGGTTTGAACTGCAATACCAATATCATAGTAGTTTGGGGTAATAATTTCATTGCCAGCAATCTGCGAGTTTACCATGGGATGCTGCTTAAGTGCTTCAACCACCGCCTTGGTGAAGAACGACATAAAGCCCAATTTAACTCCATATTTTTCTTGGAACTCCTTTTGGTGTTTTTTCCTAATTTCAATAATCCTGCTCATATCAACCTCGTTGAAGGTTGTAAGCATGGCGGTTTCGTTCTTAACATTCACAAGTCTCTGGCTCAATTTTTTACGGAGTTGACTCATGGCAATGCGTACCTCTCCACGTTCTTTTACAGTGGGAGTAGTTCGAGTATCACTTTTTGCTTGAATGGCAATATTTACTTCGGTAGTGGTAATTTTTCTTAAACCAGAAATAATATCATCAACGCTAAGCCCATTGTCATCCATTAGCTTACTGGCAAGTGGTGTTACCTTAACGTTTGATAATTCTTTGTTTAGAGGTTTCTGGGTAGCTGCTTTTTTTTCTGGTCTAACAATTTCTGTTGTTTTATCGACAGCTAAAGTTTTATCTGTCTCTGCTCTTGAATCAATCCCTTTGGGCTTTTTGGCATCGGTATCAATGGTGCATGCTACTTCGCCTACTTTTATGGTTCCTAGGTTTGCTTTGAAAGTAATAATACCGCTATGGCTTGCTAATAGGGGTAGTGTGGCTTTCTCCGATTCCACCTCGGCAATCTCTTGATCCTTTTCAACCCACGAACCGTCTTCAACCAACCATCTGGCAATTTCAACTTCGGTAATGGATTCACCAGGACTTGGAATTTTAATATCTACAACCATAATTATTAATAGTTTATAGTTATACTTTTTGTAGTCTGTTTAAATAAGTTCATGCTCTGCTTTTCTCTCCATTCTTTTACTTCCTACCTTACACTGCAATCCACAGTATTTGTTTTTCAGTTCGCAATCGCAATGACGGAAAACTTTTCCGAGTATTTCCTGCTGCTCCTGATTATGGATTGTGCTAAGCCCAACAGCGGGACTTCCGCTAGCAAGACGTGATACCACTTGAATAGGGACACCTTTGATGTTATCGCGGATAAAGTTCCATGCGCCCATATTTTGAGGTTCTTCCTGAACCCAAAGCCATTGAATGGCATTAGGATAGGTTGAAAGTACCTTTTCAACTTGTTGAGTAGGGAAGGGGTAAAGTTGTTCGATACGAACTAATGCCAGATCGCGAGCCTCATAATGCTCCTTTTGATCAAGCAGATCGTAGTAAATCTTTCCGCTGCAAAATACAACTCTAAGAACTTTTTCATTTTCAACATTTTCATCATCAATAACTTCTAAAAAACTACCCTGTGATAATTCATCCACAGTTGATATGCATTTTGGGTGTCGGAGTAAACTTTTGGGTGTAAAAACAACCAATGGGGTACGGAATGGTCTTTTCACCTGTCGCCGCAGAGCATGGAAAAAGTTTGCTGGGGTTGTGATATTGGTGATTTGCATGTTTTGCCGTGCAGCAAGGGTTAGGAATCGCTCAATGCGTGCACTGGAGTGCTCAGGACCTTGCCCTTCGAATCCATGTGGCAGTAGCAGGGTTAGCCCCGACATTAAGCCCCATTTATCCTCAGCGGAGCTGATATACTGATCGATAATAACCTGAGCAACATTATGAAAATCGCCAAATTGTGCTTCCCAAATGGTTAGTCCATTGGGTGTTCCAAGTGAGTATCCGTAATCAAATCCCATAACCCCGTACTCGGAGAGCGGGCTGTTGTAAATGTGGAACGATGCTTGTTTCTCAGAAATGTTCTTAAGGGGAAAATATTTTTCCTCCGATTTTTCTACGGCATAAGCTGCATGACGATGCGAGAAAGTTCCCCTTTCCGAGTCCTGACCGCTAAGCCGAACGGGATGCCCCTCATCAACCAAGGTTCCATACGCAAGGAGTTCAGCCATAGCCCAATCGATTTTATTGGCTTCCATCATGGAACGCCTATCTTGAACTAATTTTTCCAATTTGCGAAAAAATTTTAGATTCGATGGTAGGTTATTGATTTTCTCAGAAATACGTTGTATCGATTTATTATCAACACCAGTGTTGGGTGAAGTTGTAAAATCGTCGTTGCTTGAGTGTCTGATATCCTTCCACAGATCGTTAAGGAAACGCTGAATTTTAACTTTTTTCGATGTTTTGGCAAGTTCTAATTTCTGTTCAAGAATCTGATCGAAATCGGTAATGGCACCCTTCACATCGTCTGATGAAAAGATTCCATCCTGAATCAGCTTCGCTGAATATATTTCGCGCGTATTGGGGTGTTTTGCAATGGCATCGTATAGAATAGGTTGTGTAAACCTTGGTTCATCACCCTCATTGTGTCCATAACGGCGGTAACATAGTATATCAATAAATACGTCAGTATGAAAAGTTTGACGGTACTCCATGGCTAATCGAATAGTGTGTATAAGAGCCTCTGGATCATCTCCGTTCACATGGATAATTGGCGATTTAGTGACCTTTCCTATATCGGTACAGTATGTACTGCTGCGAGCATCGAGGTAGTTTGTGGTGAATCCAACCTGATTATTGATTATCAGATGAATGGTTCCTCCAACCTTGTACCCATTAAGCTGCGACATCTGCAAGGTTTCGTACACAACACCCTGCGATGCAATGGCAGCATCGCCATGTATAACAATGGGAGCCAACTTTTTATAATTGTTACCGTACGACTCAATGATTCGAGCTCTGGTTAGTCCAGCGACAATAGGTGCAACCGTTTCAAGATGAGAAGGGTTAGGTACTAAGTTCAACTTAATGCTTAAACCGCTATCGGTTTTCACGGTGCTGTTGTAGCCCATATGATACTTCACATCGCCCAGAGCAACATCCTCATCGTATTCCTCGCCTGAGAATTCCCTGAAAATGTTTTCGTAGGGTTTTTGCATTATGTTCGAAAGGACATTGAGCCTTCCTCGATGTGACATCCCAATAATGTATTCCTCAATTCCAAGTTCAGCACCCTTTTCAATTACTGCATCTAGCGCTGGGATAAGCGATTCTGCACCCTCAAGAGAGAAACGTTTCTGTCCTATAAACTTTTTGTGAATAAACTGTTCAAATCCTACAGCTAGTTTTAAATGAAAAAAGATATGCTTTTTTTGTTCGGGGGTAAAATGTGTTCGATTCTGATTATTTTCAATTTTTTGCTGTAACCATGAAACAACCTCAATATCGCGGATGTACATATACTCGCATCCAATTGAATGGCAGTATGTAGATTTTAAAAACTCTAGAATGTCCGATAGTTTTGCTGGACCAATCCCTAGCTGTTTTCCGGCTTGAAAAACGGTATTCAAATCATCTTGTGTTAGACCAAAATTTTCAATATCTAATGTTGGCGAGTATTTCCTTCGGTTGCGAACAGGATTGGTTTTAGTGAACAGGTGACCCCTCTTGCGATAAGCATCTATAAGGTTGATAACTTTTACCTCGGAATCGAAAAGTTCTCCATCTTTGGTGCTATAATGTGCTCGGGCAAAATCGAAACCCTGAAAAAACTTATGCCAACTTTCGTCCACCGATTCAGGATTTGTTAGGTAATCGTTATACATCTTATCAATAACCTGAGGGTCCATATTGCCTAAAAATGTATTTGATGCCATTATTTTACTGTGTGATTTTTTTAGCTATGATAAACAAAGATAGCGGTTTAATTTTGTATTTTTACTTCAACAGTTAAGCAGTCTTAATGTTGACTGGTTTACCCAAAAAACATCGATAAATGATAACTTGAAATAGAAATTGTAAACTTTTTGATCTGATTTTAATAACCGAAAATATTCTTAAATGATTGTAGTAGAATTGGTTAAAAATGAATTATTGAAACATTCTGATTCAGCCAAGGTGGTTGCTTACAAAAAGTTTTTTCAGGTTTCTCCAGGAGGATATGGCGAAGGTGATGATTTTATTGGAGTAACGGTTCCTGATCAAAGGAGTGTTTCCAAAAAATTTTATGGTGAAATTTCCCTTAGAGAGATCGAACTACTTCTCAATGAGCCTATACATGAATTTCGATTGACAGCGGTTTTTATGCTTGTAAAGAAGTACCAAAAGTTTAAAGAAAAGGAGTTACGTGAGGAGGTTGTCAATATTTACTTAAAGAATATCGACAGGATAAATAACTGGGATTTGGTAGATTCCTCAGCTCATTTAATTCTTGGACCTCATCTTTTTAATGAGGATACAGGATTACTATACGAGTTTGCACAATCTAAAAGTCTTTGGATTCAACGAATAGCAATTATTACCACTTTATTTTTTATCCGGAATCATTTTTTTCAAGATACACTTAAAATAGCTGAAATATTGATCAACCATAAGCATGATCTTATCCATAAGGCAGTGGGTTGGATGCTGCGAGAAGTTGGAAATAAGGATTACAATGTGGAGTTTGAATTTCTACAAAGACACTACAAAAAAATGCCACGAACCATGCTTCGCTATGCCATTGAGAAGTTCCCTGAAGAAATTAGGCAGGGGTTTTTAAAGGGATCAATCTAATAATTAACATTTAGTATTTTGCATTAAAAAAGAGCCTGAATAATTAATCTTCAGGCTCATATAGAAATATTATTTGAATATCTATTTAAATTCTCTGGAATGTCCTAGCTGAATCTCTTTAGCATCCGAAGGGATTATAACTTCTCCAGAAATGCTAACCCGATGACTATTGCCATTGGCTGCGTTGGAGGCGATAGTAACTGATCGGCTAATTCTATGAGGATGAGTACCCACTCTAAAGTTAACCTTTACGGTTCCCTTTCCATTTGGTGGTATTGGTTCACGAGTCCATTCGGTAACCCTTGTACCACAGCAAGCGGTAACCTGATTAAGAATCAGCGGTTTTGCACCATCGTTGTGAATGGTAATCTCAATATTTCCCAACTCTTCTGTAACCTTGTTGGAAGGTATACTCCCTAAAATAACTTCACTGGGTTCAATACGAATAAATGGATTGTTAGCTTTTAATTCTTCATTGCTTATTTCCTGCGTAAAAACGCTAGAAGATGCAAAAACCATAGAGATAAAAATAATTATGTGTTTCATAATGATGAATTTTTATGATTGTTAACGACAAAAATAGTTCAAATGTTTATTTTTCTTTTCAAAAAAAGAGTTAAAAACCCGATATTGGCAATCGAAATAAAAATTTATTAAATGATCAAGACAGCAATTTTCGATATGGATGGTGTGATTGTTGATAATCATATATTCCACCTAAAAGCTTGGAAAAAGTTTTGTGAAGTCAATAATATTAAGTTTTCTGCACAGGAATTTCGTGAGAAATTTTTTGGTAAGAACAACCATGATATCCTTAAGGGACTTTTAAACCGAAATATTTCCTACCAGGAAGTTTTTAAACTTGGCGAAGCCAAGGAAGCCATTTACCGTGAAATATATCAACCGTTTATTAAACCAGTTACCGGTTTAGTTGAATTTATTAAAATTCTAAAAATCAATGGATTTAGGTTGGCGATTGCCACATCTGCCCATAAACCCAACCTTGATTTTGTGTTGAATATGCTCAGAATATCACAGTATTTCGATGTATTGGTCGATGCATCAAAGGTAACTCATTCGAAACCAAGTCCTGAAATATTCCTAAAGGCAGCTAATCTTTTAGGTGTTGAATCTGCTGCATGCATTGTTTTCGAAGATTCTGTTTCGGGAATTAATGCTGCAAAAGCGGCAGGTATGCTTGTTGTTGCTTTACTCACAACCCATAAAAGAGAGGAATTACCCAACACAGATTTTTTCATCAGTGATTTTACAGATCCTTTACTTAAAAAATTTTTAAGATTAAATCCATGAAAGATATCAAAGAATCTGTTGCCGAATCCCTTGATGGCTCTAATGTAGACCTTTATCCCTATTTACCTTACCTTTTACAGGATTTGTATGAAATTGGTACCGACCCAAGAATGGTAAGCAAAATGATTGCTAAAAATATTCCTGATCCAAAAAATTTAATGGTTCTTGATTTAGGATGTGGAAAGGGTGCTGTATCCATTCAACTTGCCAAGGAATTAAATTGTTCCATTTTAGGCATTGATGCCATTCCCGATTTTGTTGAACAAGCAAACAGATGCGCTAAAGAGCAGGGTGTTCATCAAAATTGCACTTTTCAGGTGGATGACATCAGAATAGCATACAATAATTTTCAAGATTTTGATCTTGTGGTATTGGGTGCTATTGGTCCAGTTCTGGGTAATTTAAATGAAACTCTGATAAAAGTGAGCCAATGCTTAAAACCATCGGGTTATGTAATACTCGACGATGGTTATATACCAGATAACAGCGAGTTTATACATGATAAATGTATAACCCGAAACCAATTCTATAATCAAATAAAAGATTCAGATTTTAATGTCGTAGAAGAGGAGATAATCGGAATTGATTATATGCAGGAACAAAACAGTACAATTTTCGATGCAATTCAAAGGAGAGCAAATGAGCTAATTGCTCAGTATCCCGAAAAAACACACTTATTTATCGAGTACCTTAAAGAGCAAGAAACAGAGAATAGTGCTCTAGAGAATGAATTGGTTTGCGGTATTTGGTTATTAAAACGAGATTATTGATTTTTCGAGGGTGCTCGAAAATATACAAACCTATTAGTCTCAATTTAAAAAATTATGTCGAACTATCGGTTTGTTATTTTTCGGCAACGCAACCCGCAACCTGCAACTCGCAACCCGCAACCTGCAACTCGCAACTCGCAACTCGCAACTACTTTATCCCCTTAAACACCCTATTCCATCTAATGTTAGCAGGAAAACGTTTATCTTTATCGAGCGAGAGCCAGATAAATGAAGCCTTTCCAACAACATGATCCTCAGGAACAAAACCCCAGAAACGTGAATCGGCAGAATTATGACGATTATCACCCATCATGAAGTAGTAATCCATGTTGAAGGTATAGCTATTTGAAGGCTCATTATTGATTAGAATTACGCTGTCCTTTACGGTTAAATCGTTACCCTCATAATGACCAATAATTCGCTCATAAAGCGGTAGATTATCCAAACTTATATCTATGGTAACTCCTTTTTTGGGAATCCAAATGGGTCCAAAATTATCCTCAGTCCAAGGGTAGTTAGGAGAATGAGGGAAGATCGCCATAGTCATCATGGTATGGTTGGTATTCTCGTACTTAAGAACTGAGTGAACGTTGTTGAGTTGTCTTATCCTATCATACGCCTTTGTGGTTAAAGGCATCTCATATAATCCCCTGGAAGGGTTGAAATTCCTATCAGCCCGGGCTATCTTTAAATCATCAAGAATTTTTGAGTTGATGGCAGTGCCATTGGTGCGTATGGTATAGTTGTACTGCATATCCTCAACTTTAGGTTGAGGTTGCCCGTTAATCACTAGTTGTCCGTTCACAACTCTTAGAGTATCACCAGATATAGCCACACAGCGCTTAATGTAGTTCTCTCGTTTATCCACTGGACGAACAATTACATCAAAATTCCTCCATATATAATCTCTACCCAACTCACGTACAAAGCTATAGTAACTCCTGTCCTGATATTGAACAATCACTGTATCCCCTTCAGGGAAGTTGAAAACAACCACATCATCGCGTTTAATATCCCTAAAACCAGCAATTCGTTTGTAGGGTCGCTTAATCCATTCCACGTAGGATTTAGTATTCTTGGTTAAGGGAAGAGTATGATGAGCAAATGGAAAGGAGATGGGGGTATTGGGTAATTTTGGGCCGTAACTAACCTTGCTAACAAAAAGATAATCGCCAACCAGTAACGATTTTTCCATTGACGAGGTTGGAATAGTATAAGCTTCAATGAAAAACATACGAATTAATGTTGCCGCAATAACGGCGAAAACCAAGGCATCAATCCATTCAACAAGAGCACTTTTCTTTTTCTGTCCCCTTTTTTTCCATGGTGTCCAATTTACCTTTTGGGTGATATGGTAGTCCACAAAAAAAGGTAATCCAAACAGCAGCCAGTAGTTGCCAATCCAAATTACCCAAAGAACGAATATGGAGGTACTAAACCCAAAAAGGAAGTACCTGTTTTTAAGGAATTCTTTTATTCTTTCCATGAATGGGAATGATTAGTATTAAAGAGTTAATAATAAAATGCGGTGTAAGTTTATTAATTTTTATTGATTTAATCCAAACGTAAAAAGCTATCCATTGTTAAAAAACCTTTTTTTCCTAATGAATACTCAGCAGCGAGAATGGCTCCAAGCGCAAAACCCTTCCTGCTTTTTGCCCGATGAGTAAGAATTATCTCGTCTTGTTCTGAGTTGTAGGTTATGCTATGTGTTCCAGGTATATTGCCTTCTCTAATGGATTTTATTGGGATATGATCTATCTTTTCTTCAGGTAGTAAAGTCCAACCTTTTATGCTAGCAATTTCTTCATTAATTATGCTTGCCAACGAAATAGCTGTTCCGCTTGGAGCATCCTTTTTCTGAGTGTGATGAGTTTCTTCTATGCTAATCTCATACCCACTGTATTTCTCCAAGTATTTAGCCAACAGACGGTTGATTCGAAAGAAAAGGTTTACTCCTAAGCTAAAATTTGAGGCATAGAACAAAGATCCGTTACCGCTTTCAGCTAACTCCTTGGCTATGCCAAGTTTATCAAGCCAGCCCGTTGTACCACAAACAACAGATTTACCTGCAAGTAAACAAATTCTAACATTATCAAATGCCATCTCAGGAGTGGAAAACTCCAGAACTAAATCTACATTATTGAGGTTAGCAGAGTTTAGCTCGTGCTTGTTTTCCTTATCGATGATTAATGCAATCTCATGTCCTCTTTCTTTGGCAATTGATTCAAGCATTTGTCCCATCTTTCCGTAACCAATAATGGCAATTTTCATGGAATACTGGTTTAATTTGTTTTGTTAACGTTACAAAGGTATAAAGTTGCTATTAGGTGAGCAATAGAAATTACACTAAAGTGAACGAAAAAGGGAAGCATTAGCTTCCCTTAAATGAAATATTTTAGTTTTATCTACTTTACAGAATCAACCACAGCTTTGAATGCCACAGGGTGATTCATGGCCATATCGGCTAGTACTTTACGGTTTAGAGCTATGCCTTTGGCATTTACTTTTCCCATAAACTCGGAATAGGACATTCCGTGTATTCTAACAGCAGCGTTGATACGTTGAATCCAAATAGCTCTAAATTCGGTTTTTTTCTTTTTACGGTCGCGGTAAGCGTACTGTAACCCTTTTTCTAGGGTGTTTTTGGCAACAGTGTAAACGTTGCGACGTGAAAGGAAATTTCCTTTCGTTTGCTTGAGGATCTTTTTTCTTCTGGCCCTCGATGCTACAGCATTAACTGAACGTGGCATAACAAATTTTTCGTTTTTGAATGGTTAGCGTTTCGTCTTTCGAACTCTTTCAAGCTAAGTCATTCTGGTTAAATAATCAAGTAACTTCTTCTAAATAAACGGTAATAAACCTACTTAAGCCCCAGCAATTGTTTGATGTTGTTGGTGTCAGCCTTGCTAACTAAACCTGTTTGCGTAAGATTTCTCTTCTGCTTGGTGGTTTTTTTGGTAAGGATGTGACTTTTGTAAGCATGTTTCCGCTTAATCTTCCCTGTTCCGGTAAGCGTAAAACGCTTTTTGGCTCCGGAATTTGTTTTTACTTTAGGCATTCTTCAGTATATATTTAGTTTAAAAATTAGTTCTTCTTCTTTAAAGATTTTGGGGTTATGAACATGATCATTCTTTTTCCTTCCAGTTTAGGTAATTGCTCTACTTTTCCATATTCTTCCAAATCCTGAGCAAAACGTAGAAGTAGAATTTCACCTTTTTCTTTGAATAAAATTGTTCGCCCTTTAAAAAACACAAAAGCTTTCACCTTAGCACCATCAGAAAGGAATTTTTCGGCGTGTTTTAGCTTAAAGTTGTAATCATGTTCATCGGTATTAGGTCCAAACCTAATTTCCTTAACCACAACTTTTTGAGCGTTTGCTCTAATTTCCTTTTGTTTTTTCTTTTGCTGATAAAGGAACTTCTGGTAATCAATTATTCTACATACTGGCGGATCAGCCTTTTCGGAAATCAGAACCAGATCTAATTCCATTTCATCGGCAAGTTTCAGAGCCTCTTGAATGGACAATATGCCCACATTATCAATATTTTCACCAACAACGCGGACTACCTTTGCACGAATTTGTTCGTTTTTTAGGTATTTGCTGTCCTGCTCGTTTCTTTTTTTTAACACCGGTGCTGCGATGTTTTGGCCCTCCTTTTTTAGTTAATAATAGTATAATTCTATTCTACCTGTTTTTTCACTTCTTCATTAATATGATCAGCAAAATTAACCAACGACATCTGACCCTTATCGCCTTCTCCCTGCATTCTAACGGAAACCAGATCGTCGTTGGCTTCCTTTTCGCCTACAATTAAAAGGTAAGGAATTCGTTTTAACTCATTGTCCCTTATCTTTTTACCAACCTTCTCGTTCCTGTCGTCAATTAGGGTGCGAATATCGTAATTATTTAGAAAATCAACAACTTTTTTTGCATAATCGTTAAATTTTTCGCTTACAGGCAGTACAACCACCTGATCAGGTGCTAGCCAAAGTGGAAATTTACCACCAGAATGCTCAATGAGAACAGCCACAAAACGCTCCATTGAACCAAATGGTGCACGGTGTATCATAATGGGTCTGTATCTTTTATCATCTGCACCAATGTATTCCAGCTCAAATCGCTCGGGGAGGTTGTAGTCAACCTGAATGGTTCCCAGCTGCCACTTGCGCCCAATGGCGTCCTTAACCATAAAATCGAGTTTTGGACCATAAAATGCTGCTTCACCGATCACGGTTGTTGTTTCCATACCTTTTTCAGCAACAGCCTCAATGATTGCCTGCTCAGCCTTTTCCCAATTCTCGTCACTGCCAATATACTTTTCCTTATCGTTGGGATCACGTAGCGACACCTGAGCGGTAAAATCGTTAAAACTTAAAGTTTTAAAAATATATAGAACAATATCAATTACTTTAACGAATTCCTCCTTAAGCTGATCGGGACGACAGAAAATGTGTGCATCATCCTGAGTAAATCCACGAACACGGGTTAAGCCATGGAGTTCACCGCTTTGCTCGTAGCGATAGACGGTTCCAAATTCTGCCATGCGAACGGGCAAATCCTTATAGGAGTGGGGTTTTGCCTTGTATATTTCGCAGTGATGGGGGCAGTTCATGGGCTTAAGCAAAAATTCTTCATCCTCTGCTGGGGTATGGATCGGTTGGAACGAATCCTTCCCATACTTGGCATAATGACCTGATGTTACATAAAGCTCTTTCTGACCTATATGTGGCGAAATAACCTGTTCATAACCATATTTTTTCTGAACTTTCTTGAGAAACTGCTCCAGTCGTTCTCTTAGCTGTGCACCTTTTGGTAACCATAAGGGTAAACCTTGACCAACCTTTTGTGAAAAGGTGAAAAGCTCCAGCTCCTTGCCAATTTTTCGATGATCTCTTTTCTTTGCCTCTTCAAGCATTATAAGATATTCATCGAGCAACGACTTTTTAGGGAATGATATACCGTAAATCCTTGTTAGCTGCTTATTCTTTTCGTTTCCACGCCAGTATGCACCTGCAACCGAAAGCAATTTAAATGCCTTGATATACCCTGTGTCTGGTAGATGGGGCCCGCGGCATAGATCGGTAAAATTTCCCTGTGTGTAAAAGGAAATGGTCCCATCTTCAAGATCGTTAATAAGTTCAATCTTATAAGGATCGGCTTTTTGAGTGTAAGTTTTTAAAGCTTCGGATTTGGTAACCTCTTTGCGAACAATTTTTTCCTTGGCATTAACGATTTCCTGCATTTTGGCTTCGATCTTAGGAAAATCTGATTCGGAAATAGTGTGATCGCCAAAGTCAATATCGTAATAAAACCCATTCTCAATGCTTGGTCCTATCCCCAGTTTGATACCGGGATAAAGCTGTTCAACAGCTTCGGCCATAAGGTGAGCCGATGAATGCCAATAGGCATGTTTGGCTTCTTCCTCATCCCACTTATGAAGCTTAATGGAAGAATCTGAATTGATGGGGCGCGATAAATCCCAAAGTTCACCATTTACAGTTATTGATAAAACTTCCTTAGCTAGGCGTTCCGATATATTTTTGGCTATGTCTAGTCCAGAAACTCCTTTATCGAATTCACGAACATTGCCATCGGGTAATGTAATCTTAATCATAAAGCATAAATTTTTGCGACCGCAAAACTAATAAATTATTGAGAAAATATCAGGTGATTTTTAATCTTTTATAGTAACAATATTTAAAGATTTTGTTTAAAACATTGTAATATATTTTTCTCATTTTTTTTAAGTTTATCAATAAATCCAAAATTTCTATGTTTTTAAATTGATGTTTGAACCACATATGTTATTAAACATTGCCCTAATTACCAAGGAAATAAAGGCTGTTAGTTAGTAATTGTAGTGTTGAGAATAAAAAATTTTATAGCTTTGCTACCTCAAAATATCAGTAATTAATAAATATTTAAATATGAGTAAATTAGCTGTAGTTGCTTTAGGTGGAAACGCCCTACTTCGTGGAAATCAAGCAGGAACTATCGAAGAGCAGGAGCAGAATACAACCAATACCCTCGAAAATCTTATATACTTGATTAAAGAGGGGTACAACTTGGTAATTAGTCACGGCAATGGTCCGCAGGTTGGAAATATCCTAATGCGAAACGATGCAGGTGAAGAGATGTACCATATACCCCAAATGCCCTTGGATATTTGTGTTGCCGATTCGCAAGGTGGTATTGGCTATATGATCGAACGCATGTTGCGTAATGTTCTTAAAAAACATGGAATCAATAAAGAGGTATGCTGTTTGGTAACTCCTGTGTTGGTTAACCACGATGACCCAGCATTTAAAAATCCTACAAAACGAGTGGGCAAGATTTATTCGAAGGAGCAAGCCGATGTACTTGCCAAGAATAAAGGTTGGGTTTTTAAGGAAGAAGTAAAGGATACAGGCAGTGGATGGCGTAGAGTTGTACCATCGCCTCAACCAATTGGAATTTTAAACGAGAAAGTTATTGAGCAATTGGTAAACCAAGGAATTATTGTTATTGCTTCTGGTGGAGGTGGAATACCCGTTTATATAGACGAAACAGGTGATGTTCGACCATCTGAAGCAGTAATTGACAAGGACTTGGCTTCTGCACTGATGGGTGCTCGCATTAAGGCCGATGAATTTTACATTTTAACCGATGTACCTTACGTATACCTAAATTACAAAAAACCAAACGAAAAAAAGCTAGAATTCATAAATAAGGCAGATGCAGAGAGGTTTATTGCTGAGGGGATGTTTGGCGAGGGAAATATGGCTCCAAAAATACGTGCTTGCCTCAATTTTATTGATGATGGGGGACATATGAGTGTTATTACCGAGGCTACAAAGCTTGAAGATAAGAGCTACGGTACTAAAATTACCATGGACTACGAAAACTAATTGTTTAACAATAAATATTTTAAGTATGGCTTTCAATCTAAGAAACCGTAGCTTCGTAAAGCTACTTGACTTTACACCCAAAGAGATTCAATTTTTATTAGACTTGTCGGCTGATCTTAAAGCCGCTAAGTATGCTGGAACCGAACAGCAAAAGCTTAAGGGTAAGAATATCGTGCTTCTCTTCGAGAAGGATTCAACCCGTACAAGATGTGCGTTTGAGGTTGCTGCATACGATCAGGGTGCTCAGATAACCTATTTAGGACCTGCTGGTTCCCAGATGGGGAAAAAAGAATCGATGGAGGATACTGCACGTGTACTTGGACGTATGTACGATGGTATAGAATACCGTGGCTATGCTCAGGAGATTGTTGAAACACTAGCAGAACATTCTGGTGTTCCTGTTTGGAATGGATTGACCACTGAGTTTCATCCAACACAGGTACTCGCTGACTTAATGACCATGCGCGAGCATAGCGATAAGCCTTTAAATAAGGTTACCTTTGCATACCTTGGTGATGCCCGCAACAACATGGGCAATTCGCTTATGGTAGGAGCAGCTAAAATGGGAATGGATTTCCGGGCTGTTGCTCCAAAAGCCTGCTGGCCATCGGATGAACTTTACAATAAGTGCCTTGAAATTGCCAAAGAAACCGGAGCAAAGATTACACGAACAGAAGATCTAGCTGAAGGAGTTAAGGGCTGCGATTTTCTATATACTGATGTATGGGTTTCCATGGGTGAGCCCGAAGCAGTTTGGGCAGACAGGATCAAACTTCTTAAGCCATATCAGGTAAATAAAAAAGCGATGGAATTAACAGGAAACCATAATTGCAAGTTTATGCACTGTTTACCAGCATTCCATAATCGTAAAACAGCTGTTGGAGAGAATATTTACCAGAAATTTGGCCTTGAAGCAATGGAAGTTACCGAGGATGTTTTTGAATCGGATGCCAGCATCGTTTTCGATGAAGCCGAAAACCGCATGCATACCATTAAAGCCGTTATGGTTGCCACTCTTTGGCAGTAACTAATATATTTGATATTTTTAAAAGGCAGCAAAAAAAGCTGCCTTTTTTTATTTTGTTTCCAAAAAAAAGGTTTAATTTTATGTTAGTAAATCAATAAACCCTAAAACATTATGAACATTTATATTGGTAATATTGCATATAGTATGACCTCAGAAGAGATCAAAGAGCTTTTTTTACCCTACGGTAATGTACTTAACGTTAGAGTAATCACTGATAAAAGATCTGGAAGGTCAAAAGGTTATGCTTTTGTGGAAATGGATAACGATGAAGATGCGCAAAATGCCATACAGGCACTTCATGAAAGTCAGGTTAAGGGTAGAAATATTAAAGTGAATAGTGCTCACAAAAAGACAGAAGACGAAGCAAAGTAATATTTGTAAAAAAAATATTGCTATCTGATAAATGTTTCAACCACAAAGTAGTAGGTAATAATACCCGATACAGCAAATTTTAAACCTGTTCCTAAAAGAAAGCCAATGAATGAGCCAAACGCTGATTTATAGGCTTTTTTCTTGTTTTCGCTATCCTTTGAGGACAATTCACCGAGTAGCGCCCCAAGAAAAGGCCCCACAATAATGCCAATGGGTGGAAAAAAGAAAATACCAATAACCAAACCAATAGCTGCACCCCAAACACCACGTTTACTACCTCCAAATTTTTTTGTTGCCCATACGGGTAAAACATAGTCAAGAACTGTTGCTGCAGCAGCAGCAAAGGCAAGCCAAAGCAATAGGTTTAACTCTATTTGTCCCCATCTTGTGAAATGGGATAAAAGTAAACCAGCAAAACTTAATGGTGGTCCCGGAATAACAGGAAGTATACACCCTAATATTCCAATAATTAAAAGTATTACAGCAACAGCGACAAGTATGTAATCCATAAATTCAATATTTTGATATTTGCATAACTTACATTAGCAAAGATATTTCTAATTTCTATAAAACCAACTGAAGATTTTTTAGTTTACAAGTTGTGTTTTTTTCGTAATTTTATTTGCATGTATTTAACCCTAAACTAATGTTGTATGGACCAAAAAGCGGTATGTATCATCTTATTTGGGAGGGTTCAACAGGTTGGCTTTCGTTACTTTGTGTTTAAGCTGGCTGTTGAGGTAGGTGTCAAGGGTTTTGTTAAGAATCAAACCGATGGAAGTGTTTACGTTGAAGCCGAAGGTGAATCACATCTCGTGGATGTATTTGTTGAGCACTGTAAAATGGGGCCACCCCACTCTCAAGTTACTCGATTTGAGGTGAATAATATTTCTCTTCAGGATTTCAAGGAGTTTACCATTAGGTAGTTTATGAATAATTGTTATATGATTATCCGAAAAGTTACCAAATCAACATGACGTCATTGCGAATCTGCCATTTGGCGGATGAAGCAATCTATTTTATATTATTATGTATTTAATATTCAATAGATTGCTTCGCAAAGTACGCTAGCAATGACGAGTAGATTTTTTATCAGATTTTATTTTGGGAACAAATACGGATAATCAAAAATTGTTAATAACCCAAGTTTTTTAATCCTTATTATCTGGTTTTGCTAATGTTTGTAGCCCTTTTTTAGCAATTAACATTTGTTGATAAGTTGTGTTGATACAGAGTTAATTAAAAAAGTCGAAAAAATTTGGTGGCTTAATTTAGCTGGCATATTTTTACAGTACCAAGTGAGAGATAAAAGGTCGCTCCAAAAGGTAAGGAAAAGTCAAAAATGCTTAGCTGTATTTTTACCGATCGAACAAGCCGTAAGGCTTGCTTACCCAACGAGCCGGAGTCCAAATCCAAAGGGCTTGCCCAGTGGAGGAGGTCAATCGAACCAAGATCGCCTGGCGTTCTTAGAAAGATTGGGTCGGAAGCAGTAAAACGGAAGGAACTTCGGTTCCCAACAGGGTTGCTGAAATCCCTAAGGGTTCTTCGGAACCTGCCAAGGATTTGCCAACATCAAGAGCTACTCCGCTACGAATTGTTTCACGATGAAGTGTATTTTCCGTGAGGAAAGTAACATGGAAGAGTTTAGCAGTTTAGGAGTGGTTTCTAAATGAAGGTCTTTAGCATACGACACTTTGTCCCAGAAAATTTGCCCTCGGGCAAATAGAAAGGACAGCTTGAAAGTTGCACCTTAGCTGGTACAACTGAAAAGTCTAGGGCTGCAGAGCCAATGTCTTCGGACATAGAGCAGTAAGCCAACCATAATAACTGTAGTTTGGCACATAAGTCACATCTTTCGAGAAGCGATGTATTGTGAGTGGGAATCATTCGTCAAGAGTGGTTCCCACTACTGCTTTATGCTTTTTAAAGTATTCTAAGGTTTTTGTTTAACCCTTATAACCAAATATTTTCAAGGCCTTTATCCTTCTGGATACATATTTTGGCACCATTTTTTCCCATTGGCTATCCTTATCATTCATTAAGCGTAGAACATCATCGGGGGTTATATGTAACCACTCAATTTTGGCTTGACGTAAGTTACGGATTTTACGGTTGTCGACGAGGTAGTTGAAGATATGCCTTACATCTGCTTCCATCTCAATATCATCCACAAGAATAATTTTACCAGTCTTCCGATCGAGCGCTGGATATATGTAAAAGCGAGTGTTTTCAGGGAACATTCTACCCATGGCTTCAAGAATTCCCCCTCGAAGGTTAACGTAGTATTTCTTTTCGAGCACCTTTTTAAAGGTAGGAACCCCAAGAATAACCCTAAGATTTAGAAGCTTAAACCGATTAAAATAATCGACTAATTTGTAAAACTCTTGGAAGTTCGAAACTAGAACATTTTGCCCCATGCCATTGAGAAGGTCAACTCTATCCAAAAAATCGCGCTCATTTATTTCACCTTCTTCAAGCAAATTGTTCAAAGTAATTTCACAGATTTGAAGCGTGTTTTTTGGCGAAAAATTCTTATCTTCCTTAAAGAGCGCATACGATGTTTTAAGGATATCAAAGCCCACGTATGTAATTGGACGAAAACGTCCACGAAGCACCAATGCATTTTTTTTATACAAAAAATCTGACGGTTGATGAACATCACCCTTACGATCGAACATCACAGCGGGAGTCATGCCATTCTTAACAAGTTGTACGCAGAGTAGCCTATTATCTACATATTCAAGGTCGGGACCAGTCATGCGTGCCATTGTTATCTCAATTCTATCGGTATCAAGGTTATCAAGCAGTGATTGTAGAAAAATATTTGGCTTGTCGTGGTAGTAAAAACAGGCAAATATTAGGTTTACACCCAGTGCACCCAAGGTGTATTGCTGAAGTAATGAATCGTTTTCGAGAAGTCGCACATGAATAATTACTTCGTTTGGCTCTCCCGGCTTTGAAAGTTCGAATTTCACCCCAAGCCATCCTTGGCCCTCGTTGGTTTTACTGTAGTTTAGAGTCTCAACTGTATCAGCAAAAGAAAAGAACTTTACCTTTGTATTGCGCTTTTCACCTAAAACTGCCAGTAGGTCATTGTACTCACCATCTAGCATCTTCTCCAGTCGTGCTAGACTAACATAACGTCCACTTTCTCCCTTGTTGTAGAGATGATCGCTAAAGGTTTTATCGTAAGCCGATATGGTTTTAGCAATGGTGCCTGATGCTCCACCTGCTTGAAAGAATGTTCGTGCAACTTCCTGTCCACCACCTATCTCAGCTATGGTTCCATACTTACTTGAATCAAGGTTAAGCATTAAGGCTTTGCGCTTAGTGCTATATATTTCACGATTCATCCCAGTTTATTTGATAAAAATAATCTATAACACCTTGAATAATAAACAAAAATGAAGCAGGAAAGTTTTTAAAATACTATATATTGTTTTTTTAATGATTAAATCTTATCATGATCGTTAACAAAAAGAAACTAAAAACCAGTTTTACTCTTTGTATTCATTAAAACTTACAATTTGTTCAAATTCTTTTCTTCTTTTCTGCCTTTTTTCTTTTGTATCAGGGTATCCAAGAGTTATGATAAGAATTGGCCTTTTATTTTTGGGAATGTTTAGCAGCTTCTTTACAGCGGACTCATCGAACCAGCCAATCATGCATGAACCAAGTCCTTCGGCTGTTGCGGCTAAGCAAATATGTTCGGCAGCAATCCCTATATCGATAAGTGGGAAGTGCTTTCGTTTTATTAAACTTCCAAAGTTTGAGGTGAAATTTGCACCTTCCATTACTATTACTATATGGATAGGAGCCTGCTTAGTAAAGTGGTTCATCCCTAAGATCTTGCTCGATGTTGTATCGGCGAGTTTGTTCTTCAATTCAGGGTTGTCAACAACGATAAACTTCCAGGGTTGTGCATTGCAGGCCGATGGAGCTAGACGAGCTGCTTTGAGAATATTTTCTAACTTATCCTTATCGATGGGTTGAGATGTATAACCTCTGTCGCTTTGGCGATTGGCAACAAGTTTTTGGAATATTTCAGGTAAGTTATTGTTTTCAATCATGAAATTAATGTTAATAATTAGTTACTGCTATTTTTTGATAATGCTTTCATCATACTGTTTGCTAAATAGAATCAACGAACTTGATTCGACAGTTAATGAACCTTCTCCTTTGCCCGCAAGGGCAATCATGGCTTTCGCCACTTCTATGGCATCTATTCCTCTATATTTTCTTAAAGGTCCGGCAAATATAAAACGAAATATCGAGTACATCACTTTTCCAATATCCTCACCAAATCTATTTTCCTTTCGATTTCCGAGAAGAAGCGATGGGCGAACAATAACAAGTCGTTCAAATCCAAGCTTTTTTAGTTCTTCCTCAGCTTGTCCTTTTGTTTTAAGGTAGAAATTACTTGAATTTGGATTTGCACCAATGGAACTAACAACCGCCAAACGTTTTACTCCTGCCTCTTTTACCTTTTTGGCAAAACTGATGACCATATGAAGATCCACAGCACGAAAGGCTTCTTTTGAACCTGCTTTCTTCATAGTTGTTCCCAAGCAACAAAAAGCCATGTCAACCTTTTCGGGGATAGTGTAGTTGCCATTATTCATGTGAATATGGTCAGACTTTACAGAAAGATTTTTAGGTATACTCCGGGATATTATTTGAATTCTATCGAAATCAGGGTTAGCGTTAAGCAATTCAAATAATTGATTGCCAACCAATCCTGTTGCACCAATGATTATTGCTGTTTTCATATTCAAGTTTTCAATTAAACAAGTAAAGGTAGAAATATGTTTTGCCAAAAAAAGGAAGATAATTGAAAATGATATTGCTATTGCTATTAAATGAGAACTCTACCCATAAAAAAAGCGGTTCTACTGCAAATTTTGTGGAAAGGTTTAATTTTGGGAAATGGACTTTACTAAAGATTTCTTCAATTTGCTGTTAGATTTTGGTGATGAATGGGTCATAACCAATATCGAGAGCAACCATAATAC
>Ga0334888_1001545_pt1 | contig 29072 bp, 21 predicted proteins | sample GraSluR1_MG_FD_207227 | JGI IMG/M metagenome (GOLD analysis project Ga0334888, IMG submission 207227) | Sludge microbial communities from methane-producing bioreactor in Wageningen University, Netherlands - Granular Sludge_3_08-R1 | ecosystem: Engineered > Bioreactor > Anaerobic > Unclassified ...
AGATACCCTTATGCATTACATTACATAATGCCATTAGCTTTTTTCCTGTATCCTATACCCTCTGAATATTGTATTAACCTTACGGTTAACCTACTCGAAGAGAATTCATAGGGCTTACCATGTTCCGTAGTATAGATAATATGATTACCCTTAGGTTTCGTCTTTAAGCCGGGAATTATTTGTCCATTTTCACCAATATTGTGGGAGCTATTGATGCCTAATTCCTTTCCCTTTTGGGCAAAGCGTATCAACCAAATTTCGCTTTTTAAACTTTACGACTCTTACAACGATTCACATATGTTAACCATAGGCATCTTTTCCTAACAGTACACAGATATTTGGTTTATCTGTTTCCCATATTGTCTTTCTGGCTTCATACAAAAGAATTACTCCTAATGCATGCAGAAATAGGAATACCCCAAATGGAAGAAGTAGCTTTATTCAAGCAATCTATATTACGACTTCATGTCGCACTCCACAAAAATTTACAGGGAACCTATTTTCTTGACTAAATAAAAATATTTTGATTGAAGCTAAAGGTTTTGGTATGTTATAATTAAGGTATATGAACTAGAATGTAAAAAAATATATGAATTAGGAGAAATGATAATATGATAGATTATGGAAGTATAAAATTTTTATTATATTTCATGTTGAGTGTAAATGCATATCTTTTTGTACACTTAACTATAAAAACATACGTGTATAAAAAAATAGAGGAAAAAATAAAATATTATGAAGATTATATATTAGAAAATTTTGAAAATGAAAATTCCAATATGACTATAAAAAGTAGAATTTTTAGAAATTCTCTTGTAAATGTATTTAAGAGAGTAACTTTTACTTTTGAACAAAGAAAAATTTTGAGGAATATAATCCATAAAAATAAAATTGATGAATATTATATAAAAAAGCTAAAATCTAAAAGCAAATTAAAAAGAAGAGAAGCAACACAATTTTTGGCTTTCATAGATGAATCCTTAGTTAGAAAAGAGATTCAAGCAGCTTTTGAAAAAGAAAAAGATTACAACGTAAAAATGTATATTTGCTATGCGATAACAACTCAAAAAATGGTTGAAATGATCCCTTTGATGATAAAAAGCCTTGAAAAAGCCCCAGAATCTTATCAAAAAAGAGTAAGAAGTCTTCTAATAAGTTATAAAGACGGATTATATAATTATATTTTAAAATATACATCTTCAGATGATGATAATATAAAAAAACTGATTATAGAATATTCAGAATTGTACCCTTATGATATACTAAAAGATTATTTATTAGTTTTAATAGATAATGAGGATAATTTAGAAATAAAAAGAATGGCAGTAAAAAGTCTTGCAAAATTTTATTACGAAGAATTGTATGAGAATATATTTTTAGAAAATGAGGATGTTGAAATAAAAAAAATGGCTATAGAAGCTTTATCACAAACTCCTGTGAAAGAAAATATTTTAAGAATTTCAAAATATATTGCAGAAGAATCTACTTATGATGTATCGATATACGCAATTTCAAGAATTTTAAGAAATGTTCCAAAATTAATTCCATATGTTGTAGAGCTTTTTGAAAATGAAAGTAATGAAATAATAAAAGAAGGATATGCTAAAATTCTTTCTATAAGAATAGAATACTTCATGTATAAATTAAGTACAAATGAAAAAGAAATAGTAAAAGATCTTCTTGTAAAAATACTTGTTGTAGGTAAAACAAGCGAACTTATAAGTTTTTTAAATAAAAATAACATAGAAGAAATCGAGAAACAAATTATACCCGTGTTAAAAAGAGCAAGTAGAGAAAATGAAAATGTAAAAAAACAATTTTCTCAATATTTAAGAGAGGATTTATTAAAAAAAATAAATTTGAAGAAAATTGAACCTGAAGAACTTCCACGGTTTGAATCAAGCGAATTTAGTAAAATGATGTTTCAGGGAATTATTTTGGCAATCTCAATATTATTTATACCATTTTTTTTCTTCCGCGAATATGGAATTACAGTACAATACTTTGGTTTTACGCATATGATAAGAAATTATATTGTCTTTTTTAATTATTTTTTTGCATATTACTTTATTTTTGTTAACTCATTTTATTTAATATTATTATTTTTTTCCGGAATACAAAAATACCGACAAGAAACTTTATGGAAGATGAAAGATTATGATTTTTTATATAAAGATAAATTTTTACCTACTGTATCAATAATAGCTCCTGCATTCAATGAAGAAAGTAATATAATAGAAAGCGTAAATTCGCTATTAAACTTAAATTATCCTGACTATGAATTGATTGTAGTTAATGATGGTTCGAAAGATAAGACCTTAGAAAAATTAATTAAATATTTTTTTCTTGAAAAAGTTGATTATATTATTGGAAAAGAACTAAAAACAAGACCTATAAGAGGAGTTTATGTAAATCCAAATATACCCAATTTAATTATTATAGATAAAGAAAATGGAGGTAAAGCGGATTCTTTAAATGTTGGAATAAACATGTCAAAGAAAGAATATGTGTGTGGAATAGACGCAGATTCTATTCTTGAAAAAGATGCGTTATTAAAACTTGCAGCACTTTCTTTAGATACTTCTAAAATGACAGTTGCAATGGGGGGGAATATAATTCCTGTTAACGGATGTAAAGTAAAAAAAGGTACTTTTGAAGCAATAAATATTCCCGATAATATTTTTGCAAGATTTCAAATTATTGAATATATGAGATCTTTTTTAGGAGGAAGACTTGGTTGGTCTTATTTAAACAGTCTTTTAATAATTTCTGGAGCTTTTGGTCTATTTAACCGAGAAATAATAATAAAATCAGGAGGTTATCTTACAGAAAGTGAAAAATATCAAAAAAATACTGTGGGTGAAGATATGGAATTAGTTGTAAGAGTATCTTCGGAATTAAGAAAAAATAAAATTCCTCATAAAATAGAGTATAGTTACAATGCAAATTGTTGGACTGAAGTACCTGAAAAATTAAAAATACTTTACAGACAAAGAGATAGATGGCAGAGAGGGTTAATAGATATATTAAATTTTCATAGAAAAAAAATACTTAATCCAAGATATGGGAATATGGGTTTAATAGGATTACCTTATTTTTTAATCATGGAAATTTTTGGTCCGCTGTTAGAATTCCAAGGTTATATAGCTCTCTTTTTTGCGGTTATTTTTGGACTTGTGAATGTGCCAATTGTAACACTACTTTTTACAGCATCTATTTTGTTTGGAATGTCGGTTTCTTTAGTTGCACTAATAATAGCAGAAGATGAAGTTAACTATTTTAGTTTTAAAGAAACGATGATTTTAATTATTTATGCAATGTTAGATGTTTTTGGATTCCGACAATTTATAAGTTTTATAAGATTCAGCGGTTTTTTCACATCTATGAAATCAAATCAAGGCTGGGGTAAAATGGAGAGAAAAGGTTTTAAAAAGGAAGATTAAAATTATATGAAACGCCAAAACCCACATAAAAATTATGTAGAAAATCATAAAAATTTTCTAAAGAAGTATTTTTTTGAAAATTATATTTTGCAGCAATTTTTATTTCGAAATCATTTACTTTAATGTTTAAGTCTGATAAAACTGTAGAAATAGTTTCAAAATCACCATATATTTTTAAGTTTATTGATTCATCATAATTTAACCCTATCATATAATTATAATCAAATGTTTCTTTTATTAAACTAACAGAAGGCTTAATTTCAAACAAAAAATTAGACACATTAAAATAAACAGATGTTGAAAATTCATGTAGCATTCTATCAAAAAAAATTAATGTAGACAATTCGTTATTTTTAAATAAAACATTTTTATAATTAAGTTGAAAGTTACTAAAGTTTTGAGATAATTGAAAAACATAATTTTGTATAGAACCAGTAGCAAGATGTAAAGACAAACCGTTTTTAAAATAGATAAAAGAGCCCAAAAAATATCTGTCGGGCTCGTAATTTTTTAATGAAATATCTAAATTTAATCCTGCAGAAAGGCCTTCAATATTTTTATAACCTAAGTTTAAAGATAAATCGGAAATTAAAAAACTTTCATCATCAAATATGTTGGCATAAAGATTAGTAAAATAAAATCCAGATAATGAAAATTCTTTAAATTTTTCGTACATGTTAATAAAATACAGTATATCCTCATCAAGATTATAACCTAAATTTTGAATTTCTTTATATGTTTTATAAGCATTTTCAAGATCTTCCGACCACTGATAAATTTTAGCTGTATTAATTTTTATATCAATATCAAAACTAGGGAATTTATTTAAAGTATTCAAAGCTTTATCATATTTTTTTTGCCATGCATAAATATCAGATAAAGCAATAACAAGTTCTTTTGATTTATAATAAATCATAAGGTTTTCTAAAATTTCTTCTGCTTTTGAATAATTACCTGTTCGAGAATTTTCAAGGGCTATTGCAAAAGCTTCATCGTATCCAGAATAAAAGTTCATAAATGTTTCATACCATCGAATTAGATCGTTTATTTCTTTATTTGGGTTATAATTTTTTGTTTTTAAATAAGAATAATATTCATATGCTTTGTCATAATTTTTAGTTATATAATATGCATTTGCTAACTTCAATAAAACTTCGATGTCATCTTCTTGATAATATTCTAAAACAGCAATCGCAAAAAAATAATTATTTTGATTTATAAATAAATCCGCATAAGCAATTATAAACTCTTTGTTATTAGAATAATAAGGCATCAAACCATTGTATATTTTTTCTGCATCAATGTACATTTTTTTTGAAGTCAAATCCGCAGCTTTTTTTAAAGCCCCTTCAAAATTATCGTAAGGTTTAACGTTTGTTTCATACCAATTCATAAATTCTTTTATAGACTCTTCAATAAAAATTTCTCTTGTTTTTAATAAATAATAATGTTCATAAGCTTTGTCAAAATTTTCTTTCCAAAAGTATATTTTGGCTAATTGCTCTATTATTTCTAGATCACTTTGGTCTTCAAATAAAATTACAACTTCTAAAGCTTTGTTATAAAAACCTTGCCAGGCTAACATGTTCGAATAAGCAATTATAAGTTCTTTGGTTCTAAATTCTTCTAAAAGTTCTAAAAACAACTTTTCGGCTTCATCGTAAATTCCTATTCTTGAAAATGCTAAAGCTTCTAAAAGTTTTTCATCATAATTTTGACCGGGAACAAAATCATCGCTTTCGTAAGCTACTATAAAATCAATTATATTTTCCTCAAGGGGATAATTCATACTTAATAAAAACTTATAAATACTGTATGCAGTATCAAAGTCTTCCTTCCAAAAATAAACTTTAGCTATAGCAGATCTTATGTCGTTATCATTTTCATCAAAATCTTTCAATAATTTTATCGCTTCATCATATCTGGCTTGCCAGCCAAGAAGATTAGAATATGATATAATAATATCCTTAGTTTTATATCGAGGAATCAAATCCTTATAAATTTTTTCAGCCTCATCAAATTTTCCTTCCCATGATAACTCTAAAGCTCTCTTATAAATTTCCTCGTAAAAAAAAGAAAACAAAGAAATGGTTGTAAATAAGAGTATAAAAATTACTGTTATCTTTTTATTCACCTTTAATCACCTCTTAGCAACATATTTTTTGTCATAATCAATTAAAATGTAAACAACTTTTCATAAAATTTTATTATTCTTTATTTATTAAATAATATTCCCAAAAATAATCAGCATGATTTGTTAAAGTGTTTTTGGGAGCATAATAATAAACTATTTCATCTTTATAAATAGTTTCTTCTGATTCATCGTTCTTTATAATTACAGTATCTTCTAAAATTCTGTAATAATATATATCATAATAATAATTCACATCTTTTCTAAAATTGAGAAAACTTTTAGGAAGAAATTCTATATTATTAACGGTTTTAATAAAATAAAAAAAGTTATCTCTTTCAATTATTATACCTCTATTTTGAGAAATCGCTACAGAGATTTTAGGATATTGAGAATAATATTTTAAAATGCTGTTGATTCTATTATCGTTCAAATAAGGCATAAAACTATCATTGCGTTTATAAAAATCGCCATCAATTATATAAAGCATAGGAATAAGACCGTCTACTATTTCAAAAAGAGAAAATATGTCGTACCCTCTTTTTATATTTTCTAAATCGCTATCAATCAGCGAAGCAAAAGCTTTAAGCTCTTTATCCTGTGGCATTTGTTCTCTTAACATTTGCAAGAATTCAACATATTTTTTATTATTAAAAAAATTGCCATCTAAATTTATCCATTCTAAATCAATTATAATCCCATCATAAATTATATTTAAAGATTCCAGTATTTCTAAATTTTCTTTGATCAGGTTATGGCGATCTTCATAAAGGTTAAGAAATTGATCTCCGCCAAAACTATCAAAAATCCATAAATAAAATTTTACATTCAAATCATTCAAATATTTTGAAAACAAATATAAATTTTCTTTGCTTTTTCTATAGAAGAAGAAGCTACCTCTTTCAAAAGGGTAACGACTTCCGAGATGAAGAACAACAGCATCATAATCTTTTGAAATATTTAAAGCAAGTTCTTCAATTTTATCAGGAGAACTATCTCTGAAAGTTCTTAAAATAAACAAATCATCACCAATTATAATGCCTCTTGAAAAAAATATTGAGGTTAAAAATAAGAAAAAGATCAAAAAATATTTTTTCATAAAATCATCACCTCGTTTTAAATTTCTTATAATAAATTATATCATAAAAAGTAATGATTTAACGATTCATTTAAATAATTACTTTTTTCACTCGACATAAAATTCAAAATATAGTAAAATTGTTTGGTCGCAAATTTACAATTAAAGAGGTGAAAAATATGAGAAAATACGAATGTGAAAATGACTATTGGAAAATAAGAGAATTTTTAAGGGAAATTTTTTTAAAAAACGATAGAAACGCATACAGTTGGCAAACAGCAAGACTTGACTATTGGAGATGGCATGTAGTTGGGAATTGTCAAGAAGGCACAGACTTTTCTGAAAATATATTTATTTGGGAAAATGATTCTAAAGAAATAATAGCAGTTTTAAATCCTGAAAACAAAGGCGAATCATTCATTCAAATTGATCCGGATTATAAAACTTATGAACTTGAAAAAGAAATGATTTTAATTGCTGAAAAACACCTTAAAACTGAAAGAAATAACTTGGGAGTATGGGCTCACTCTGACGATGATTTGAGAAATAATATTTTAATTGAATTAGGGTTCGAAAAGACTGATTGGATTGAAAGTCAAAGGAAAATAGATTTTTGCAAGAATGAAATACCTGTTATAAAAATTCCTGAAGAATATAAAATACGTTCAATGAAAGATGAAACGGATTTGCCGAAAAGAGGATGGGCTTCTTGGCTTGCATTTCATTCTGATGAACCTGTTGAAAATTATCAGAATGATGAGGGCGAATGGTACAAAAAGATTATAAAAACACCCATGTATAGAAGAGATTTGGATATAGTTGCTGAATCAAAAAATGGAGAAATAGTAGCTTTCTGTACCGTATGGTTTGACGATGTTACAAGAACCGGATATTTTGAACCTATTGGCGTTATGCCTGAACATCAGAAAAAAAGTTTAGGTAAAGCGGTTATGGCATATGCTATGCAAAGTTTAAAAGATGTAGGAGGAATTGTAGCAACCGTTGCGGGTTTTTCTGAAGAAGCAAATAAACTTTATTCTTACATGATGCCAGAAAAAGAAAAAGAAATGTATTTATGGATAAAAGAGGTTAAACAGTAGTTAAACAATAGTCGAACGATAGTTAAACTATTGCTCAACCAGCGTTCAACTACTGTTCCCAAAAATAAAGGGGTGAAAAATGTCGAAAATTCTAATTTCTGGTTTAATAAATATAGAAACAAATTTAAAAATTGATAGTTTCCCGATAAATTATTCGCCTGCGAATTACAACTTTTTTGGTATAAAAACAAACGTTTCAGGAGTCGGTTATAATATAGCAAAATCGTTAAAAAAATTGGGAAACGAACCTATAGTTTTAAGCGTTGTAGGAAAGGATAATAACTCGGAAATTATTAGAAAAGAATTTGAAAAAAATGAAATTGACCATGAAAATATTTTAAGTATTATAGATGAAACGGCTCAATCTGTTATTTTATATGATGCAAATGGTAAAAGAAGTATAAATGTAGATTTAAAAAATATTCAAGAAGTTGAATATCCAGAAGAAAATTATTATAGAAGCTTGTATAAAGCAGATTTATGTGTTTTATGTAATGTAAACTTTTCTAGAAAATATTTAAAAGTTACAAAAGAACATGAAAAAATTATCGCAACAGATGTTCATGCGATATCCGATATTGATGACGATTATAATAAGGGCTTTATGAAATATGCAAATATATTATTTATGAGCCACGAAAAATTACCAGAAACACCAGAAAAGTGGATAAAAATCGTTTCGAAAAAATATGATAATGAAATAATTGTAATAGGTTTAGGAGAAAAAGGAGCATTGATTCACACAAAAAAAGAGAATGAAATAAAATTGATTCCGTCAGTAAAAACAAGAGAAGTTGTAAATACAATAGGTGCAGGAGACGCACTATTTTCAAGTTTCATACATTTTTATTTAAAATCAAAAGACCCTTACAATTCTTTAAAAAAAGCTGCAATTTATGCTTCTTATAAAATAGGAGAAACAGGTGCAGCAAAAGGATTGATGACAGATGTGGAGTTTATAAAATTGTATAAAGATATAATGTTGAGAGACTAGAAAAAATCCCCTTTAAAGGGGATTTTTTCTAGTTAATTTTTACTTCGATATTTTTTTCGTCTTTTTCTTTGTTTTCCATTTCAAGAGTTAAAATTCCGTTTTCGAAATTTGCTTTGATGTTTTCAAGGTTTATATTTTCAGGGAGTTGAAAAATTCTTTTAAACTTCATGCAATTTCTTTCTCTAATAAAATATTTTTTCTTTTCATCTTTTTTTTCAGTGTTAGATTCTTTTTCTGCTGAAATTGTAAGCATATTTTTTTCAATGTTTACTTTGATATCTTTTTTCTCAAACCCTGGTAATTCTGCTTCTAAAAATGATTTTCCTTCTTCCTGATAAATATTTACTGGAAATTTTTCGTATCCTGTGGAATTAGGTCTTTCAAGCATCATGTTTTCGAAATCTTCCATAAATGATTCAATATTATCCCAAAATGGTCTGTTTCTATAAACTCTTAAATTCATAAAAACACCTCCTATAAATGTTTTAAAAATATTTTTTATCTTTTACAATTAAATTTTATCATAATTAGCAAACTTTGTCAAGGTTTGCTAAATTGATTGATTTTTTTATAAAGTTATTATAAAAAAAGGTTTTTGGTTATATAAATTTATTTGTTTCTAAATCGTTTATCAAAATTTACTATTAAATGATAAAAAATAGAAAAAAATAATTCTGTTTTTATAGTGCATGACAGTAAATAATGATGAAATAAAGCAGCGAGCAGTTGAAGATTTTCGTCAAAAAATAATTGAGAGTAAAAATAATCTAAAAATTTTTTAACACTCTCCGCTCTGTCATCTCGAACGACGTTCTATGGAGGAGAGATCTGCACATTTTGGTTTTTTATTAAATTCTTTTAATACATAAAAATAGAAAACCGCAGATTTCTCCTCAAAAGAAGAACACTTTTTCGTTCGAAATGACAAATCGCATAAATTTATTTTTTAGAAAATTTGATCTTGTTTGCGTTTATTTCGTCATTTATTTACTACTTCATTTTTGGGAACGATAGTTGAACCGTAGTTGAACCATTGTTTAGCAGCCATTGTTGAACCATTGATTAACGCAAAAGATGAATGTTTTTGCCTGTGCTGTAACGCCGTGCAGAAAACGCGTGGCTGTTACACTACATTAAAAACAAGTGCGTATAAAAATAGAAGTTCATTTTAATGATTTTTCTTTCCAACTTTTTAAATAATTTTTATAATATTATGTTTAAAAATAAAATTTTTGTGTTAAAATTATAAAAAAGAGTTTTTGGGGGGATATAGAATGAAGAATTTTTATAATAAATTTAATAAATTATTTTTAATTTTATTTGTAAATTTATTTGTCTTAAATCATCTCTTCTTTTCGTTTTCTACAGTTTTTGAAGCTGTTGATATTCAGAAATATTATGAAGAAATTCGTATTTTAGATCTTTTTAATATATGTGAAGAATTAGATGAGTTAACTGCATACACAGTTTTAGGGAATTTATTTTTTGAAAATCATGGAAATGTTATTATGCTTATAAACTCATCAAATGGGAAAATATTTTATGCTAATAAAAGTGCATTTAATTATTATGGGTATGATAACTTGATAGGAAAAAATATCGCTGATATTAATATTTTAAGCGAAGAAGAAATTTATAAAGAAATGAATAATGCAGAAGCTTTAAATAAAAATTATTTTGAATTTCAACATATGCTTTTTGATGGCTCTATTAGAGATGTTGAAGTTTACTCTTATCCGATTACTATTGAAGAAGAAAGTATTTTATTTTCTATAATAGTAGATGTTACCGATAAAAAATATTTAGAAAGAGAAAGGGACTATTTGATTTTAAGACATAATAAAGCCGAAAAATTTGCAGGATTTGGACATTGGGTGTTTAACTTAAATGATAATTCTATATCGACTTCATATGGAGCAAAAATTTTATATGGTTTATCAGAAAGTGAATTGACTATTTCAGAAGTTCAAGCTTATCCTTTGCCTCAATATAGAGAAATGCTTGATGATGCATTATATCAATTAGTAAATAATAGCAAACCTTATGATGTTAAATTTGAAATCAAAAGATCTACGGATAATAAAATTATCCATATTCATTCAATCGCTGAATATGATGTGGAAAATAATATTGTTTTTGGAATTATTCATGATATTTCAGATCAGGTTAAAGCTCAAAATCAACTTCAAAATAGAAACAGAATATTTTTTATAACAGTTGTAATATTTTTAATTTTTCAATCATTAGTAATTCTTTATTTGGTTATAAATAATAAAAGAATTAAGAATTTAGAAAAAGAAAAAAATGAAATTAACAAACAACTTGAATCTTCTAACGAAGAATTAAATGCGAACAATGAAGAGCTTGAGTCAATTAATGAGGAATTAGAAAGTCAATATAAAGATTTAGAAAAGCTTAATAATGAATTGAAAAATGCTAACGAGATAAAGTCAACATTTTTAGCAAAAGTTTCTCATGAGTTAAGAACGCCAATGAACGGGATTTTAGGGGGAGTTCAACTAGCTTCAAAAACGAATTCTTTAGAGGAAATAAAGGAGTATATTGATATTATTGAGAATTCCGCAGAAAGATTGATGCCTATTATAAATGATATTTTAGATATTTCTAAAATAGAAAATAATAAATTTGAATTTGATAATGAAGAAATAAAAATTTTAGATTTTCTTGAAAAATCTCTTTTTGTATTAAGAGCCAAAGCAAAAAATAAAGGTCTTATTTTTGATTCGAAAATTTTAATTGGAAGAAGTGTAAAAGTAAAAGGGGATAAAACAAGAATCGCTCAGATAATAACGAATCTTATTGATAATTCTATAAAATTTACTGAAAAAGGATATATAAACTTTAAATCTTATTATAAAGAAATAGAAAAAGATAAAATAAAAATATTTTTTGAAATTGAAGATACCGGAATTGGAATAAAGAAAAATTTTCAAGAAAATATATTCAAACCATTTGAACAATCTGAAAAATATATTACAAGGAAATACGGAGGAACAGGATTAGGATTATCGATTATAAAAGAAATAATTAATAAACTTGATGGTGAAATAACTTTTAAAAGTGAAGTGGGAAAAGGTACTACTTTTTATGTGAATATAATTTTAGAAAAAATAGTTAATTAGAAAACAGACAACATAAATACTTTTTTATTAATAAAATTGAAACTTTAAATTATTGATATGTTGTTCTATATTTGTTATTATAGGCATAAGACTTTTAAAATATAAGGAGAGTATAATATGAGCGAAAACAAAATTTTAGCTACTGTAAATGAAAAAGCAATTTATGAATCAGATTTAAATGAATTGATGCAGAGATTAAATCCTCAACAAGCAAATCAGTTTAACACTAAAGAAGGTAAAGAAATTCTTCTTCAAGAATTAATAGGGCAAGAATTATTTTACTTTGATGCTTTAGAAAAAAAATTAGATGAAGATGAAGAGTTCAAAGTTGAAATTGAAAAAATTAAAGAAAATGTTTTAAAATCTTATGCAATAAGAAAAGAATTAGATTCTTTAGAAATATCAGAAGAAGAAGTAAAAGAATATTTTGAAAAAAACAAACTTCATTTTAAAGCTCCTGAAAAAATAAGGGCTTCTCATATCCTTGTAGATGGTGAAGAAAAAGCAAATGAAATAAAACAAGAAATCGATAATGGATTGTCTTTTGAAGAAGCGGCTGAAAAATATTCAAAATGTCCTTCAAAAGAAAAAGGTGGAGATTTAGGAGAATTCCAACAAGGGGTTATGGTGCCTGAGTTTGAAAATAAAGCTTTTGAAATGGAATTAAATGAAATTAGTGAACCAGTTGAAACACAATTTGGATTCCATTTAATAAAAGTTGTAAATAGAACTGACGCAAAAATCAGCTCTTTTGAAGATGTAAAAAGTAATCTTACAGCTCAGCTTCTTGCTGCAAAACAAACAAATTATTACAAAGAAAAGATTGATTTGTTGAAAGAAAAATATCAAGTAACAATTAATTCATAGTAAAATAATAATAAGAGCGTGTATTCACGCTCTTATTTTTTTATTTTTTTTGATATAATTGAACACAGAATAAAATAAAAAATAGGGGGTATTCGAATGAATAGAAAAGATTTTCATAATGTATTGAAAAATAAAATTCTTTTTCTTGATGGAGGATACGGAACAGAATTTATAAAAAGAGGACATGGAAATATTATTTCGGAAATGCTTAATATAAAAAATCCTCAAGTTGTTGAACAATTACAAAAAGAATATGTATTGTCTGGTTCAGATATTCTTCTTACAAATACTTTTAGTGCGAACAGATATAAATTAAGAGAATTAGGGTACGAAGAATTTTTTGAACAAATAAATGTTAATGCTGTAAAAATATCAAGAAAAGCATCTAATTCAAACACACTTGTTTTTGGGGATATTTCATCAACTGGAGAATTTATAAAACCTATGGGTAATCTTGATTTTGAAGATGCCGTGAGCATATTTCAAGAACAAGCAAAAATTTTATATGAAAATGGTGTTGATGGTTTTATAGTTGAAACAATGAGTGATATAAAAGAATTGAAAGCAGCAGTAATTGGTATAAGAAACATATCACAAGAAATACCCCTTATAGTTCATATGACATTTGATAAAGATTTAAGATGTGTTACTGGAACTTCTGTAAAAATCTTTGCAACAGTATTTGATGATTTAGATGTAGATGTTATAGGGATAAACTGCACTCTTGGGCCAGATGAAATGAGAGAGGTATTTCAAGAATTATCTAAATATACAAACAAATTTTTAAGTGTAGAACCAAATGCAGGAAAACCCGATTATGTTGATGGAATAACAAAATATTCTATGACTCCTGAAACTTTTGGTATTTTTGTGGAAGATTATATAAATATGGGAGCTAACATTATAGGCGGATGTTGTGGTTCTACTCCTGAACATATAAAATATATGAAAAAACTATCTGAAAATTATAGACCGGTAGTAAAAAATAAAAAAATTGATCAATCGTTAAGCTCAAGAACAATATATGTTGATTTAAATCCTTTCTTAAGTATAGGTGAAAGGATAAACCCTGCATCAAGAAAATATTTTCAAACAGAAATCGAAAATTATGATTATTCAACATTTTTAAAAGAAGCAAAAGATCAAGAAAAAGAAATGAGTAAAATAATCGATGTAAATTTTGGAATTGAAAAAATTTTAAATGAAGAACATTTTAAAAGAGGTATTTTAGAATTAGATAAAATATCTTCAATACCAATATCTTTCGATATTCAAAATTCAAAATATTTAGAAACAGCATTGAAAGAATATCCAGGCAGACCTCTTATAAATTCTTCGAAAGTAACGATGAAATCTATGGATAGAAAAATAGAACTTTTAAAAAAATATGGAGGAATGCTCATACTTTTAGCAATGGGAAAAGAAATTGCAGAAACACCTGAAGAAAGATATAAAACAATTTTAGAAGGAATAAAATATCTTGAAGAAAATGGAATATCAAGAGATAGAGTTTACGCAGACCCTTTAATAATGTCACTTGGCGCAAAAGCAGATCCTAAAGTGGCTTTAAATACTATAGAGATGTTATCAAATCAAAATATAAAAACAGTTGCAGGACTTTCAAATTTAAGTTTCGGACTTCCTGAACGTTCTTTAATAAATGGAGCATATTTATCTCAAGCGGTTGGCTTCGGATTAAAAGCTGCTATAATGAATACGGGAGACACTTTTGTTATGGGAAGTTTGAAAGGAAGCCTTATAATTAATGACGTAGATTATATTGAAGAAAAAAAATCTTACGATAATATATTTATTGAAAGTATGCTTGAAGGAAATTCAGAAAAATTAATAAATTTAATTGAAGAAACGTTAAAAGAAAAATCGCCATTAGAAATAAGTCAAAACATATTAGGAAAAGCTTTAGAAGAAATTGGAATTATGTATTCTAAAGGTGAGTTATATTTACCACATTTACTGTTAGCGGCAGAAACTTCTAAACCAGCTTTTGATTATTTAAATGGAATGCTGACAGAAAAAAAGACATATAAAGGAAAAGTTATACTGGCAACTGTTGAAGGAGATATACATGATATAGGGAAAAAAATTATAGGAACAGTTTTAAAAAGCGGCGGATATGATGTTGTAGATATTGGAAAAGATGTGAAATCAGATATGATAATCGAAAAAGTTATTGAAGAAAATCCAGATATATTAGGTCTCTCTGCTATGATGACTACAACTATTGAAAAAGTTGAAGAAGTATCGAAACTCTTAAAAGAAAAAGAGATAAAAAAAATACTTATAGCAGGCGGAGCATCAATGAATAAAAAAATAGCTGAAAAATTTGGTTGTGATGGATATGCACAAAATGCCTCTCAAGTAGTTGAGTTATGTGATAAGCTTATAAAAGCATTTGAGTAGGAAAAAGGAAATTAACAATTTTGACGTTTTTTTGATGGTTACTATGTTATTTTACGCCTTAAAAAAATAGAAAGGAGTTTTTATGAATAACTTTCTAAAAAATTTTGCAAATCAGCTTATTGTTATATTCACTATAATAAAGTGGGTTATTTTATCTTCTTTTTCAGGGGGGGCTACGGGAATAGCAATAGTTTTATTCTTAACTTTATTGCAAAAGGGAGAAACGAAGCTTTTTGAATTTCAATATTATTACTTTTTCTTACCGATAGCATTGTTTTTAAGTATTTTAATTATACGAAAATTTTCTCCTCAATCTGAAGGTCAAGGAACAGAAAAAGTAATAGAAGCTATTAGAAAAAATAATGGAAAAATAGATCTCAAAGTTTTTCCGATTAAATTGTTAGCAACTCTTATGACTATCTTATTTGGGGGATCTGCTGGGAAAGTTGGGCCTTCCGCACAATTAGGAGCATCTTTTTCATTGTTGATAGCCAAGTTTATCAAATTTAATGATGAAGATAGAAAAAGATTTTTATTGTGTGGGATAAGTGCAGGTTTTGCAGGAGTTTTAGGAACACCTTTAGCGGGGGCGTTTTTTGCTTCAGAATTGATCTATATAGGAAAACTTTCATATAAAAATTTTTTGCCCTCTTTAATTTCAGCTTATACAAGTTTTTTAGTTACGAGTCATTTTGGAATAAATTTTATTTTTCATCCAATTAACAATGAAATAGAATTTTCTATTATATTTATTTTAAAAATGTTTTTATTCGGTTTTTTTATAGGTTTTGTAGCGATTTTATTTATATTGATATATAAAAAATTAAAAAAATTATTTGAAAATCTTAAAATTTATCCTCCTTTAAAAGGATTAATTGGAGGAATAATAATTGTAATTTTTGTTTTAATATTTGATGGAAGAAGATATTTAGGAATAGGAGATAATGTTGTTATGGCGAGTCTTTTAGGAGAAGAGTTGCCCAAAATATCATTTTTAAAAAAAATATTTACTACATCTATGACCCTGTCTTCTGGGGGAAGTGGTGGAATAGTTAGTCCTATTCTTTTTATAGGAGCATCGGCTGGAAATTTATGGGCACAGATTTTTAACGAAAGTATCACTCTATATTCGGCTATTGGAATTACAGCATTTTTATCAGCTTGTACGAATGCTCCTTTAGCTGCTATAATACTAACAATAGAGTTGTTTGGACTACATGCCGGTACTTATGGAGCTGTTGCTGTTATAATAAGTTATTTGGTTGTTGGCCACTTAAGTATTTATCAAATAGAAATTGTTGAAAAGAATAAGGTATATTTTGCGGATGAAAAAATTCAAGATTCGATTTATTCTTTTCTAGAAAAGTTTTTTAAGAAGAAATAATTTTTTGAAATTCGGAGGAAAAAATGAGAAATAAAAAATTATATGAAAATATTTCAGAACTAATAGAATCAATGATTTTAGAAAGCTCTTATAAAATAGGTGATAAAATACCTGGTGATTACGATTTGATGAAAAAATTTAACGTCAGTCGTGAAACAGTCAGAAGAGCTGTGAATCTACTCGTTGAAAACGATATGCTTGTTAGAAATGTAGGAAAAGGGACATTCGTAAAAAGAACTAAAAAAACGAATTTCATTGAAGAAAAAATCAGTTTTGATTCAGAATTAAAAAAATTGGGATATTCTTCAAAAACAAAAATTATTTTTTTTGAAAAACAAAAAAATAATTTGGATATTTTTAAATCAGAATACGTTTATAAAATACATCGTTTAAGATATGCAAATGAAATTCCATTTGCTTTTGAAGAATCTTTTATTCCAATGGATATCGTAGGAAATATAAATAAAGATGACATAAAAGAATCAATGCATAAATTTCTTTCAAAAGAAAAAAATATTGTTTATAAAAAGATGCATCAAGAAATAAAACCTGTTATAATTGATGGAGAAATATCAAAATATTTAAAAGTGCAAAAAGTTCCAGGATTAGAACTTTCTCGTTTAATAATGACAGAAGAAAATATCCCTTTTATATTTTTAAAGTTTATATTTAGAGGAGATATTTATGTATTTAAAAATGAAATAATTTTTTAGTTAGGCAGTCCCAACTTTTCCAACTTTAAAAAGGGGGTAAAAAAATGGCAATTAATTATTATGAAGTTCAGCAAAAAAATATCAAAAAAACTTTTATGCTATCCTTTTTTATGCTTTTAATAATAGGAATTGCAGGAGTGATTCTTGATTATGCTTTAGGTACAGTGTTTATTGTGACAGGGATTTTGTTGGCTATAACAGCAATTCAAATTTTAATTTCATTAAAAAGTGGATCTTCAATCGTTCTTAAATCTGTAGGAGCAAAAAAAGTTGAAGAGAACACAGAAATTTTTGAAGAAAAACAACTTTTAAATATTGTAGAAGAAATGTCGATTTCTTCAGGTATTACGATGCCTGAAGTGTATGTTATGCAAGATTCTTCTATAAATGCTTTTGCTACGGGAACAAAGAAAGATAAATCTTATGTATGTGTAACAACAGGTCTTCTTGAAAAATTAAATAGAGACGAAACTACAGGAGTAATTGCTCATGAACTTGCACATATAAAAAATAGAGATGTTTTATTGATGACAATGGTTAGTGCACTTGTAGGAGGAGTATTGCTTCTTGCGATGTTGAGTTTTAGAGTTGCATTAAGTTTAGGAAGAGCTTCATTTTATACAGGAGCAGGTAGAAGAAGAAGTAGTAAGAATTCTAAAGGAGAAGGCGGAATATTTGCGGTTATTGCGGGTATGTTTGTGGTAGCAGCTGTAATGTTCGTTATAGGTCAAGTAAGCAGACTTATGACTTTTGCTATATCAAGAAAAAGAGAATATCTTGCAGATGCAACAGCAGTTGAATTAACAAGAGATCCACAAATGCTTTCAAACGCCTTGAGGAAAATTCATGACAATGCATATGCTACGAAAAATTCTAATGGTGCAATTGCACATTTGTTTATTTCAGAACCTAAAAAAATAAAACTTGCTGAAAAAAAGAATTTAATAGCGAATCTATTCAGTACACATCCACCATTATTAGATAGAATAGCTTTAATTGAATCAAAAAATAAAAAAGATTTAATAAACGAGTTATCTCAAAAATAAAAAGTGAGGTGAAAGTATGGTATTCGGTATAGTTCTTATTGTTTTGGTTTTGTTGCTTGTTTTATGGATTATAGGTGCTTACAACGGTTTAATGAAATTAAAAAAACTTGTTGAAAATGCTTGGGCTCAAATTGATGTACAACTGCACAGAAGACATGATTTAATTCCTAATCTTGTAAATTCTGTAAAAGGTTATATGAAATTTGAGCAGGAAACATTAGAAAAAGTTATAGAAGCCCGTTCGAAAGCAGTTAATCCGGGTTCTAACAATGTAAAAGATATTGCAGATGCTGAAAATCAATTGACAGGTGCTTTATCAAAATTACTCGTTGTAGTTGAAAAGTATCCTGATTTAAAAGCTAATCAAAATGTGAGAGATTTGATGGAGCAACTTACAACAACAGAAAATAAAATAGCATATTCAAGACAATTTTATAATGATTCAACGACAAAATATAACACAAAACTTTCTTTGTTTCCGACAAATATAATAGCAGGAATGTTTAAATTTACTGAAAGAGCTCTTTTTGAAGCTCCTGAAGAAGCAAAAAAAGTTCCAACAGTTAATCTAGAATTTTAAAAATAATTCTCCTCATTAACGAGGAGAATTGTTTTTTTACTTTTTTGTAATATGAAAATAATATAATGGGAGTATAATTTTATTAGAAGTAAAAAGAAGGTGATGATATGAGAATAAATAATTATTCTGATTTTTCACTTTATTCTACATTGTTTAACAGTTTAAATAAAACTAGTAGTACATCATCAAGTAATCCTTTGTCATTTTATCCATTGTTCAATCAGAATTCTGGAGTAAGCAAGGATTATTTTTTTTATGATAAAAATTTTAACCCATCAGATGTTTTGAAATCAGCTTCGGATTTTCAAGATTCTGCGAATAAACTTTTAGAATCAAGTGAAAGCTTTTTGTTTTATTCGAAAGAAAATGTTTTTGAAGAAACTGTTGTTGAAACATCAGTAAATTGGGCAAATGTATCGAAAAACAAAAGTAACACACCGGGGGCTTTTAATGTAGAAGTTTCGCAATTGGCTTCATCGCAAGTGAATGAAGGGAAGTTTTTAAGTAAAAGTGATTTAGATTTTGAAACCGGGTATCAAAGCTTCAATTTAAGCACAGGCGGAAAGAACATAGAAATAAGCATGAATGTTTCGGTGTTAGATACGAACGAAGATGTTTTTAATAGGATAGCGAATGAAATTAACAGAAAAAGTATTGATGTAACAGCTAATGTATTAAATGGTAAGAACGGTGAAATTTCAATTGAAGTTGTATCAAATGAAACAGGAAAAGATGCCGCTTTTAGTATTAGTGATATTGGAAGCGGAAGTATTGTAGAAAAATCTGGAATTGGAAATGTTTCAAGAGAAGCGGGAAATTCTATTTATAATGTAAGTGGAGTTTCAAGAGAAAGCAGTTCGAACGAATTAATAATAAACAATGATTTGAGTGTAAATGTAAATGATGTTGGAAAGTTTGATGTATCAGTTTCAAGGGATTCACGGACTGTTGTTTCTAACATAGAGTCGTTTATTAGTGATTTGAATTCTTTTTTGAAATCTTTTGATAAAAACAGTAGTTCCTTATCAGGTTTAACAGATAGTTTTGTTTCAAATATTATGCAATCTTCAAATGTTTTAAATGCAATAGGAATTGAGTTTAAAGATGGGAATTTTAATGTTACCGACAAGTTTTACGAATTAGCAAGAGATTCAGATGGAATAGATTCAAAGATCAAACCTGTGCTTGAAAGTTTTGTGCAAGATGTTAGTATTAATGCAGCAAGTGTTTCACAAGTATCTGTTTTATCGTTAACCGACCTCGGTGCAAATAGTATGACGAATTATAATTTTTTGGGAACTCAGCAATCAAGTTTTAATCTGATGGGTTTGATGAATCAAAGTAGTTACATGGATATTCTTTTTGGATCTTTATTTAACAATTATGCATAAAAAGAGTCCGGCTGTTACAGGCCGGACTTTTCTATATACTCATTATATAAATTTTCTAAAATTTTTTCAACATTATTTTGATAAACCGTTGAACCGCCATTATAATGAAAGTAAGCTTTTCCTTCGTGATGAATTTTTAAGTAATGAAGATATAAAATAGAAGTTATAAGTTGTACATCAGCTCTTTTTTCAACATCTTTCCATAGCCAAGGGTTTGTAAAATTTATGGTTTCAAAAACTTCTCTATAATGATGCTTTACAAACCAGTAAGTAGGCTCTTGCACTTGAAAAAAGCCTAAACTTTTTCCTCCGTCACCTTTAATATTTCTGAAAGTAGTTTCTAAAAAACCTATAGCAATCATTTCTATAGGAGATACTAATTTTGTAAATTCAGGGAATTTATTAATCAAAATATAAAAGCCGTCGTTGAAATCATTTATCACTCTTTCTTCCAAATCAAAATTTTCATTTAAGTAATTATTAAAAAAAATTATTTTATTTATATAATCATTTTTTTCAGAAGTGCTTGAATATTGTTTGGAAATATATAACAATAAAATAATCAAAATTATTATCGTTAAAAAAATGAATTTTTTAACCATTTTACACCTCCTGAAAAAAGAATTTACAAAACGATTTTCTAAAATACTTATTTATATATTATAATATATAAATAAGTATTTTAAAAGAAAGGTTGGTTTTTTAATGTTTATAGATAATGTGGCTATTGGAAGATATGTTGAAAAAGATTCTTTGATGCACAGCTTAGATCCGAGAGTAAAACTTCTTGGTCTCTTTGTATTAGCAGGATTCGCGTTTTCAATAAATAGTTTTATAGATGTAATTATAATGACTGTATACACAATATCCTTAATGATTTTTTCTAAATTAAGTCTTAAATTTTATTTTAAATCTTTAAAATCTCTTTGGTTTATAATAATATTTGCTTTTATAGTTCAACTTTTCAATACTGAAGGAACTGAAATTTTAACATTCGCTTTTATTAAATTAACGGATAGAGGATTATTTAATGCTTTTATAATAACGTTTAGAATAGTTTTTGCGATAATGCTATCCAGCGTTTTAACTTTAACAACCTCTCCTACATCATTAGCAAATGCTATGGAAGATATTTTACGTTGGTTTTTTGTGCCTAAATCTTTTGCACATGAATTATCAATGGTTATGACTATAGCGATAAGATTTATTCCTGTTATGGCTTTTGAAGCTGATAGAATAATAAAAGCACAGATGAGTAGAGGAGCAAATTTTGATGACAGAAAATTATCTGGAAAATTAAAAGGTGCTGTTTCTATAATTATACCATTACTTGTTTCTGCATTAAGAAGAGCCGATGAACTTAGTATAGCTATGGAAGCAAGAGGATATTCGGGTTGGGAAGGAAGAACAAGATTCAAAAAATTTAACTGGAAATTAAGAGATACTTTGTTTTTGATTTCGTTTATATCAATTTCGATAATGATTGTAATTTTTTAGATTCTATGTATTTTTTTGTAGGGTTGATATTTTAGGAGGAGGCAGAAATGAAAAAAATAATATTTATTATTTTATTGATTTCAACTATATTTATCTTAAACTCTTGTGTTTTTTTTGAAAAAGATTATTTGATAACCAAGTCAATACCTGATGGACATTTCAGCAGGTATATTGAATTTTCTGAAGATATTAAAGAGATAAAATATGTCAGAGCTAATGGTTTTAAAAGTGTTAATATTAATTCTTCTGTAAAGAGTAATTTGTTTTATATATCTCATGATTTTGATCTATTTGAACACGAGTATCTCGAAATAAAATATGAAACTAAAAAAGGTACAGTAAAAACAGAAAATATAATTATAAAATCACCTGATTTACATAAATTGATTTATATAGGAGCAGATAATAATTTAAATAACCTTGCGATTAAAGATATAAAACAAATAGAATCGATTTTAAAAGATTACAGAGGTAAAAATATTTTAATTACATTAGTTGTTGATTATGAAAATGATCAAGATAAAATTTATAACTTATACAATTTCGATGGTATTTTTTATAAAAGTATAAATTTTCCTTTTGAATATGGCTTTTCAAATGAAATTGATTCTGGAGAAAAAGATGTTTTTGAAGAATACATTAATAAATTTTTTGAGCCATCTCTAATTAGAAATCATGAAGTAGATTTATATCTTGAACTCTGGAGTCATGCTTTAGCTTGGGTTAGAGAAAAACCAATAAATGATGAATATTATCCGAGTAGTGTAATAGATGATGATTCTTCAGGAAAATCGCTTTCAATAAGACAAATTACAGATGTTTTAGAAAGTTTTAATGATAATTACAATAAAAAAATAGATATTTTAAGTTTTAGTACATGTAATATGTCATACATTGAAATAATCTATCAATTTGCATCATATATAAATTACTTTGTAGGTTCGGTTGAACCGATGCCGGGAGAAGGAATAAATTATAATTTTATAAAATATTATGATAAAGGAATCGAAAAAATGCTTGAAATTTTAGTTGATGATTATGAAGAGGAATATAATAAAGTGTCTTTTGCCACTTTAACAGCCTTAAAAACAGATGGATTAGTTGAATATATAAATGGAATTATAGAAAACAAAGATTATATTGAAAAAAAGGAAAATTATGAAATTGAATATGAATTTTCAGGAGTAAAAAATTTGGATATCGGAGAATTTTTCCCTTCAAATTTTAAAGAAAATTTTATTATAAACAGTTTTGTGAGAAAATCTGAAGATAAAACGTCTGAAGAATCTATAAACTATTTAGGAATAGGAATGGCGTATGAAATACCTTTAAGCAGAATTAATGATTATAAAGAGCTTCAATTTTATAAAGATTTTGAAGATTGGATAATTAATTCTTGGAAACCATTTTGACAATTCCGACTAATACAAAAAGGAGTGATTTTTTTTGAAAATTATTGAAAACATACTGAAAAAAATATTTTTTGAAACTGTTGAAAAATCTTATGGAAAAGAAATAGCGGAAAAAGTTTATATTCAAGAAACAAATAATTCTGTATTCGGAGATTATCAAACTAATTTTGCAATGATAACTTCTAAAGATTTAAGACAAGCCCCACGCAAAACGGCGGAATCTTTAATTCAAAATATTCAAAATAATGAAATAATAGAAAAATTAGAAATTGCAGGCCCTGGTTTTATAAACATTTATTTAAAAAAAGAATTTTTAATTGAAATGCTTTTAAAAGTTGAAAATGAAAAATATGACTTTGAAATTAATACTGATGGAGAAGTTATAATAGATTATTCATCTCCAAACATTGCAAAAGAGATGCACATCGGACATTTAAGAAGCACTATAATAGGAGATTCCATAAAAAAGATTATGCAGTTTATGGGTTATAAAGTTATTGGAGATAATCATATAGGTGACTGGGGAACTCAATTTGGAAAACTTATAGTCGCTTATAAAAATTGGTTAGATGAAAATAACTATAAAGAAAATGCTATAGATGAGCTTGAAAGATTATATGTGCTTTTTTCTCAAAAAGCTGAAGAAGACGATTCTCTTAATACACTTGCAAAAGATGAATTAAAAAAACTTCAAGATGGTGACGAAGAAAACACAAGATTATGGAAAGAATTCGTTAGCGTTTCTTTAGAAGAATATGATAAGGTTTATAAAAGATTAGGAATACATTTTGACACATATAACGGAGAATCGTTTTATCATGATTTGATGAAAGAAGTTATAGATTTGATGGAAGAGAAAAAACTTGTAAAAGAAAGTGAAGGGGCTCTTGTAGTAGAATTTGATGAAAAAGATAATCTTCCAACTTGTATTGTAAGAAAAAGCAACAAAAGTTTTTTATACACAACTTCTGATATAGCTTGTATAAAATATAGAAGAGAAAATTATAATATAAATAAATTAGTATATGTTACTGATCAAAGACAACAAATGCATTTTAAACAGGTATTTAAAATAGCAGAAATGTTAGGTTTTAACGAAGAAAAAGCTCACGTATATTTTGGATTAATGAGATTTGCTGATGGAGTTTTTTCTACAAGAAAAGGTAACGTTATAAAACTTAAAGAACTTCTTGACAAAGCAAAAGAAAAAGCCCTTGAAATATTAAAAGAAAGAAATTCAACCGGAAACCTTGAAGAAAAAGCTGAAATCATAGGTATGGGAGCAGTAAAATATGCAGACTTGAGTCAAAACAGAACGAGCGATATTATATTTGAATGGGATAAAATATTGAGTTTCAGCTCAAACTCATCTCCATATTTGCAATATACATATGCAAGAATAAATTCTCTTACAAAAAAATCACAAGTTGAAATAAAAGAAGAAATAAAAGATTTGCAAACTGATTTTGAAATTAATCTTGCAAAAATGATAGTAAAATTTCCTTCAGCAATTTTAAAAGCTGCTGAAAGTTATAAACCGAACGTACTTTCTGATTATTTGTACAACTTAGCCCAAACATTTAACAGTTTTTATAATAATGTACCCGTTTTAAAATCAGAAGAAGATGAATTGAATACGAGAATTTATTTATGTTCTAAAACAGCAAGAATTATTAAAAAGGGACTTGAACTTTTGGGGATCAAAACTTTAGAAGAAATGTAATTTAAAATTATATTCTTGGGGGTGAGTTTTGTGGAGCAAAAAAAGGGTAAGCTTTTTGTTTTAGGGTTTGGTTTTTTTGGGGTGAGTATCATATGGCCGCTTTATAACGCTTATGTACCTATATTCTTGCAAGAAACATTTTTACTTTCAGCATTTCTAACAGGTATAGTTATGACGATTGACAACATATTTGCTATTTTTATGCTTCCTATAATAGGCAGTATGAGCGATCAAACGCGAAGTAAAATAGGAAGACGTATGCCTTATATTCTTTTAGGTGCTCCACTTGCGGCGATATTTTTTGCTTTAATCCCAATTATGAGAAATACAGAAAAACTATTTTTGATGATGTTTATTATAATATTGATGAATTTTTTTATGGCACTTTTCAGATCGCCTGTAATAGCTTTAATGCCTGATATTACACCGCCTAAAAAGAGAAGTCAAGCAAACGGAGTAATCAATTTTATGGGAGGGTTAGGAGCTTTATTAGCGTATTTTGCGGGTAAACCCCTTTATGATGCTAACAATAATTATCCTTTTTTTGCTGGAGCAATTCTTTTATTAATTTCAAGTATTTTGGTAGTTGCTTTGATAAAAGAAGATAAAAAATACACTGTAAAGATGATTTCTGAAAACAAAAATCAAAATAATACTGCCAAAAGAGGAATGCAAGAATTAATGGTGAATTTGAAAGATGTTTTTGCTTCGAAAGAAAAAAGTCTTCTGTTCATGCTTTTATCTATATTGATGTGGTTTATAGCTTTTAATGCTTTAGAAACCTTTTTTACAAGTTACGCACAATTTCACGTAGGAGTTGCTGCAAGTACAGGAACACTAATTTTAGGAGTGTTTTCATTAACTTTTATGATTACAGCTATTCCAGCAGGATTTTTAGGCTCGAAAATAGGAAGAAAAAAGACAATTTTTATTGGAATAACTATTTTAATATTTATTGTGATTTCAACTTATTTATTTGGAAATATGGAAATGAACGAATCTAATAGAGATTTATTTGTTAAAATCATGTTTGTTTTATTTCCAATAGGAGGAATAGGTTGGGCATTGATAAACGTTAACTCGCTTCCTATGATTGTTGATATGACGACAAATGAAAAATCTGGCGGATATACAGGTTTATATTATTTTTTTTCAATGGCGGCAAATATTATAGCCCCCCCGGTAGCGGGACTTTTTGTAGACGTATTTTCTTACAGTTCTTTAATGATTTTTACTATTGTTTTCTTTATTTTTGCTGGAATTACAATGACAAGAGTAAAAAGAGGAGAAGTAGTAAAAAACGAAAGTTAAAAATGGAGGTTTTTTATGAACATAAAAAGAGCTTTAATTACGGTTTATTATAAAGAAAATCTTGAAAATTTTGCAAATTTCTTAAATGAAAACGGAGTGGAAATTATTTCTACTGGAGGAACTGCGAATTATCTTGAATCAAAAGGAATTAATGTTGTTAGAATTTCTGAATATACTGGATTTCCCGAAATATTAGATGGTAGAGTTAAAAGTCTTCATCCGAAATTATTTGGAGGAATTTTAAGCAAATCAGATAAATCTGCTCATGAAGATCAAATGGGAGAATTGAACATTCCAAAAATAGATATGGTTATAGTGAATTTTCAACCCTTTGAAGAAATTTCTCAAAAAACAACTTTAGAGAGAGAACTTATTGAATATGTAGATATAGGCGGTGTAGCTTTATTAAGAGCAGCGGCTAAAAATTATAAAGATGTTGTGCCAGTGGTAGATCCAGAAGATTATGAAAGTATTATAGATAGTATCGAAGATTGTGGAGATGTTCCGCTTCATACAAGAAGAAAATTATCATTAAAAGCCTTTTATAACACTTCAAAATATGATTCTAACGTGCATAAAATTTTTTCTGAACTTTTTGCATCAGAAAAATATGAACATGAATTTTTTGAAATTTTAGGTACTTTACGATATGGTTCGAATCCTCTACAAGATGGAACTTTGATGAAATTTGCTGAAAAAGATAGTATATTAGATCATTTATATAATTTAACACCTCATAAATCTCCAACTTTAAGAATTGTGAAAGATTTGAAGATTTTATTTAATATTGTCAGTAAATCAGATAAAGAAATAATTGCGTTTGCAAAAAAAGGGGTCATTATCGTAGCAGCTTATGAACCAAATGAAGAAGATTTAGGTTTTTTTAAAAAACATATAGAAGAATTTAAAGGCGGAATAATTTTTACTGAAAATGAAAATTTTATAATGGAACTAGCGAAATGTAAAATGGATGCTATACTTACTACAAAAAATTTAGATAAAGATACTCTTTTTAAATTTAAATGTATGGTTTTTAAAATGGAAAAATTTGTTGTAAACTTAAAAAACGAATACATAGTTGATGAAGACGTTGTTATAAAACAAGAATATAAAAGTTTAGAATTAAATGAAAGTGAAGTTGAAAAAATAGGTTTTGAAGTAGCTAAAAAACATAAATCAGACACAATAGTTTATTGTAAAGATAATTTTATTTTTTCAGGAGTACAGAACAGTCTCAACAGAAAAGTTGCTATTAAAATATTAGAAAGTATTGTAGAAGACTTTGAAATCAAAATAGAAGGAGGAACTTTAATATTTGATTCTCCTATAAATTCTGATTTTGTAGTGGATAAAATAAGATCGTTTAAAATCGAAAAAATTATAATACCATCTTCATTACCTAAAGATGAAATTTATTTAGATACATTAAGAAAAGAAGGAATTAAAGTAGTTGTAACAACAAAAAGGTATCATAAGTATTGATTTTTAAAGAATATGTGATATAATAAAGTTTGTTACGTTGTACATGGCTGGGTCCTGTGCAGCATGGAACCGTGAACCTGGTCAGGCCTGGAAGGGAGCAGCCATAAGCGAAATTCTGTGTGTGCCACAGGTAGCTCAGCCACCTTTTATTATAATAGACATTTTGATTCTATGATTTTTTTTGTGGGTCAGTTGGTCAGCAGACAGTTGGTCAGGAAAAGCGTTGAAACAAAAATTTGTACTTAATTCCCCTCTTGAGGGGTGGCAATCGAAGGTTGACGGGGTGGACAGTTTTTGTGTCACTTGCCACTTTTAATTTTTCGCTATTTAAATGCTTAACCATTTAAACAATTAAACGTTTTTTGTTTTTCCTTATCAACTATAAATATAAATTATTTTTACCATACTATTTTACAGAGAACTAGAATTTTTTTGATATACTCCTTTGGAGGAATTTGTATGAAAAAACTTGTAATCTTTTTATTTATATTAATAATGAATGCATCTCTTTTAGGAAATGTTTTTTTTATTATGGATATTCCTTATTCTGTAGGAGTAGGATATTCAGATCAAAGTAATTTCATTAAAATTTCAGATAGAGATATAGCTTATTCATATAATGGAATAATTTTTGAAAAGGTAAATCCTTTTTTTTCTGCAAATATGAAATTGGTTAATCCGGCACAAAATAACGACATTCAAATTGGAACAAAACTTTTATTCGATAATTTTGATATAGGAATAGGGTTATGGAGTTCTTTTTCCGAATTTTCTTTAGAAACGGGTACAGGAGTTTTTCCAGGCTGGAATTATTGGAGTGATGAAGATGAAGATGAAGATGAAAACACCATAGGTCATTTAGGAACAAATGTTTTTTTTAACGGAAATCTTGGAAAAATAATATTTGGCGTTAATTTGACGAGCAGAGTATTTAACGTTATTCAAAATGAAGATGGATTAAATTTTATATTTAACGCATTTCCAACCGAATTAGCTAAATTAAGAAGTTTTTCAGGTTATTTAGGATTCAATTTATTAGAACATGAAAACTTTGATTTAAGTTTTTATTTTAATTTTCCAGCATATTATTCAATAGTTCCGGGCGGTATGGTTTTTTTCAAAATGAACAGTTATTACACATTTACTGTAAGACTTGAAATATTAAATTTTTAACAATAATATAAAAGAATAAATATAAGGTCGGGATATTTCCCGGCCACAGTTTTAATAAGGAGCATTCCTGTAATAAGAAAAGATAAGGGTTGAAAAAAAGGGAACCTCCCTGTAAAATAAAGATGTAGAACAAATACAAAAATATTTTACAAACAGGAGGAACCCCAAATGAATTATACACAA